>Ga0255347_1006149_pt1 | contig 13228 bp, 9 predicted proteins | sample wastewater_treat_2_FD_192479 | JGI IMG/M metagenome (GOLD analysis project Ga0255347, IMG submission 192479) | Wastewater microbial communities from Lulu Island WWTP, Vancouver, Canada - plant24 | ecosystem: Engineered > WWTP > Wastewater > Unclassified | place: Canada: Vancouver, British...
TACTCCTTGAGGAGTGCTGTATGTAAATGTTCCATAATAATTACCAATACTTGGTTTTTCTTTAGAGCAACCTAGCCCAAAAACTATTAGGAAAATACTTATAATAAATAAGATGTGAGTTTTCATAAAAATTAGTTTTAATAACAAGAATTTACTTTTTTTCATTTTCATTTTTTTAATTTGTTAATAAATTTTGTTTATCTATTAGACGTAATTAAACATAGGTTTGGATTTAGAAAAGTGATTTTTTTTAAAATAATTTATAAAAATCTTATGGATCTACGTCTATTTCAAACCTTACGCTTGAAAAATCACTTTCTTCTTTAATTTTTGCAATTCTATTTTTTATAAATTTTCTAAGCTGAGTGCCAGAAATAGTTTTTTCAAATCTAATATGCACATTTAAAATAAAATAATTGCTAATTTTATTTATTAAAGGCTCTTCAGGTCCTCTCACTCTATTTCCAAGTTTTGTTCTCAACATCATAGCAAAGACATCGGCAGTTCTATGCACTTTAGCTCTATCTTTATGTTTTAATTTTATTATTATATAATTTGAAAAAGGCGGATAGTTAAACAGCTGTCTTTCAGCAAGTTGAGAATTAAACATTGAAAGATAATCTTCATTTTTCACATATTGAATTATAGGATTTAGGACATCATAAGTTTGGATAATGACTTTGCCTCGTTTATCTCTCCTACCCGCTCTACCACTTACTTGTGTTAATAATTGAAAAGCTCTTTCGTAAGCTCTAAATTCAGGATAATTTAATAAATTATCGGCATTTAAAACTCCAACTAAAGCAAGTTTTTGAAAATCTAAACCTTTGGTAACCATTTGTGTACCAACCAAAATATCAAATTCATGTTTTTCAAAACCTGCAATTATTCGAGAAAATTTATTTCTTGTACTTGCAGTATCATAATCTAAACGAGCAATTCTGGCATGTGGAAAAAATTTACTTACCTCATCTTCAAGCTTTTCTGTTCCAAAACCTTTATGACTAAGCTTTTCGCTGTTACAATTCCCACAATTATTTACAATGTCATACATTTCGCCACAGTAATGACAAACTAACTTATTTCTAAATTTATGATAAGTTAAACTCACATTACAACTTTTGCAATGAGGCACCCAACCGCAATCTCTACATTCTATAATTGAAGTATAACCTCGTCTATTCTGAAATAAAATTACTTGCTGATTTTTTTCTAAAACCTTTTTAATTTCATTAATTAAAATTGGATGAAAATGTCCAGAATTAATTTTTCTTTTATAAGCATCGCTCATATCTGCCAAAACGATTTCAGGCATTTCAACATTCCCATATCTTTGGTTTAATGTTGTAAGCAAATATTTTGAATTAATTGCATTATTATACGATTCTATCGAAGGAGTTGCCGAACCGAGAACGATTTCAGCCTTATGAAGTTTTGATAAAACTACAGCAGTATCTCTTGCCGAATATCGTGGGTCGGGATCTTGTTGTTTAAAACTTGTTTCGTGTTCTTCGTCAACAATAATTAAACCTAAATCTGAAAATGGAAGCAAAACCGCCGACCTAACTCCCAAAACGATTTGCAATTCATTTTTTAATAATTTCAAATAAATTTCTGAACGTGCATCAACTGTATATTTACTGTGAAAAACTCCTATTTTATCGCCAAAATAATTACGCAAACGATTAATCATTTGAGTAGTTAAAGCAATTTCGGGCAATAAATACAAAATTTGTTTACCTGTTTTTAGAACTTCCTTAATTAATTTTATATAAATTTCAGTTTTTCCAGATGAAGTTACACCATGCAACAAAACAGGTTTAGAGTTTCCAAAATTATTTTTAATCTGATTATAAACTTCGGTTTGAGCCTCAGAAAGTTTTAAACTTTTTGCACTTTCAACATTTATAGTTTCAAATCGAGTTTCTTCTTTTTTCACAATTTCAATTAGCCCTTTGTTTACAAGCGTTTGAATAGTTGATTTTGCAACATTTAATTCTTGCATTAATAATTTTTCAGAATATTCTAAACTTGTAATATTTTCTTGTAAGCACTTTTCATTAAAAAATTGAAGTACTTCTTTTTGCTTATTATTTTTTGTTAAGATTTTTTCTATTTCATCAAGTTTTTCCTGAGCTAAGTCAAGATTAAAACTTAAAAAATTTTGATATTTAGGTTTATAAGCATTTACAATTTGTTGAGAAAGATTTAAAAAACCTTGTTCTTCCAAATTTTCAATATGTTTCAATGGGTTTTTTAAATTTACAGCTTTTGCTATATCAGAAACGCTTGCTTTCGGGCTATTTTCAAGATAATTTAAAATATTTATTTCAGTTTGCGTTGGAGAATAATCAGATTCGCAATTTTTATTAAACCAAACTTGAGTTTCGCTTGAAGCCAATAATTTAGACGGCATTGCAGCGGCTAAAGTTTCGCCTTGAGTGCAACAATAATAATCAGAAATCCAGTTTAATAATTCAGTTTGTTTTTCACTTAAAATTGGAAAATCATCTTTTACTGAAAGAATTTCTTTACATTCATAATCTGGTTTTTCTGAATGAATTTTTGTGATAATTCCCGTGTAAATTTTTCTTTTTCCTAGTTCTACAATTACTCTTGAGCCTATTTTTGGAGTATTATTTATTTCTTTTGGTACAACATAGGTCAGAGTATTTTCTAAAGCTAGTGGTAATAAGACTTCTACATACACAGGTTTTTGCATCAATATTTAAGCATTAAGAATCTCAACAATATCAACCATTTTTTGGTCTATAGTTTTATGATGTTTTGTTGTTTTATTAAAAGGTACATGAACAACTTCTCTATTAATCATTCCAATCATAATACTTCTTTGGTCATCTATCAATGCTTCTACAGCACCAATTCCTAAACGACTTGCCAAGTATCTGTCATAAGCTGAAGGCGAGCCTCCTCTTTGAATATGTCCTAGAACTGTAACTCTAAGTTCATAGTCGCCTTTAAATTTCGACATTTTTTCTTTTATTTCGAAAGCACCTCCTTCTTCATCGCCTTCTGCCACGAGAATAACGCTAGAAGTTTTTTTAGTATCTATATATCTAGTAAGTTTTTCATGTAAACCTTCTAAGTCTGATGGTGTTTCTGGGATTAACACATCTTCTGCTCCACATGCAATTCCTGCTCTAAGAGCGATAAATCCTGCGTCTCGTCCCATTACTTCAATCAAAAAAACTCTTTCATGAGAAGCTGCTGTATCTCTAATTTTATCAACTGCCTCAACTACAGTATTTAACGCTGTATCATAACCTATAGTCATATCCGTACCAAACAAGTCGTTATCAATAGTTCCGGGGATTCCAACTGTAGGAAAATTAAATTCTTCGGTAAAAATTCTTGCTCCTTTAAAAGTACCATCACCTCCAATTACCACAAGAGCATCAATTTCATTTTCTACTAAATTATTATAAGCTATTTGCCTTCCCTCTGGAGTCATAAACTCCTTACTACGAGCAGTTTTTAAAATAGTTCCACCAAGTTGAATTATGCTAGAAACGCTTTTTGAAAGTAGAGGTACAAAATCACCTTTTACCAAACCATCATAACCACGCATAACGCCTACAACTTTTATATCTTCTTTAATCGCACGTCTTACAACCGCTCTGATTGCGGCATTCATTCCGGGAGCATCACCACCAGAAGTTAAAACTGCTATTTTTTTAAGTACTGCCATATTTTTAATCTAATTTTGTGCTAAAATAATGTAAATTTTTCAATTTTACGTAGATAGTTAATAAAATTATTAGATAAGTTTTAAATAAAAATATCAAACATGTTAATAAAAATAAACCTAATTAAATCAGTAGCTTAATAAATTTTATTAGTTTTGTAATCTTTAAAAATTGTGTTAATTTACACCTTTATAAATAAACAAATAATATTAAAAAAACATGGCAAAACAAACTGATACAAAAACTGCAAGACAAAAATATATTGAAATTTCTTATAAAAATGCAGGAAAATACAAATATAATGCTGGTGATTCTGTAGCTGTAATTTTCTCTGGTGGTCCTGCTTCTGGAGCAAATTCTGTAATTTCATCTTTGGCGTTAAATTTCATAAATGCAGGAATTCCACTCTATGGAATTTTAAAAGGTTTTGAAAATATCGAAAACTTTGGTACTGATGAATTAAAAACCTTAGAAGAAGGCGAACATTATATAGTTTTTACTAGAGAAGTTGCTGGAATTAGAGGAAATGCTGGAGTTGTTTTAAAAACTAGTAGAGCAAATCCAGGTAAAGACATTAAAAAAGTTGAAGATATTGAGGACCCAAAGAAAAACAGCAAATTAAATAATATTATAAACGCCTTTGAATCACTAAATGTTAAAGTTGCTATTACAATTGGTGGAGACGACACCTTAAAACTTGCAAACTTTTTGCATTTAATGGGTTTTCCAACTATTCATGTGCCAAAAACAATTGACAACGACTATTTTGGAATACCTTGGACTTTTGGTTATTGGTCGGCTGTAGAAACTGCTAAAGATGCACTTATCAACTTTAGAGAAGATGCTAGAAGTACTGATTCTTATTTCATAATAGAGCTAATGGGCAGAAAAACTGGCTGGATAACTTATGCCGCTGGAGTTTCAGCACAAGCGACTATGATGCTGGCTGTAGAAGATTTTCTCGACCAAAAATATATTGATATAAATGAGCTTGCAAAGAAAATTGTTGACCAAATTATTGCTAGAGAAAAAGAAAAAAGAAACTATGGAGTAATTTGCGTTGCCGAAGGTTTGGTTGACAAACTACCCGATGATAAAGTTGCAAAAGAAAAAGACAAACACGGAAATATTTATTACGGATTAACAGAAGTTTGCAAACTAATTGCAGATGCCGCAAAAAAAGAATACTTCAAAAGAACAGGAAAAAATAAAAAAATCATTCCTCGCCAAATTGGTTACGAAACTCGTTGCGTAAGAAGCTCGGCTTTTGACACGACTTTAGGCAGTATGTTGGGCTACGGTGCTTACAAATTATTTGAAGAAAACAAATTCGGAAATATGGTTAGCGTTGAAGATAATTTCGACATAAAACCTATTCCATTCAGTGAACTAATTGACCCTGAAACTTTATTAACAAAAATTAGAACCGTAAATCCAAATAAAGACTTTTATAAACTTAAAGAATCTTTGTCTTACCATGTGGGACAAAAGAATTTTGAAAATGGAAATGATGAATATTAGTCAGTTAAAAGCGATGCACTGAACGTAGTTGAAGTGTTAAAAGTTAAAAGTTGAAAGAATTTTAGATTTTCCAATAAGTTTCTAAAGATTTTTTATAGATACTTGGATTTTTTGAAAATAATTTTTGAAAGTAAAATTTTTGAAACAAAAAAGCCATTTTCAATCAACATACGCACTTATTTCCACTAAATACTCAAACAATCTTATGGTACGAGCTTTTATTAGTTCAGTATCATAATATCTAGCTTTTATATCGCCTATACTTCCATCTTCTAAGAATAATTCACCACATAACTTTAATTCTGATGTCTTGAATTTAAGCCAATTTAGCTGAGATTGTTTTAACATTTCCTGTTTTTCTTCATTCAAATTCGCTCGTAAAAGTTTATAATATTTATTTAACAAAACATCATAAGCTGCGTTTACATCAGAAACAATAATGCTATATTCCAATTCAGGAATTCGCTTTGAGCTTCTTAGGTTTTCTATAATTTCAATAGCAAAAGTATCTGTTCTAAATTCTACATAATATTGCTTTGCCATTTCATCATAATCAGAATATTGCTTTTGCATCTTTTGATAAAACTCATCTACTTTACCCTGGATTTCGCTAATTTCCTCTTCTGTTAGAGGTTCTAAACTATCTTCAGAATTAATCATTTTTTCTGGCAATTTAAAGCTTTGTGCATTTACATTTACACAAGCTAAAATTAAGACTAAGTACAAAATATATTTTTTCATCTTTTTAAATTTATTAATCACCTAAATATCCTAAACCTCTAATAACTGGGTCTAAATGATAAGTATCTTCGCTTGTAAGTCTAAGCCAGCCTACTAAACCAAATGATGTACGCACTAAATAGTTTATTGGATAATCTATATTCTCTGCAAATTTATCATAATTTTCACTTAAAAGAACTTCTACTTCATAACCAACTGGCAATGTTGCAACAACTTCGCCACCAGTTTTGTCGCTATAAAGTTTTACAGGTTTTAACAATTTATCTTTAATGCCTACATAAAGATAAGGCTGTTTTGCCTCCACTACTCTATTATTTTGCAACTGGAATTTGCAACGCTCATCAAACATTTTGTCAACATTTCCAGATGTATATATTACACCTGTGAGATTTATGCACATATTTTCGCATATAAAATTCCAAATAACTTTATTGTTTTTATCGGTAATTACAAAATTTGGATCCCAACTTGGACCTGGCGAATACAGAATATTTACTGCATCGGTCATGCTTTCATTTTTATATCTTCCAACCAAATAAAAATCTAAATTGTTTTCTGACTTATAACAGGGGTCTGACTTTGGTAAATTTTCTATTCTCTGATGCACAGGAGTAAATACCAATACATCATAGCCAAAAAGTTCGCCTTGTGAAGATTTTTCTCCACTTTGCGGATCAACCCAAGTAAGATAAGGAAAGGCTTTGTCGATTTTTTGTTGAGCCACAAGATAACCAAATGTGGAAATTAAAATTAAAAAGATAAATATTTTTTTCATAATCTATAAAATTAACTACACTTATAAAAAAGTTGTACAAAAATACTAAATTTTTAATTGTTTTTGAATTTTATTTTTGGAAATAGTAACGTATGCCAAGAGAAAAGTTTATAACATTTAAGTTATATCTATTTGGTTTTATTCCTTGTGGCACAATATCAATCATTTCTAATTCTTGTTCTTGCAAAAATTCTCTATCATCGTAAACGCTTTTTCTTCCGTAATAATAATATAGACCTTTGTCCTTATTAAAAGACATAAATGGAGAAACACTAGCAGCCATATTTAAACTAAGATTTTGATTAAATTTATAATTACACTTTAGTTGAAAATATGGAGTTATTAATTTTTTGTTATACTTAAATTTTGACACACTTTCTTCTAATTGATAGTAATGGTAAATTTGCTCTCCGAAAGTACCGTGTACCACGCCTGTAGTATTAGTTACTGATTCATCATACCCATTATAATATACATAAACAGTTATATCAGAAAAACAAGAACCAATATAATATTCAAGAGAAAAATCTTTAAAATCATGTACATAACCAATTTTGGGGATTAAAGAAAATCTGCTGGAATAGTATGCAATATATTGTTCATATTTATTATAATATTTTGGAATACTATCCCCAAAATTCCATCCGTAAGCCATATTCCATTCATGGCTATAGTTATTGTATAAAAAATTAATATCTTTATTATTTAAGTAAAAAATATCTAAATCAAACTTTAACCCAATTTTTGTTAGATATCCCATTGAAGAACCCAAACTAAATCCATTTCCCATATTATATTTTCCACATTCTGTAAATATAGTATCAGCATATCTATATTTATGGATGTAGTCTTGATTATAAACTGTGTCTTTTCCAGTATAATACAAAGGCGCTGCATAACCTGTATTTAGTTCAACAAAAAATTGAGAATTTACAAGTTGAGGGCTTATTGTAAAGCAAACAGAGATTAAAAGCAGTTTTATTTTCCCCATAATTTTCTTATAACAATGCTTATGATCCATATTTATTAATTTTATACAAATTTAAAATAAAAAAAGCAATTAAAGCAAAAAATATGTGGAAAATCTAAAATTTAACTAAAATATTCAACTTAAAAAAATTAAATTCAAGTTTTACGACATAAATCATTTGTAAATCAATTATTCCTATTAATTTTGCAAATAAATTAAAAACAAATTAGTTTTAAATATGGACGAAAAATTGTTTCACGAATTTCCTCCAATACCCACACAAGCTTGGGAGGAAGTTATTTTAAAAGATTTAAAAGGTGCAGATTATGAGAAAAGATTAATCTGGAAAACCTTAGAAGGATTTTCATTAAAACCTTATTATCGTAGCGAAAATTTGGAAAACTTGGATTATTTGAATTCAAATCCCGGAAATTTTCCATACACAAGAGGTACTGATTACGAAGGTTTAAAATTTATTAGACAAGATATTTGGGTTAAAGATGTAAATTTAGCAAATAAACAAGCACTTGCTTTGTTAAATGCTGGAGTTAATTCTTTGGGATTTATTATTACTGAAGATTTAAGCAAAAAGGATTTTTACAAATTAATGGATAAAATAAATCCTGAAGCTGCCGAAATTAACATTTTAGCCTGCGAACTTGGCGATAAATATGTTGAAATGTTGGCTGATTATGCTAAAGAAAATTCTTATGATTTAAGCAAAATTCAAGGCTCAAACAAATTCGACCCATTGGCTTATATGATTCTTATGGGTAAAACTTATTGCAGTAAAGATTCTTGCAATTGTGCTACAAATATGTTTAATAAAAACAAAGACATTTTACCACAATTTAGTTTACTAAGTGTTGAAGCCAATGCTTATCATAATGCTGGTGCTAATGCTGTGCAAGAACTTGCTTTCGCATTAAGCGAAGGAGCAGAATATTTAAGCATTTTCAAAGAACAAGGAATTTCTGCTGACGAAATTGCACCAAAAATTAGATTTAATTTCGCAGTTGGCTCAAATTATTTTATGGAAATTGCCAAACTTAGAGCTGCTCGCTTTTTATGGGCAAAAATTGTTGAAGCAAATGCTTGCAAAGACTTGAAAAATGCAAAAATCAATATGCATTGCGAAACTTCACAATGGAATAAAACAATTTACGACCCACATGTAAATATGCTTAGAGTTACAACCGAAGCAATGTCTGCAATTATTGGCGGAACAGATACTTTGAGCGTTATTCCTTTTGATTTTACTTATACAGAACCTAACGACTTCTCTTTAAGAATTGCAAAAAATGTTCAACTAATAATTACTGAAGAAGCTCATTTTGGCAAAGTTTCTGACCCAGCTGCAGGTTCATATTATATCGAAAATCTAACCGACATGATTATCGACAAAACTTGGGAACTATTCCTAAAAGTTGATGAAATGGGCGGATATAGAGAAGCTGTAAAACAAGGTTTTATACAAGATAATATTAACGAAACTGCCACAACACGCATGTCGAATGTTGCTAAACGCCGTGAAATTTTATTAGGCACAAACCAATTTCCAAACTTTAACGAAATTAAAGATGAAGTTGCTATTTCTAAAAAGCCTAATATTGAAAACACAATGTTTAAAACCATTACCTTACATCGCGGTGCTGTAGAGTTTGAAAAATTAAGATTAAAAACCGATAAAGCTAAGAAAAGACCAGTTGTGTTTATGCTCACAATTGGAAATTTAACTTTCAGAAAAGCACGCGCTCAGTTTTCGAGCAACTTTTTTGCTTGTGCAGGATTTGAAGTAATTGACAATAACGGTTTCGACAATATTGCAGAAGGAATGAAAGCTGCACAAGAAAGAAATGCTGATATAGTTGTTTTGTGTAGCTCTGACGAAGAATATGAAACTTTAGCTCCCGAAGCTTTTGAAAAAATTAATGGCAAAATTTTAGTTGTTGCTGGTAACCCAGCTTGTAAAGATGCCTTAGAAGCTAAAGGAATTAAAAACTTTATTCACGTTAGATCTAACGTACTTGAAGATTTAAAATCTTATCAAAAACAACTTGGTATTAACTAAAAAAATCTTAAAAAATGAAACCTAATTATAAAAATATAGATATTAAGACAAGAGCTCAGAATACAGTTTCAGACAAATCTGTTACTGAGAAAAATTGGATGACTCCTGAACAAATTCCAGTAAAAAAACTTTATACTGCTGATGATTTAAAAGGAATGGAACATTTGAATTATGCTGCTGGAATATCGCCATATTTACGCGGTCCATATTCAACTATGTATGTTATGCGTCCTTGGACAATTCGTCAATATGCAGGTTTTTCAACTGCTGAAGAATCAAATGCTTTTTATCGTAGAAACCTAGCTGCCGGACAAAAAGGTTTGTCTGTTGCTTTCGACCTTGCTACTCACCGTGGTTATGACTCTGACCATCCACGCGTTGTGGGCGATGTTGGGAAAGCTGGTGTGGCAGTAGATTCGATTTTGGATATGAAAATTTTATTCGACCAAATTCCTTTAAATCAAATGTCGGTTTCTATGACAATGAACGGAGCAGTATTACCAATTTTAGCTTTCTACATTGTTGCTGCTATGGAGCAAGGAGCAAAACTCGAAGAACTTGCAGGAACTATCCAAAACGACATTTTAAAAGAATTTATGGTGAGAAATACTTATATTTATCCACCTGAATTTTCAATGAAAATTATTGCCGATATTTTTGAATTTACATCTCAAAATATGCCTAAGTTCAACAGCATTAGTATTTCTGGCTATCACATGCAGGAAGCTGGTGCTACAGCTGATATTGAGTTAGCATATACTTTAGCTGACGGACTTGAATATTTACGCACAGGAGTTAAAGCTGGAATTGATATTGATGCTTTTGCTCCTCGTTTGTCTTTCTTCTGGGCATTGGGAATGAACCATTTTATGGAAATTGCCAAAATGCGTGCTGCAAGAATGTTGTGGGCAAAAATTGTAAAACAATTTAATCCAAAAAATCCAAAATCTCTTGCACTAAGAACTCATACTCAAACTTCGGGCTGGTCGCTTACAGAGCAAGACCCTTTTAACAACGTTGCAAGAACTTGTATCGAAGCAATGGGTGCAGCCTTGGGACACACTCAATCTTTACATACAAACGCATTGGACGAAGCTATTGCTTTACCAACAGATTTTTCTGCACGTATTGCAAGAAATACTCAAATTTATATTCAAGAAGAAACAAATATTTGCAAGCAAGTTGACCCATGGGCAGGTTCTTATTATGTTGAATCGTTAACTCATGAAATTGCTCACAAAGCTTGGAAATTAATTGAAGAAATTGAATCATTAGGCGGAATGGCTAAAGCTATTGAGTCTGGAATTCCAAAAATGAGAATTGAAGAAGCTGCTGCACGCACACAAGCACGTATCGACAGTGGCGAACAAACTATAGTAGGAACAAATAAATATCGTTTAGAAAAAGAAGATCCTATTGATATTCTTGATGTTGACAATACAGCAGTAAGAGAAGCTCAAATTAAAAGATTAGAACAACTACGTGCAGAAAGAAACGAAGCCGAATGTCAAGCTGCTTTAGCTGCAATTACCAAATGTGTAGAAACAGGTAAAGGTAATTTGCTAGCATTAGCAATTGACGCTGCTAAAAAACGAGCAAGTTTAGGCGAAATTTCTGATGCATGTGAAAAAATTGTAGGAAGGTATAAAGCCGTGATAAGAACAATTTCAGGAGTTTACTCCTCAGAATCAAAAGACGATCCCGATTTTAATAAAGCAAAAGAATTATGTAAAACTTTTGCCGAAAAAGAAGGTCGCCAACCTCGTATAATGGTTGCAAAAATGGGACAAGACGGACACGACCGCGGAGCTAAAGTAGTTTCTACAGGTTATGCCGATGTTGGTTTTGATGTGGATATAGGTCCACTATTCCAAACTCCCGAAGAAGCTGCAAAACAAGCTGTAGAAAATGATGTTCACATACTTGGTGTTTCATCTTTAGCTGCAGGACACAAAACTTTAATTCCAGCAGTAATTGCAGAACTTAAAAAGCTTGGAAGAGAAGATATTTTAGTAATTGCAGGCGGTGTAATTCCTTCGCAAGATTACCAATTCCTTTATGATGCTGGTGTAGCTGCGATTTTTGGTCCTGGTACTTCGGTTTCTAAAGCTGCGATTGCTATACTAGAAATTCTGTTAAATGACTAACTTATAAATTAAAAGTTTTTAAAGCTCATAAAGTAAACTTTTGACTGCTTATTTTGTTTTTAACTTAAAAGTTACAAATTATTAAAAAAGTGAGTGAATTATATTTTTAACAAATTAAAGTAAAATTAATATGAAAAAACTAAATGCATTTATTATGCTAGCACTTATTCTTACTACTTCTCTTAGTGTTAGTTGTAAAAAAGATAAAGAAGTGGACATAAAGAAAACTCCTAAAGCTGTTCAAGATTTTGTTTCTACACATTTTCCAAATGTTGATGTGCTTAGAGCTTTTAAAGATTATGATGACGCTACTTATACTTGGGAAATTGATCTTGTAAATGGCTTTGAATTAGAATTTAACAAGTCTGGTGAATGGACAAATATAGATGGAAAAACTTTAGCTGTACCAGCGAGTATTTTAGCTTTATTGCCACAATCAATCATTACCTACTGCACTACTAACTATCCAAATCAATTTATTGTTCAAATTGAAAAGGAAAACAAAACTTATGAAATTAAGTTACAAAATAATGTTGAGTTGGTGTTTGATTTAGATGGCAAATTTTTAAGAGTTGACGACTAGAACAACGGTGTTTCATAAACGCTCAACTGCTGAGTTGCTTTCGATATTCGGAATTTGAGCTAAAAGTTTTTAAAGTTCATAAAGGAATGCCAAACAAAAAACCTCTTTTAACTTTTAACTGAAGTGCATTTTAGACAGAGTTATTAAAATTCTCTTGTTAAAAAATTATTTCTTTATTCACAGAATTTATATGTAATTTTGAAAAAGTTTTAAAGCTTTAATTATGCGTATAGGAATTTGTGAACTAGCATATATTCCGCTACGAAGTGGAATGTCGCACAAGAGCGAAATGGTAAATCAACTGTTGTTCGGTGAGTTGGTTGAAATACAAATACACAAAGAAGATTGGACAAAAGTTAGAACTCTGCACGACGATTACGAAGGCTGGGTTGATACCACAACTATAACTTTTTTGGATAAAGAAGATAAATTAATCGAAGAATTTAAAAATTCTTACAGGTTGCATCAAACACTTGAGATTACTGTTAATGACACTCCTATTTTGCTTCCTAATGGTGCTGTTTTACCAAAGAATAAAAAAGAATTTCACATAAATGATAATAAATACCAAATTCCAAAAAGCTTTAAATGTTTAAGTTTTGACAACAAAGCTGAATGCATTATTAAACATGCTCACGATTTGTTAAATTCGCCTTATTTATGGGGTGGTCGCACAGCTTGGGGTTTAGATTGTTCGGGATTTTCGCAATATT
>Ga0255347_1006151_pt1 | contig 13227 bp, 15 predicted proteins | sample wastewater_treat_2_FD_192479 | JGI IMG/M metagenome (GOLD analysis project Ga0255347, IMG submission 192479) | Wastewater microbial communities from Lulu Island WWTP, Vancouver, Canada - plant24 | ecosystem: Engineered > WWTP > Wastewater > Unclassified | place: Canada: Vancouver, British...
TGCGGCGCTGGCGTGGGTGCTGGGCATCGTGGCGTTTCCCTATGTGGCGCTGCCATTGTTTTTGCTGGTGGGCTCGCGCAAGTTTGCGCGGCCGCTGCGCACGCTGCACCGGCCCGGCACTGCGACGACGCCCAGCCACGCGGCGACGGGCGAGGGCCCCGCCTGGGCCACGCACCTGCTGGCGGGCATGGACCTGGCGCCCGCCGTGCGCAACGCCCATGTCCACTTCCACGAAGACGGCCCTGAGGCCCTTCAGGCCTTGCTGGCCCTCATCGACTCTGCCCGGCACAGCCTGGACGTGTGCACCTTTGTGTTCCACCACGACGAGGTGGGCGACCGTGTGGCCCAGGCCCTGGTGCAATGCGCCCAGCGCGGCGTGGCCACGCGGCTGCTGGTGGATGCCGTGGGCAGCCTGCACACGCCGGCTGCCGTGCTGAGCCAGCTTGCCCGCCAGGGTGTGACGGTGCGGCGCTTCATGCCCCTGCTGCACAACCCCATGCGCGGGCGCACCAACCTGCGCAACCACCGCAAGGTCGCCGTGGCCGACGGGGCACGCCTTTGGAGCGGCGGGCGCAACCTGGCCAGCGAATACTTTCTGGACCGCCCCGGCAAGCCCGCCTGGCTGGACCTGAGCTTTGATGTCGAAGGCCCACTGGCTGCGCTGGCCCAGGCGCAGTTTCGGGCCGACTGGCGCGCCGCCACCGGCCGTGTGCGCTTCACCCGCCACCTGCCGCCACCGCGCCATGCGCTGGTCGGCCCGCCCGGCGGCGCGCTGGCCCAGTGGGTGCCCAGCGGGCCCGACCAGCCCGACGACACCGTCTATGCGCTGCTGCTCACGGCGGCTTATCACGCGCAGCGCCGCATCGTGGCCATCACGCCGTATTTCGTGCCCGACGAGGCCCTGCTCGATGCCTGGTGCATTGCCTGCCGGCGCGGGGTGCAGGTGCACCTCATCGTGCCCGCCCGCTCCAACCACCGCCTGGCCGACCTGGCCCGCGAACGCGCCCTGCGCCAGCTGTCCACCGCGGGCGCACGGGTGTGGCTGGCCCCCGGCATGGTGCACGCCAAGGCGGTGGTTATCGACGACAGCATGGCGCTGACCGGTTCGGTCAACCTCGATGCGCGCAGCCTGTTCCTCAACTACGAACACATGACGGCCTTTTACGACCGCGAGCAGGTGCAATGGCTGGCCCACTGGTGCGCCCGCCACATCGCCACCGCCCAGCCCCACCACGCACGCCAGCCGTCGTGGCTGCGCGACATCGCCGAGGGCGTGGTGCGGGCGGTGGGGTTTCAGCTGTAGGGCGTGCCCGCTGCAGGCGAGGGTGCGCAGCAAGGCAAGCGCGGCGAACGCGGCCCGCGCATGGTTAAGTTAACTCCTGATTTGATAGCTGCTTGCGCTTATGAATAAAGGGCTAGAGGCCGATTTGACTCAATATCTGTCAACGGAGTGTTTTTCCCTGCCTTCGGCGTCTCTTCCCGATCAGTCATGCGCCTGTCTTCATGTCGGTTGCGGCGGAGCATTCACCACGCCTTGGAGGCGCGGCATGCGCGCTATACGGCAATGCAGGCATTTGTCCGAGGCGCGATGGGCCCATTGCAACTGGCTTCAACGTCTCGCAGCATGTTGTTGCATGGATCCAGGCCGCTTCTCACAGGGGAAAAAGAAAAAGGCCGGAAGCTTGCGGAAGCTTCCGGCCTTGCATGTGGCTCGACAGGAATCGAAAAGTGCCTTGAAAACCTCATGAGTATTGTGTTTTCAAGATATGGATTGAAAAAGTACCGTCAAAAGTACCGTCATTTCTCAAAGTGTCCCCGATCAGCCCCGCGCTATGTTGTTGGCCCTGAATTCAGCTGCGCCGAACCGCCGAAAGCAGAACTCTACGCCAGCAAGCTGCGCGCAACCATCGACGCCAAAAAGCAAGCCGCCAACGTCGTCCAAGCTGATAATGGCCAATGGCTTCTTGCACCCAAGGCGGAGCCCTACACCGCACAGGAGGCCAGCGATGCACAGCAGCGAATCGACAAGCTCAACAGAGCCCTTGGAAAGTACAACAACGTCGCCCCAGCAGCGGTACTGTCTGACGCCCCTACTGCAACAATGGCATGGGGACGAAGCGTTGCGCGCACCCTTGGCTACGACGTCACATTCATCCAGCCCAACCCGGACTTCCATGGCGTTGCGGTCGGAGGTGAAGCCTTTGTCAGTGCGTCGGCCGAGCACCCAGAAATCGGGCTGACTAGCGAAGCGTCTTGATAAGGATCGTGGTGATGTGTTGTCTAGCCGCCTCGACACAACGCGGTCGTCCTATGAGGCGCGTATTGACGCACGGTTCGCTGGAAAACCAAGGTGCTCGCGTATTGGATAGCTCCGACGTTCTGGGGCTGCTTGGTTTTGGCAATGGTTCTGTTAATTTGGCAGACGGCAAAGTCATCAAAGGCAAGGCGGATCCCGCGCGCATGACGGCTGCGCAATGGAAGAAGGCTCCTGAGTGGCTGGACAACCCTGCTGCTGTGCTCGATTCCGACACTATGCCCAGCGCTCTGGTACCGATCGCTCCCGAAATAATAAATGGTGCGACGGTACGCATGACGGTCGTACCTCGCAAGGGCGCGGAGCAGATGTTCGCATACTGAGCAATGCCTACCACGCACCCAGATCGGCGGCCTGGGCTCTTGCCGCTACACAGAAAGGCGCCCATCATGGATGACATAACCATGCTCAGACGCGAAATGCAAGCTAGCACGCCGAACACACATGGCGCACTAACGTTTATGGTTCCTGCGATGGAGAGCGCCGCTAAAAACGCTGGGAAAAGGTCATTTTTTGGGGCTGACAAAGGGGCCAAGTCACTGGCAAATTTCTTGGAAGCCTTCAAACGTGCGGTGTACGCACTTTATGACGATGCCTTGGTTTCGGTGGACGATGATTTGCCCACTATTTTTGGCGAACTGTCCCGACAACTTGAGCGCTTTGCACATGCTTATCCCAACTGGCCGGAGGCTTACCAATTCGCTCAGTTCTTCTTCTCCCCGGCAAATCGTAATCTGCACAAGCAAGTCTTGCAAGAAGTGCGCGCACTGAGGCGCAGCCTTGATGGGCCAATGGTCAACTATGCAATCAACTCGAAAGAGTTGGACGACGACAGGTGGGTGAAAACGGACCCTCGCATTAAAAAAGTGATGGACGCGAGAAAAACGTAGTGAATTTCGCAGCCACAATTTACCTGATCGTGGCCCTGCTGGGGGCCACCACAGCCGAAGCCCGCATCAACCGCGACCGCGCCCAGGTCCGCGGCTTCTGCGCGGTTCATCCAAGTGGAAACCGGGGTCTGTTGCCCTGTCGGTGCGCCAGAATAAACTTAGGAGTCTGACCATGGACGATATGAAGCGCGAGGCGGAGGAGAATGCCCAGAGGGCTCTCCGAAACGCTGGAGCAATTGGAGGTTTCATTGGGGGAGGGATCGGCGGTGCACTAGTAGGCACAATTGGCGGCTGGATTGAAGGCAAGTTTAAAAACACTGAGTTTGAGACGACCTCGTTCAAGGTGCGTGTCCCATACGAAGATGCCTGTACGTTTGTTCAGATTGCCGCTTGCAGCCTTGGTCTTCCGGACAAGCCGGCGGAGAAGGGGCCGGAACAAACAAGATTTTTCATTCTCCGGAAAAAGGGATTCTTTAACATTCCGGTCGGTGCCATCGGCGTCACAATCACTCGGCTCGAAGAAAAACTATCCTCAGTAGAAGTCGTTACTGCCGCCAAGTCAGGACTGCTTGGGACCAATGGGGCGCAGGAGTGTATGAGGGAGTTCCTTCAGGAGATCAAGGGCTACGATCGCGTCATGCCGATCGTCGAGTAGTGCGTTTTTGCGCGCTAGCGATCAACCATGGGGAAACAATGGGGGACGGACCACGATTAACCCGTGCCAGCAAATCCCCGGTTTCATTGCGTACCGCGCTGCGTACCGTCAGGAACGGTTTCCCGCGAATGTTTACTTGTCCGTGTTCGTTGCATTTTTTTGCGCTTGCATTGCGGTCAATCAGTGCATGACGCTACGTGCTACCCCGCCGGAACGGGTGTGGATGCCCGCATAGAGTTGTGGCATGCGTTGGTACTGCGCCCGTCATCAGTACGATGGGCGTGAAGGCAGGCCATGCTGTCTTGCTTGCCTTGCTGATAGAGTGAGGAAAGGAGGGGCCTCGCAGTGACTGCATTTAACCGTACCCATGGTATTGGAATTTCGCTGGTGCTCGCGTTTGCGCTGGCTTCACCGGCTTCTGCGCAGGTGAACCGTTGCAAGGACGCCGGCGGGAAGATCATCTATTCAGACAAGCCCTGTGACACCGGACAAACAGGCAGACAGATTGAGCGCCAGCGCACCCAAGCAGAGATCTATCAAGAGCGGGATCAAGCGTACAACGCAGAAGTGCGCAAGCAACAGCGCAACATGGCCGAGCAGCAGCGCGAGTGGGAAGATCAGAGTCGTCGCGCACCGCAGTACCAACAGGCACCAGTGGTGCGACATTCCGGCAATGATTGGGCGCAACGCAAGGCGTTGGAGAATGCCGCGACATCGGCTAACAGCATCACCAACAGCGGTGGGAAATGGGATGGGGCTGCACAAGCTGAGCGCGCACGGGAAAGAGGAGAGGAGTCTCGCAGACGTGCAGCTCAAGCGCCCAAGCCGACGGACATCACAAACTGTAATGGTGGGTTTTGTCACGACAACCAAGGCGGCGTCTATCACCGCTCGGGGCCTAACTTTATGACCGGTCCGAACGGCCAAGCCTGTCATCGCGCAGGTAATTCTTGGAATTGCAACTGATACCCACATTTGGCGTACAGCGCGGCGCATCTGTGAGATAAGAAACGAAACGGGATGCCGTTCTTCATGGTGTAGGCATCCCGTCCTTAGCGTCCCGTCCTTAGGCTCGCAACCACTGCCGCTGTTGGCGCAGCACCTCGTTCACATCCTTGGCAAGTTCACGCATCAGCGCCAGTTCCCCGCCCGTGAAAGCATTACGCGCCGCCACTGCTTTTCCTTCGGGGCTTCTTGGCCCGGTGGATTGGCTCCAAGGTTTCCACCGTTGGATGGACTCCCGCTGGCGCTGTCGTTGCTCTGGTGTCCAAGTACGCGCTGCCATGGCTTTGATCCTCTAATAGTTCGTTTGGCAGGCGCTGCTTTTCTTCAGCGTGCGCGATGCCGCCCGGTGTTGTCGTTCCGTTGTTGATTTGTTGCGGCCCATGGGCAATGTTGGCTTGCTTCACAAACGTGGCTTGCCGGGGAAATTTCAAGTCCACCAGCGCCGATATGGTGGCTCGGCTCTGTGCCTGCGCCTTCAGGGCCAGCCCCATGAATGTCTCGTACTGGCGCAGGTGTTCCTGATTCGCAGCACGTCGCGCCAGTGAGGCAAACACGGTTTGCAGCGTCGTCGCCTGCGTCACCAGCATGGCCTCCAGATCAGACAGGTCGCCACTTTTGACGCTCTCGCAGGACTCGCGCAGGCAGTTCACCAGCTCGCCCATGTCCAAGGTGTTGCCCATCAGGTTGCCCTGATATGCCCCCATCACTGCCGCGCTGTTAATGGATGGATTCACGGCAGCGCGGGCAAGCGCTTGCTCTGTCGTCTGGCTGGGGTCTTTGGCCACAGGAAGGGCCTTGGGGTTGGGCGTGGTTGCCTTTGACTTGGTCATTGCTTCCCCTTCTGTGCGATGCCCAGGCGCTGCCAGAACTTGCCGATAGCTGCATCCTTTGCCGCTTCTTCTTCGGTGGTCTGGTGGTCGTCGCACCAGAAGGTGGCATTGGGTTGCTGTCGAATCACGATGGGCCGGTCTTGCGCGTCAACGTGGTGAATCACAAGGTTCACCAGATTGGCGCAGGATGGTTCATTGCCCGTCGCCTTTGGGTTGAATGCCGCGCAGGTGGCGCAGGTGCGTTTGATGATGGTCATGGTGTGTGTCCGTTGGATTAATTCAAGTTGCGCCCCCGAACCCGCCGCAGCGTTGCAGCATCGTCGTGAAGTCGCCGGGTAGCTGCGCATCCCTTGCACGGATGGCAACACCAGCCGCCTGCCAGTTGCTACAGCGCCCGCCACGGTTAAGGCTGGCGCATTCCAGGCACAGCCGCCGGTCGTCGCCTTCGCGATCCCGGATCACCAGCTTGTCCGCCAAGGCTTCAGCGTCCGCCAGGATCAGCCCCCGGTCGGTGAACCGTGCCAGCCGTGCCGTGAAGGTGTCGATTTCGGCTGTATTCATTGCCGGGCCATGGGGCCAGCACCAGCGGTCGGGGTCGATGGCTGGCGCGTTCGCCGCAGGGTTTTCCGGGTTCGCCACCGCCCCGTCGAATTTTTGAATATGCCCCTGAGGGTGGGCTACGAAACCTACAAAACCCCCTTCCGGGGTGTCTCGGGTGGGTTTCGTAGGTTTTGTAGCCCCTGTTCCTGGGGTACTTTGATTTTTCAGCCGTGCAAGCCAGGTGCTCATGCTCTCCCCCCTGCCAGCAGCGCCGGGTGGATCAGGTAGCGCTCGCTGGGCCTGCCGCCCGCCGATCCTGTAGGGGCGGTCTCCCGTACCAGCCAGCCGTAATCGGCCAGCAGTTCCGCCGCCTTGCGCACGCTGTCCACCGAATTCAATCCGGCCCAGCTTTTGACAGCCACCAGCCGGGGCGTGAACGATTCCCACAGCACCCCGTCGCCGTCGCACAGCTTGCCGCCTTTGATCTTCGCCAGCAGCGCATGCGCGCCGGTGGTCTCGGGCACCAGTGCCGCCGCATACAACCGCTCGGCATGGGTGCGCAGGTACTCCGCCCATGCCAGCGCCCGGATCAACTCGCGTTCATGGATCACGCCGTTGGTGTCGGGTGTGTCCACCAGGGCAAAGATCAGCGCCAGCGCCGGTATCAGCTTGCGCCACTTCGCCAGGTGCGACACCAGGGCCGGGTGCAGTTCATCCCCCCGGATGCCGGTCTCGAACGGGATCAGCCATTCATAGAAAAAGGCCTGTGCCTCGGGACTGAATCGCCATTCCTGGGGATCATCATCGGTCGCTGGCAGGAGTCCATTCAAGCGCTCGAACACGGCCCATGCCGCCTGCTTGGCGGGGGTGTCGGGCCAACGATCCACCAGCTTGAATTCCTGCTGAATGTCGGGCCATACCGCCAGGCCAAAGCGCTGCAACAGGCCATCGTCGCCCGCGCCGCCATTCACCGCCTCGCGCACATAGCTTTGCACCTTGCCCGGTTGAATGCCGCCCAGCATCGCCATGCAGACACGGGGCACATAGCTATGCCCGCGCCCGATTCGATCAACGGGGTGACCTTGGTTGCCGTCGTAGCCGGTCAGGTAGAAACCGCGTGCGCCTTCCTGTCCTTGGCGATCCATGCTGCATAGCAGGCCGTGCAGTTCATCTCGGTAGATCAGCAGACCCCATGGATTTTTCACCAAAAGATCAGCCAGGGCTTCCACCGTGCTGTCGCTTACCACATAGCGCCGCATGGTCGGCTCGGTAGGTTGGTCGGTGGGGGCCAGCAGCGCACGGGCTTTGGCGGGGTCTTTCGCTGCCAGGTTTGCCGCTTGCCTTTCGTTCGCCTTGCTTGCTAGCTCGGCCACCTTGGTGTCGAGTTCCCATGCTTCGTGCGCCAACTGCCATTGCTCGCGCTCGGTCGATTCCAGCCTATGCAAGGGTTTCAAGACTTCGCCCAGCGCCGGTGACTTCATCACGCCGGGGCGGCCTACGATCAGCCCCCACAGATTCGGCACAACCTGCCAGTCGTCCCGCGCCTTGGGTTGCACCACAGCCCGCGCACCGATCAGGCTCGATAGCGCCACCACAGCGCCCACCGCCGGGAAGTCCGGGGGGCACTGCATCCGGTGTGCAATGTCTGTCACCCAGCCGCGCAACGCCACGGGTAACAGGTCGGGGTCGAAGGCTTGCACAGGCGGCAATGCGTCCGGCAATGGCGTGGGGTCTGGCCATGTGTCTGCCTCGTCATCCTCCAATGACGGGAAGGCCGCGCCGTGCTGCGTTTTGCTGCGTTTTGCTGCGCTGGCCGGTCGTGGCCCATCCAACAGGTCGCGCACGTCGGTCCATGATTTCGGGCTGCATGAATCGTGTTGGCACTTGAACCCCAGCGCCCCCGATGCCTTGCGAAAAATCGCCGCCTCACCATTGCCGTGCTCAGGGTTGAATGGGCACGCTGCCAGCTTGAAACGTTCGCTGCCGTCGTGCCGGTCGGTGGTGTAGGCCAGCCCGTGCCGGGATAGAAAATCCTCCAGGTTGAAGCCGCCAGACTGGAGCATGGATGCTGCCGCTTTTGCTGTCGTTCCGGGCGTCGCCGCCGGGATCAGGCCGCGCAATTGCTCAGGCGTCACCACGGCCCGCGCCGGGGTCTGCAACAGCTTGGAAAGCCGCCACGGTGCTGCCGCCGTGTGGTCGCCCTTGTTGGCCAGCGTGCCGTACAGCTTGCAGATTCGCGCCGCGTTGAAAACAGCCCGATCTACCTTGGTCTGCGCGTCGTCGAACCGTTCACCCAGCGCGATCAATACCGCCTTCACCAGCGCCGTGGCGTCGTCGTCGTTCGGCAGATCAAGGGCATACAGCAGGTGCATACCGTTGCCCGATTCAGCCACCAGCGGGGCAGGCCAGCCAATCCCGTTCAGGTAGCCGTACACCGCCCGCGCCTTCACCTTCGCCGCGTCTAGCTGCGCATCCGTCGCACTGGTGCCCGATGGTCGAACCGGGTCAATATCAATCAACAGCCAGCGCCGCCGGGTCACTTGCTTGTCGGTGGTGGTGGTTGATGCGTAGCCTTCGATCCGGTTGCTGTACCGGCTCAATAGCTGCGGATCAACAGGGTTCAGCGTGACGTAAACCGCCGCGCCGCTGGTGCTCAGGCGTGCCGCGTGTTCCGCCAGTTGTGGCCAGTGCTGCCCGTCAAAATAGCCCGCGTCGGTGCGCTTGCGGCCCTTGGGGAAGGCCCGTAGCTCGATCACATCGTCTTGCGTGAACAGCACGGGCAGCGCCGCCAGAATTGCGGCAGCGTCTGGGGTCGGTGTGGTCATGCTGCACCGCCCTTCTTTGCCAAGTGCCATTCGACTATCGCGGTCACCCGGCGCAGCTTTTGGTGAAACTCGTGCAGGGTTCTGGCTCTCACGTTCGCCACGTAAAACTCATCATCAGCCGTTGCTTTCAGCGCCTTCACTGCACTGACTTTTCCGCCCGATTGCGCCCGCCCGATAAGTTCCTTACGGTCTGGTTCTGACAGTTTTATCAAAGCATCAAGCTCCACGCCTTTGTCAAGACTGGTGCCGATAATCCGATCCAGGTCATCACCCAGGATTTCAGCTTGGCGAATGCTGCGCTGAATGCTGCGCACGCTCTCGCCAGTAAGCGCTGCAGTACTCGCTGCAAAGCCTTTTTCTTGAGCACGTCCGTGCTTTGCAACAGGTACGCCTACTTGTCGGGCCTGTTGGGGCAGGTGCATAGGCTGGATGTTGCCCTCGCCCTCACTGCGTGGGAAAATTGGAGTGCATTCTTTCGAAGTCGCCGTGGTGGTCTGGTAGCCCCCGGCGACTTTTTCATTGGGCACGCTTGCGCCCACCTTGATGGTGTTGATGACGTGCATGGTCTTAGCCTCCAGCCTGTTGCGTTGCGCAGTGGCCAGCGATCCATGCGCGCACGTCGCCCACCTTCCAGGCGGTCACGCGCTCAGACAATTTGACGGGCTTGGGGAACGTGCCCGCCTTCACCTTGCGCCACAGCGTCGGCGCGCTGAAGGGCAGGGGGGCCGGGGTGTCTGGCCTTTTGGGGCTTTGCACCAGTTGCGATTCGCGAATGAATGCGCTGTCGGGCAATGAGTCAAAGTTCGCGGCGATTGGTTTGGACGTGGCTTGTCCTGCCGTTGCGGCATGTGGGTGTATTGCCTTCATGGTTTTAGCCCTCAGCCTGTTGCGTTGCGGCTTGTTTGCTAATCCATGCGTCTATTTCCGCTTTCACCCAGCGGGACGACTTACCTACTTTGATTGGTTGGGGGAATTCACCAGCGGCGATTAGCTGGTAGATGCGACTACGGCCAAAACTGACGTAGTGCGAGAGAGGCTCAAACGCGAGTAGCGCAGGCGGGGAAGATGGATGTGATGATTTGGAGCGTGGGCGTCGTCGGTCTGAGTCGGGGTCGCCGTCGCCATCATCGTCTGATGCCGCCACCTCGGGAGCGCCTTCGCCGCCGCTGCAATCTGATGTCTCAGCCTCAGCCTCGGCAGCGCCGCCGCCGCCCTGCTCGGGGAACCCATTGGAAATTGTGCCGTTGCGGCGGCTAACCAACTCATTTGCCAACATGGGCAGCGTGTGCCGACGTTCAACAACCCCGGCGACGGATTTCAATACTGCAATGCACGTATCTTGTGCGTGTTTCAAAACGATCATGTTTTGTCTTTCTTGATGGCCTCATGCTGTATAAAAAATCAGCAGTTTTGAGGCGCTGCGATTATTCCAGTAATTCCTACACTGTGCAACACTAGCCGTAGTGATTTATTTGTGGCGGCACACTACGGGTAGTGTTGACAAGAAAAAAGGCCCCGAAGGGCCTTGCTGTGCATGTCGGTGGTCACGCCGCTTTGAACTGGATCACGTCCGCACCAATGCGCAGCTTGTCCAGGTAGTCCGCCCAGCGCTGCATCATGTCCCGCCGTGCTGGCAGGTGCGCCGTTCGGTTGTAGGCCCGCCCGTTGGCATCCTTCACCGCATGGGCCAATTGGTGCTCGATCAGGTCCACGCGTTCGCCCATCACTTCATCCATGATGGTGCGTGCCGTGGCCCGGAACCCGTGGGCAGTGTGTACCTCGTTGCTGTAGCCCATGCCGCGCAAGGCTGCATTCACCGTGTTTTCGCTCATGGGGCGTTCACCCGTGCGCAGGCTGGGGAACACATAGCGGCCATGCCCGGTAATAGGGTGCAGGCTTCGCAAAATCTCCACAGCCTGCCGCGATAACGGAACGATGTGGTCGTTCTTCATCTTCATCTTGCTGCCGGGGATGCGCCACTCTGCCGCCTCCAGGTCAATCTCGGCCCATTCGCCGGTGCGTAGTTCGCCGGGGCGCAGGAACACCAGTGGCGACAGCTTTAGCGCCGCCACGCTGTAGGTGTGCCCGGTGTAGGCGTGAATGGAGCGCAGCAGCTCGCCCAGCTTTGCCGGGTCGGTGATGGCGGCATAGTGTTTTTTCTCTGCGTGCTGGAATGCGCCGCGCAGGTCGGTGGTCACGTCCCGCTCTGCCGTGCCCTCGGCCACCGCATACCGGAACACCTGCCCGCAAATTTGGGCGATGCGCTTTGCGCTGTCGATCACGCCCCGCGCTTCCATCTTGCGCACTACGGCCAGCACGTCACGCGGCCCGATGCTGGTGATGGGCATCTTGCCGATATAGGGGAACACATCCTTGCGCAGCCACGTCGTTACCTTGTCCTGCGTGATGGTGGCCCGTTTTGCCGCCGTGGCTTTCAGCCATTGCTCTGCCACCGCCTCGAAGGTGTTGCCAGCGGCTGCCGCCTTGGCTTGCTTTTCTTCGCGTTTGGCAATGCCGGGGTCGATACCGTCCGCCAGCAGTTCGCGTGCCTTGTCACGGCGCTGTCTTGCCTTCGCCAGTGAAACCTCGGGGTACACGCCCAGCGCCAGCGTTTTTTGCTTGCCGTTGAAGCGGTAGCTCATTCGCCAGTATTTGCCCGCATCTTTGACGTGTAAATACAGCCCTTGCCCGTCCGTGTGCTTGTCGCCTGCGGTCGATCCGGTGGATTTGACGTTCTTTGCGAATGTGTCTGTGAGTGCCATAGCCGCCCCGTTTGTTGGTATCTGCTTTGTTGGTATTTGCAGATACCGTTAAAAGTACCAACGATGTGTTGGTATGTCATGTTACGGGGTGATGTGCTGTGAGGTAATAAAAAACCCGCAATGCTATGAAACATGCGGGTTTTAGAGGTGTTGTGATGCGGTGTGATGCGATCACTTGGTCCCCTCGACAGGAATCGAACCTGTATCTAGCGCTTAGGAGGCACTCGTTCTATCCATTGAACTACGAAGGGTCTTTCAGAGTGCCTTTATAAATCAATGACTTGCGAATGCTTTTGTCATTGATCTGGCCTTGAATTGAGCGCTGGGTGGTACGCGCTTCCCATTGTATCAACGGGTGCTGAACGGTCAGGCTTACTCCATCATAGAGTCACGCTCCTTGCGCGATGGCTACACGACCCGTGACAATCTGAGGTTGTCAGGGCAGGCTGATTGCAGTCAGCATCGGCAGGTAGAGCAAAAAAACCGCCTCGGGGGGCGGTTTGGTGGGGTGGGGGTGATTTAGGCCGCTAAAGCAAAGCGCTCGTCGTTGAACTCTGCAACTTCCGAATGCCACTTCTTGCGCGTTTCCTTGGCGACGATCTTTTGGTTCATCAGCCGGTCCACATCGTTAATTCGATCAAGGATGGCGGTCACCTTCACATTGCCTTTGGCGCGCTCTATTACCAGCATGCGGACCAGCGCATCGCTGGTGGCTGGGACCTTGCCCGTGCGCTCCCACAGGCTTACAGACTGCTCTGTTGCTCCCAGGCACTTTGCAAGATTGCTTTGAGAAAGCGCCAGGTGCGTGCGCAAAAAGCGCAGCTCCTTGCCAGTAATGCGGCCTTGTTTTTTCACAAGCTCCGCCACCAAAACAGCATGCAGCCCAGAAGCGTCATCAATAGATACACCTTTCCCGTAAGGTGTTTTGTGCACTTTGTAGCCGTTTTCCAGCCACACGTTGTCGAGTCCGCACTCGGTGTAGTGGTACATCATTTCTTCCTCTTTTTTGGGTTAAACCCAAACGGTTACGCAAATAAGATTCGGGTTGTTGTCATCTAGGGCAACTATTGCGGTGCAATTGCACCCAGCACAGTAGCGCTCCATACGGCATTCCAAAGTGCCTTTTTTAACGTTCTCTTCAGGCTCTCGCAACATTTGCCCAAGCTGAAGGCATTCGTACAACATAGGGGTTGTTACTTTCCGCTTTTTCATCTGCTGCTTGGCATGGACTGTGATGATGATGTTGGAAGTGTTCTTTGCTGCTGCACGAATCCGCTTGGCAAGTTGATCTTTCGATTGTCTTTTGAGTTCCTCGCAACCCATAATATTTATGCCCTCGATAGTAGCGGATTGACAGCCATTAGCTAGTGGTAGCTGTCCTATTGATCCGGCCCTGTGAAGTATTA
>Ga0255347_1006158_pt1 | contig 13219 bp, 19 predicted proteins | sample wastewater_treat_2_FD_192479 | JGI IMG/M metagenome (GOLD analysis project Ga0255347, IMG submission 192479) | Wastewater microbial communities from Lulu Island WWTP, Vancouver, Canada - plant24 | ecosystem: Engineered > WWTP > Wastewater > Unclassified | place: Canada: Vancouver, British...
TCGGCGGCGGACAGCGCGACCATGCGCGTCGCGGGTTCCAGGCAGTAAAGTTGCAGTGAGCCATTGCCGGTCAGGTTGATTTTGTAATTGCCGTTCAGCAGGATCGTGAACACGCAGCCTGCCGGATACGCCGTCTCCGCCGTCCCCGCGCGCAACACACCCATGCCGGTGATGTTGCCTGCCATCTTCAGCACGTAGCTGCCAGGCGTCGTACTGGCCTTCAGCTCACCAGCGATCGCCAGCCCCGCCAGGCCCGTGGCGAAGGCCGTCTGATCTACATCGAACTCACATACCTGGCCTGCGGGGATCGTCGCCGTGTCGCCACTAGCCGGTACGTTCCCGCCCCAGTTTGCTGCGTTCGACCACAGGTTATCCGTTGTCGCCGTAAACGTTCTATCCGCCATAGGTAGGCCTCAACAGTTCTACTAACTTGGCTAACAGCGGCGAGTGCGCCAGCACCTCAGCGCGCTGTTCGTCGGTCAGCTCGTGCCACGCCGCCAGTGTCGCGCCGTAATGGTCGCGAATCAGGGTCAACGCGCCGTCTAATTGCTTCTGTTTTCCAGGCGTCAACAAGACCGAATACTTTTTCTTAGCAGATTGTGCCATCTTCAGCCTCCACGGAGACAGTCTCTACTGGTGGCTCCTGTTTCGTCGCTGCACCCACCGACTCGGCCAGCGCCAGCCAACCGGCGGCGTCGAGGTTCTGCTTCGAGCCGAGTTCGATGGTCGCGCCATCGTCCAGCTCGACACGGCCATAGTACTGCGCAACGCGTTCCGGCGTCTCACAACGATAGGTCGCGATTAGTCGCATTAGCCCCCTCTCCTCTGGGCGATACCAATAATACTGCCACGCTACCTGCTGAACATTCCGATCGTCTGCGGGTTGACCAATAACGGCAGCCCGTCGATAATCAGTGCCGCGCCCTGCTGTTGCGCTGGCCTCGTGTTGTGCACCAGCTGCGTGTAACCGAGCCGCAGTGGGTCGGCACAAATGCCGCTATCCACCGCCCAGTGCAGGCCAGAGTCGCTTTTTGCCAGCCCCCAGGTGTGCCCATGTGCCGTTACCACGCTGCACTCGAACTTGGCCGCCAAGCGCCTCGCCACATATGTCGCGTTGACGCTCGCATTCTGCGGATGCTCGATGTGCCAGAGTACGCCGCCGGAGCGCAGCCTGCACCAGGCATAGTCGCTCACCATGAAGTGCTTGTCATCTGTATCCGGCGTGAACATGCGCGCCAGGCGCGTGAGCGTCATGCCCGCGTATTTGACGGGCTTGAGCGGGCGCAGATCGTGATTGCCGGCGAAATACGCTACACGATCGAAGTTGGCCGCGATCCTGTCTACAAGCTCGGCCAGCGCATCCAACTCCTCGTCTGCATCGATGCCCGCGTCACGCCCAAACACGCTGAATGCGTTGAAATCGGCTAAGTCACCAGCGAGAATGACGGTGTCTATGTCATATTGCTGCGCCAGGTCAATTGTGGCGTCGATGAAGTGCGCGTCCTGGAACGGGCAGTGGATATCGGCCAGGATCAGCGCATTGCCCTCTAGCTCGATTGGCTGGTCATACTTGCGAGCACGACTTGGTGGCGTTGCTGCGTGCCAGCCCCCGCCCTTGCCCCGCTCATTGGCGATCTTGCGGCTGATTGCCTTCTGCGACCGCGCGATGCCCTCCTCTCTAAATCGCGCCGTGATCTTCTCTGTTGTTAGTCCCTGTTGAACCAATGCCTTGAGCAGTGCCGTCTCCGCCGTAGTCCAGCTCTGTCCTGGCACAAACGCCCCCCTCTCTGGTTAGCGCTTCTCTTCGTCTATATAATTGTATCAGAGATTGCCGCGTTTGTCTAGACAAACAGCTACCAGGCCAGCTCTTTGATATTCGCCCAGTCGCCCGTCACCGCATAAACGATCCTGCCTGCATATCCCTGCGCGGTAACGTTGCCCACCTGGAACTCGCCCGTCATGGGGATGCCCAGTCCGTGCTCGCGGGCGTATCTGGGGAATGCCGCATCGGGGTTGTAGGGGATGCCTACGAGATTCCATGCCGCATTGCGCACGACAGACTCTACGGATTCCTCTACTGGCGGCGTGACCGCCGGCGGGATCACTGTGGCCCCATACCCCGCGACCACCCGCGGCCAAATCTCACCGACCTCATAGTCTTTCCACGTCGGATCGCTCGCGCCGTGCTGGAAGATGGTCACGCCAAGCACCTCGGGGATGGCATCATATAGCTCGCCCAGCCTTTGCAGGTCGCGTAAGTATTCATCTGGCCCGCAGGTTTTCTTCCACCCCGCATCGCCCTGTGGCACAATGTCGAACATTGTGTCGCGACCAGCCTCGGTGATGGCAATCAGGTGCCCGCGAAGGTGCTCCCAGATGCCGTGATAACGGAACCGGCACACGTGCCAGTTGTTATCCACATCCGCCGTGTCGCGCCAGTATTCATGGAAGCAGAGCACGTCATCCGCGCGCATGGCGGCGATCATGCTGTCGTATTTTCCCCAGAGGCCCTCGTACGGATGCCCGACTCCCCACGAGCCAACGCCAGCCCGAAGACCAAGTTCGTGCAACCGCTGCATACGGCGAATCTCGAAGCGGGCATGCGCCTCGACCTTGCTATCGCCGACCTCATTGTAGCCTTCGAAGATAATGTTTGGCGTCAACGCACGCAGCGTCAGCATCTTGCTCTTGTACTTGGCGACCCATTCGTCTGCGCGTCTCTCCGGATCGTCAAGCGGCTCGCTGGACTGGTAGAACCGCACGACCACGAGGCAATCTGGCCCCGCTTCGGCCACGGCGGAGGCAATGTCGCCAACAGACGGATCAATCCACTTCACAATCGCCGGTTGCCCCAACGCCACCCTGCGCGAGCCAATGACGTGCAGGCCGACCTTCCTCGAAATGCTCATTCCAACCTCCAACCATGGTAGAGGATCAACGTAGCCCTGATAACCATTGTCCCAGTCCCTTGGCAAGGGGCATACACCAAAGTGCAGATGCGGCCTCGTGCTGCGCCCGGTGTTTCCGCTAAAGCCAATCACCTGTCCGGCGTGCACCTGCTGTCCGTTCGATACCGCCGCCTCGCTCAGGTGCGCATAGACTGTCCGCAGGCTTGCCGTCTCTACCACTACGTACAGTCCATAGCCGTCGCTCGTATAGTGATTCGCTGCCCCTGCGTGCGCCGCCCTCACTGGCGTGCCCACGGTTGCGCTAAAGTCCAGGCCCTCGTGCCCCTGATAGGTAGGCATGTACCATGACGGATTCTCGCCAAATCGCTGCGTAATGCGGGCGCCCGGAATAGGATGCGCCAGCCCTGTCATTATTGTTCCATTGGCATGACGGGCAGGTTGGTCAGCGGCGTTCCGTCCACACCAACTGCCGTGGTCGCCACGTGCTCGGCATAGTGGCCGGTGTCCACCTCGACGAACTCGCGCAAAACGCTTTGGTCTTTCTTCAGCATGATAGCCTCCGTGCCGTGTTATGGCGCTATGGGGAGTAGCGTGCTCTCAATAGCCACGTCTGCTCCAGTGACGATATAGACTGTGCCGTAGTTCAACTCGGGATACTCGTCTAGGTCATAAACCTGCCAGTCCTTATGGCTATTATAGGGCAGGTCGATGGCTTCCGCCAGGTTAGCGCCGTAAAGAATTGACGGCGTCTCTTTGTCGCTATGCGCTTTGCAGGCGAGCCACCTTTTGCGGTGTATGCCAGTGAAGGAACGGTCTTGGGCGTCGCCCTCGGCGACGCTGGGGCTGGGCAGCGTGGCGAGGCGCTCGGGGAATATCTGCTCGGCGCCGTTATATAGCATCTGCGTGTCCGTGCTGAGCTTGATAAGCTCACTATGATGCATGTCGTCGTCGTTGGCCGAGTTCGCCTGCCAGTGCTGAGGCACTGCCCAGTTGGCGTCAGTCACCAGGTCGCTGTTGCGATAGAATACCACGCGACGGATGTCGGCGGTGCCACTGTCGTTACGGCCCTGCAACCGTAGACGCACCCAGTTGCCCTCGGTAAATCCGTAGGTATCCCACGGGATCGCACTGCCCGACCATACCCAGTGATCGCTAATGCCCATGCCGGACTTCGTATAGGTCGCCACTACCGTGTCTGGGTCGGCCCAGTTGTACAGCAGCACGCGCCACTGCACGCCGGTTCCGCCACCGCCCTTCCACTCGACATAGGCGATCAGGTCGTCTGGCCGATAGCGGATCGTGGCGTTCATGACGTCGACCCACGAGTCAGACCCCAGTGCCTTCTGAGGCTCGCTGGCTAGCAGCGGGTTCATGTTGGGCACGTAGCTGTTCTCCAGGCGGCGCAGGTTATCGCGCAGGTCGTTGAAGTCTTTCGCTGCCGACGTTGTGCCATCCGTGAAATTTGGCAGCGGGTTCCAGGTGCTGATGACGCCCGTCTGCCCTACACCCATGAGCTTGATGGTAATCGTCGCGTTCGCTGTGGTCGCCTTCGTCTGCACATCGATGGTGACGATATCGCCGTTGTTCTTGGCGCTGAACGCACCAGATACCGTGCCCCAGCGCAAGTCCCAGCCAGTGAGCACGGTGGTGGATAGTTCCAGATAGACGTATCCGGTATCGTGGTCGACGAAGCGGCAGTAGCCGGTGCCAGCCGAGACACGCATACAGACCCAGTAGAACATCGTGCTCTTCGAGTGGATGAGGTAGTGCGTCTCGACCGTGCCATAGGTCGTGGCTTTTCTGGTCGTGTTGTTCTTCGTCTTCTGCGCACTATACGGCGCTTTGCTCTCGCTCAGCAGCGCGGCGAGGTAGCGGCCATACGTGTTCATGACGGATGCGCTGACGACCTGGCCGTCTTCGACCTCGGGGATGTTGATACCAAACGGTCGATACGGCATTAGTAGTACACCTCATCTGAAGGGTCTTGGTATTTGCTAGAGCCGAGCACGAAGTATGGCCCACCACTGAACACACGGCTCGCGGGGATCAGTTCCAGAGACATGCGCGGCGCTGGGCCGTAGGTGATCTGCATACCCACGATGTAGCAGTCCTCGCTCAACCCTTGAGCGGCATTGGTGATCTTGACCTTATCGCCCATCTCTAGATATGGGCACAGCCTGCCCGTCCAGGTGTAGACGATGGCTGGTTGTTGCAGCAGGTCAAGCAGCCGACAAGCCAGCATCTCCGCCTGGTCTTTGCAAAACACCCACGGATTCTGTGACAGATGGTACTCGCGCTGCCCGGGGATCAGGCCCAGCGTGCTATCGACCTGTACTTGCTGCGCGTCGCCACGCAGGATAGTGTAGCCCTCTAGGAAGAAGCCCTTCACGAAGATACTCAGGGTGGGGTGCGTATTCGTGAAGGTCGCCACCGCGCGTCCCGCCGTGCTGGTCAGTGACAGCAGACAGTAGGCCTCCATGCTGATGCCCAGTGGCGCGGTGGGGTCGTAATCGTCGCCTTCCTCTGGCTTGATCACGCCAGTCACAGGCGTGGTGAAGACACACGTGACCTCTTCAGTATCGTTAGGTCGCACCTCGATGGGCGACGCCGCGCGATACACCACCTGTACTGGCCCGTCAGAGATGGCCGCGTAGTCCACGATGACCGAGCGGTAGATGTTGCGCCACGAGGTATCCTGATCCTGCCTGACCGCCAGGCCCGTGGTCAGTGTCTCCACAACGGTGGGATGCGTGCCTTCTAGCCAGTGCGTGGCGCGTTCGAAGCGCGCTTGGCCTTCCTTCGACCAGTAGAGCCAGCCACCATCGGCAGCGGCAAGGTCTTGTAGATGTGCGAGTAGGTTCTCGCTATCCGACCACTCGTAGGGCAGTGTGAACAGTGCGCGGTCGAGCAGCATGGAGGTCATGCCCGCACCAGACAGCCGCATGGCAATGATCTTATCGATGCGTTGGTCTTGCAACGCGCCGGTGTCCAATGTCAGCCGCTCCAGCAGTGCTTCGCGGCCTCGGCACGTGTAGACCAACTGCCGTTGGCCGCCAGCCTCGGCGGGCTGTACGCCCTCGATCTGGCCCGTGAACTGGCGCGTCACCTCCTCGCCGTTGACCGTATCGACGTAGCCCATATCGATCACCACGGGCACGCGATAGCACAACTGCTGCGAGATACTCGTATACGTCCCCGCCAGGCCACTGGCGTTCTCTGGCGAGTAGCGATGGCCCGCGTTGTTTAGCGTAATCGTCGCCTCAGCAGGCCGACCAGCCCCGAGCACGGGCAGGCCAAACACGGGGTCGAGCAATCTATGCGTCACGTTGACCTTCAACACGTAGTCGGTGAGGTCTTCGTCTGGCAGATTGTAGTCGCCGTCGCCGTCCCAGTCAGCGTAGACGTGGCAGACGGGCGTGGCATCGGTTGCCTTCCAGTTCGTCGCCAGATTCGTGCCCGTGACGTTCTGCACTATGCCTGCTCCAGCCTAGCTGTGGCCGACCAGCCGAACTCTGTATGCTCCACGGCATACTCCTGGATGTAGACGTCATAGGCCGTTGCGCTGTCTGGCGGCTGCCACGACATGAGCACGGTCTGGTCGAGCTGCCCGCTGAGCGTGGCCCACTGAGCCGAAGAGAGATGCCGCCAGGTTACTGACCAGGACATCTTGCTGCCGATGATGTCCGAGACCAGCGCGCCAGAGATCGCGCGGTCGCGCGTGCCGAACAGCATCCGTTCGCGCTGCTGACCGTCTGGATCGCGCACGGTGACAGCCGCGCTACCCTTCGCATAGAGCTTCGTTGTCATATCAGCGCCTCACGACCTCTAGCACGTCTGGCAGGATAGCGTCTACGAGCGACTGCACCAACTCGGGCTGCGAGCCTTCCTGGAAGCCCTGGATGAACAGGCCCGCCACGTCGCGGCCAGCCTCGATCCACGACTCGCGCTTGGCTCGCATCTGCTGCGTCACGGACTCGGATAACTGGCCGCCAACGTTGGCCGACTGCATACCCGCCAGTAGGTCAGCGCTACGGTCTGCGCCAACCTCCTGGTAGTCCTGAGGAACGCCCAGCAACTGCGCCACTTCCTCTTTCTGCATCCCGATGCCCGCTTCGGCAAACTTCCCCATGGCGGTCTGTAGCAGCAACTGCTGGCCCGCCTTGTACTGCTGTTGCTGCTGGCCCGCAGCGAGCAGTCCTTCCCAGTTCACTTCACCGAGACGTTGGCCGCCATAGAACTCCTGTTCGTACTGGTAGATGTCCCATGGCGTGTGCCCCTTCTCGGCCATGCGGAACTGCCTGACCGCCTCGTCCCACTTCTCGGGATAGGCCGCCGTGCCGTACATGCCTGCCTGAGTCGCCATGATGTCCTGCGCTGTGACCTGCGTGGGCTGCAAAAGGCCCTGCACAAGACTTTTGAACTCTGCCTGGGCCTGCTCGGTTGCGGCCTGGGCCGCGCTATAGCCGCTACCAATAGCGCCACCACCCGCCGTTCCGCCACTGGCACCCACCCCCGGAATCACCACTCCGATGGATGCCAGATACTTTCTGCGGTTTTTGTCAGCCTGCTCTTGCGTTATGACCGATCGCTTACCGGTTCCATATTGCACATCCGTTCCCAGCTCCCAGCCGGGCCGCGTTGACATAAGCGCAAGCTCTGCCGAAGAGAAGTTAGCGAGCTGGCGCTCGGCAATCTCAGCAGCAATGCCAACCTGGCTATGTGCGGCGGCCAGTTGGATCAGCGTTTGCATCATAGTATCGGCGCGCTGTTGATAGAGCGTCATGCCCAACTCGCCGCTTTGATACGACTCGTCTAGTTTCGCCACCTCATCCCGATATTCGATGACGCCAATTGCTCCTGAGAGATAACTAGACTTCAACTCGGCCATCTTCCGGTTGTAAGCATCGGCAGCAAGCGACCCGTTTTCATAGGCCGCCCGCAACTCATTCATGCGGGCCGAGGCCCCGACCAACTGCTCATAGGGCAAATCGAGTTCCCAAACCGTTTTGCCAAACTCCAATTGCGTTTCCTTGCCCACGCGCGCCTGCCGCAGCTTGTTGGTTGCTTCCTCTGCTCCCGCCGCGATCTCTAACATCAACTCGCGCCAACTGGTCAGTGATAGGCCAATTTCAGTGCGCAGATTCGTGATCGCCGTGCTTAGCGTTGCGGGTGCGGCGGATTCCCCTAGCGTCTTCATCTCTCCGGTAGCCTCGGCCATCACCCTGCTTGCCAGCGCCTGCGTCTTCTGGTGTTCGGTTAGGGCATCTGAGGCCACGCCGATACTGCGCGCATACTCGGCATATGTTTCATCGGCATTGATGACGATTCCGAGGTTGTCAAGGATCAATGGCGAGGCGCGCCCGATACCAGTCACGATGTTGTCAAACGCCTGCTGTGTGGTCAGGCCCATCGCCTGCCCACGAGTCATAGCGACTTCCATGAGCTTCATCAGGTCTTCGCTAGTACTGGCAACGCCCAACATCATGGCGCGGTTTGCAGACAACATGAGATTGAGATCGTCAATGGTGCCTTGCGAGGCGGCGCGAAGATCGCTCAGCATATCCGTAGCCCTAGAACCAGCAAGCCGCGTAAACCCGCTGCTAACCATCTCGGTCTGCGCGCCGAGTTGCGCCAACTCCGTCATGGTAGAGGCAGCCTGTCTCCCCAGCGCAACCAGTCCGCCAATCGTTAGCGGAATGCCAACGGAAACGAGTGCCGACATCGCCGCCGAGCTTGCCTTTGCGCCTTCCCCAAGCCCGCTTCCCATGGCCTTGCCGGTTTCACGCGCCTTGCCAGAGACCTGATCCATCTTGCGGTCGAAGTCAGAGGTGTTGGCCCCGACCGTAGCAAACAGTTTGGCGATCTCAGTGGCCATGCGTTATCCCCTATCGAGCGCCATCCGCTGGCGCTCTTGGTCTCTCCGTGCCGCCTGGCGCTTGTAGTAGCCGATCCAGTCGATCATCTCGTGCACCGACATGCGCTGGCTCAGTTCTGTGGCGCTACAGTGCATCGTCTCCGCCAACTGGAACACCAGCGCTTTCACTGGGTTCTCCTCGAAAGGATGCCTCGGCTTCGTCAACCGCCTTCTGCGTGATGTCGCCCAGTGGTGTGATGACGGTCAGGTCAGAGATGGCACGGATGATCCTGGCCACCAGGCCGTAGCCCTTCTCGCCGAGTCGCCACGCTTCATCATAGCTGAGCTTGGGCGATACCATGCCCGTGCAGAGTAGCAGCGTCTGCCAGCGCTCCTCGTCAAACGTGCCTTTCTCGCGTGCCGACTCCTGCAGCTTCCAGTACTCGTGTAGGCTCAAGGCGCGCACGCGCACACGGCCGAGCCCTGGCAGGTCGACGTCTTGCTCGACCTGCTCGGCGCTAGGCGCGCTCATCAGACTGTCGAACGACAGGTACTTTTCAGTCACCTTCTGCACCTCGCATAGAGTGTCGACTAGCTGCGAACGACGCCACCATCGGCAGAGATGTTGACCGACCACGTGCCAGCACCGTTCGACGGCGTGGTCACGCGGTACTCGGGGATGATCGCCTGCGCCGTGTAGGTCACTGTGCCATCGGGTTTGAAGACGACGGCCACGTCCGCGCTTCCGTTCCAGCCGGCATAAATGGCCGCGTCTGCCGTGGCGTCGAACGCGCCGTTGGCCGTGAACGTGCAGTCGCGCAGGCCGAGCACACGCAGCACGTCCGTCTCGCCGAGCACGCGGATGTCTCCCGACTCCCGCGTCAGCGTCATCTCTGCCGAGGACAGGTAGCCTTCGAAGGCCACGCCACCGATCGACAGTTTTGCCGCAATACCGTGTTTGAATGCCATTTCGATTACCTCCTACAAAAGGCCAGGCACCATGTCGCCGTGCCCGAGGCCAGTGTCCAACTCACACGCAGATGGCGGTTGATCGTCGTTCCGGGAGCGACGACCTTTACCTCGCTGCCCTTGAGCGTCAGTGTCGTCATGGTCAGCAAGGTTGCCCAAGTCAGCCCGTCTGCACTATGTTCCACGAGCACGACCAGGTTGCCTGTCGTGCTCTTGTCCGTGCAAATCAGGTAAGCCGCGCCGCCCGTGTTCGACGAGACTAGGTTGTCCACATCTGAGCCGGGGCTTGATCCAGCCGACGTGAGCTTGTGCAGCACGACGCCACGATCGAACGTGCCCGCGCCCAGCAGGTCGAGAGGCAGGCGCACGATGTCGTCGCCAGCCGTCACGCGCTTCGTGCCGGGGATGTTGACGCCCGCATAGGCCATGCCCCCTACGGCGTCTCCGTCTGGCAGGAAGATGAACGGCCTGCCAACCGTGGCGGCCAGCAGCGCCTCGCTGTCAGCATCCGTGGTCAGTTCTTCGAACGGCGCGCCCGCGAGCGTGAGCCGAATGTCTCGCTGCCCAGTGAGTCGCGCTACCGCCGAGCCAGACAGCGGCCTGTGCTCGCCAACGCCTTTCGTCATAGCCAGTTCGACCGACTCGACGTAGGGCGACCAGTCCCGTGTGTGCCAGTAGAACCTGGCCGTTGTACCGTGTCTGAATGCCATAATCAGCCTCCTACTGCACCCAGGTGACCAGATCAGCACTGACACCGGCGCAGATGTCACCGCCAATCAGCAGCAGCGCTGCCGCATACGGCCTCTCGATGATGCTGGCGATATGCGTGTAACCGTTGATCGTCAGCGACACTCGGTTGAGGTCAGCGATGATCTGCGCCAACGCCGCGTTGGCCGAAGGCCTGTCTGGGCCGAACTCTCCGCCCTGCAGCGTATAGACCGTGATGCGGTGGCGGAACCGATACCAGCCGATGCGCCCGACCAGGTTCTCGACCTCGGTCTCCTCCAGGTTCAATACGATGAACGGATACTCTGTATTGTGCGCAAAGCCCGGCCCGCCCCACGTCGCCAGTGTCTCCAGCGTGGTGTCTGCCTTCAACACGCCATAGATGGCCGTCTCTACCTCGTCGATGATGTCCTCGGGCGGGGCCGGTGGTAGTGTCATGGTAGCACCGCCTTTACCTGTGCCTCGAACGCCTCGCGGTGCGCCTCGACTGCTGGCCGTAGGAACGGTCGCGGTAGTACTCCGCGCGCACTCGGCGCGGCCCACACGCCCAGCGCCTCAGTCAGGTCATAGAACCCGCCCGAGATGTAGGGGCTTTGCAGCGACGCGCCTTCGAGGATGGCCGCATACGACGCCGTGAAGCCCACGCGCATGGTGAGGTCGCCTACCTCTTCCAGGTAGCCGCTGGCTGCGAGGTTGCCCGTGTCGCGTGCTGGCGGCTCGCCTGGGGCCGAGGCAACATGCGTGATGTTGCCCCGCCTGTACACTCGCCCGCGTTTAAGGCCAGACATGCTGTCGATGGCGGTGTACAGGATAGACGGCGCGATGGCGTGCACGATACGGCGTAGTGCCGAGTGTACCTGCGCTTTGATCTGTGGTGTGAGGTCGAACACCAGATCGATCTTGACGGTCATGTTAGCCCCTGCGTATGCAGACGAACCGCGCCGCCGTCGCCCACTCGCCCTCGGCTATCCTGCCGATCACCTGGTACTCCTCGCCACTATACACGATGATACTCGCCTCGGTCGCCACGGTGTCCTGCTTCAGCGTGAACAGGTACTGTGGCATGGCCGCGTATCGCCCGCCAACCCAGCCCTCGTCGGTCTGGCTGAGCACTTTCACTCGACAGTTCTCAGTCGTGCCCGTTGGCAACGTGTCGGCCTTGTATCCCCCCTGTGCCGTGGCCGTGGCCGTTGGCGCTACGATCGAGCACTGGTCAGGCAGCGCCTCTTCCTGCGTGGCCCGCATCGCAGCGATCTCAGCCGCGCTAAGCACGTCTGCGCTCCTCGCCCGAGCTTTCAGCGCGCGTCGTCAGCATCCTCGCCCTTCCCGAACTTGGCCTCGCTCAGCTGCGCCAGCGCCTTCTTCAGGGTGTCCGGCGCGGGCATCCCCGCCGCCACGCTGTTCTCCAGCACGCTCAGCCCCTCGCTCGCGCAATAGAACAGCGCCACCACATCGCGCGTCACCCCGTTCAGCCCGGTGATCCTGTCCACCTGCACCGCGACGGCCAGCAGCGCAAAGATGAACACCTTCTTCGCAATCCCGCGGAACGATTCCTTGCTCGACAGCTTCTGCTGGACAAACGCCCGCAGGAACCCCGTCGCCACGTCTACCACCATCAGGATCACCAGTGCCGTCATGAGCTGATCCCATGCCCCCCAGATCTGGCAGCAGACGCCGATGATCGCCCCGAGAAACGCCTTCCAACTAAACTCTCTCATACCCACGCCTCAGTTCGTATCGCTTCTGACCATGCGGGCAACAGACGATCTTGCCTGCCCCCGATACTGTCTTGCCAACCGCAGCAGCGCCTCGCCCTGCTGGCTGCGGTGGTACGTCGCCCCGTCCGCTGTAAAGTCAAAGGCCAGGGCGACCTGCGCCGCCCTGGCTTCTAGCGCATCTGCAGCCGCAGCATACACGTCATAGCTCCGTCCAGTCAGGTATACGGGTGGCTGTTGGTGTGCCACGAATGACCAGCGCCCAGCCACCAAGTTCGCGCTAGTGGCGGTCAGCGTGTTTCCACTAGCATCTGTGAGCTTCGCGTCGGCCTCCCAGTAGCCCAGCTCGGCAGCGTATTCTAACACCACACTCTGTCCAGCCACCGTCTGCCAGGTATAGGCCAATGGCTGTTCTATTGCCGTAACGCAATGCGCATCCAGCCAGGTTTGCAGCTCGCTGTTTATCCAGTTCTGCTCTGTGCTCACGGGGTCGTATACCAACCTTCGCACTAGTGCGATCAGTTCCCCCATGCTGACTCGTGCTGCCATCCTGGCCTCCTGTGATTACGCCTTGGGCAACAGGTACGTGCGCACATGGCAGGTGGCGGCGCCGCCGGTGCCAGCGAAAGTCACCTGCAGCGTGCCGTCGTTCTGCATGAACCGCGCCGATTCCAACGGCCCAATCACCCGCGTTGTGTTCTGGGCCACGGCCACCGCCAGATCGCCCAACCCCTCGCGTACTGCTGGCGGGTTGTCGCCGTGCAATACCGTTACAGTGAGCGCCCGCGCGTTATCCTCGGTCACCTCGATCAGCAGCCTGCCCATCGCGCCACCATAGTCAGCGGCCGCCACTGGCACCGTGCCGTTCGTATCGATCGCGTCGCCCGCACCACGCAATGCGTTGCCGTTGACCGTCAACGGCGTCACAGTCAATTTTGCGGGGTTCGCCATGTCGTTACTCCTTTAGCCTCGTGGCAGGCGGAAACAGATCACGTCCGCCTCGCCGTTGATAACCTCAAAGTCAATGTTGAGATCGCCATTGTCCT
>Ga0255347_1006159_pt1 | contig 13217 bp, 19 predicted proteins | sample wastewater_treat_2_FD_192479 | JGI IMG/M metagenome (GOLD analysis project Ga0255347, IMG submission 192479) | Wastewater microbial communities from Lulu Island WWTP, Vancouver, Canada - plant24 | ecosystem: Engineered > WWTP > Wastewater > Unclassified | place: Canada: Vancouver, British...
CGTCCAGGTGGAGGGAGGTGGCTGTGGGAAGTTCGCTGTCCCTGGCGATTGAGGCGGGAATGTCTGCGTCCTCCAGGCCGAAGGTGATGGTTGCGCCGGAGAGGTCGTAGGTGCCTGTCGGGGAGCCGGTGGCAAGGTCAGTGAGGTCCGTGTCAAGCGGCTGGTAGTCGCCGGCCAGGGATTCAAACTTATCCCGCACGGCGTTTCGTGACGGAGCATTCAGCGCGTCGTTGTTCCAGGTGGTGGAGTTGTAAGCGTCGTCGGATACGTTTACTTCGCCGGTTACGGTGCCGCCGCCACCATACGAGAAGAACGGAGGCAGGGCGTACAGGTTGATAGCCCACCCGCAAAGAAGAAAGGTTATAATCAGCTTTTTCATGGCTTACCTCGCTATCGTCAGGATGATCTTGCCGGTCTTGGAGTTGCCCGCAGCGCTCACCGATGTAGTCAACGCCCCGGTTATCAGCCTCGGGGCTTTGGTTCCCGCCACATACGGCAGGGCTTCCTCTGTGTCCGTCGCGCTCCGGTCGTTCAGGTCGGTTCCGAATATGCTGAACCCGTCCTCGTCGGTGATGGTGATGTCATAAGCCGCTGTCGGAGCCTCATTACCGGTCCCGGGTACGGTCTTTGCCGACATGATCCACTTGCCTTCCAGCCATGCGGTTATTTCATCACTGGTGGCGGCCTCCACTGCGCCGGTCTCGCTATCGGAGGTCCATGCCAGGGTGAGGGTATACATCCCGGTATGGCTGCCACCGATGGACTTGGCTACCTCGGTGATCACCGCGCCCTCGGCCATGAGCAGGCTGGGGAAGATTGCCAGAATGACGATTATGAATAGTTTTTTCATGTGGTCCTCCTATGCTTCGCTTATACAATCCGGCTTCCAGTGGATTGATTTCTTGTGATATGACCTCCAGCCGCCTGCACTCACGCCTGCCCACTTCGCCCATGCTTGAGAGTGAATCCTTGCCATCTGTATCGCCGTGGGCTCCTTGCCTTCGGCCAGGAGATACTGAACAGCGGATATGACTGATATCTCCCGGTAGATTGCGTCTGCCTGCGCCCTGGTGACGCACGGACTGCAATCGCTCCGGTAGAGATAATCATGGACAGCCCCACCCCTGAACGACGTATGCCCGAGGCACATATAGACGATAGGCAGCCGTGGGACGCTCTCAAAGTCACAACAGAAGCCCGACGGAACAACAATCTCTTCCTTGATGAGGTCGCTCTGGTAAATCAGCGGGAGATTGATTCTCCACACTTTGTCGGTGATCTGCGTACACGAGAGACTTGAATTGAACTCGGCCATTTATTTCAGCCACCCCGTAAGCGCATTCCACAGCCTTACATACCAGGCCGCGACGATCTTCTTGCCGACCTCTTCCCGGTCCTCTTTGGTCAGAGGGGGGAGCGGTGCACCTACCTCAGCCTGTCCCTGCTTAATTCCGTCCTTGACTACCTGTTTGATCTCGTCTTTCATGCCGTGCTCCTTTCAGGCCAGCGGATGAACGCAGACCTGTATTTCTTCATCCCCGCCCATGCGCTCCATGAGCATGCCGAGCGTGATCCGTGAGAACGTGACTCCCTTGATGCCGCCTTTAAACGTGTCGATCTCCTTGCCCGGAGCCAGACATCCCTTGAGTTGGCTGGCGAAGTTGGCCGAGTGAATCTGTATGTCTGTCCTCTGTGGCACCCCCCGGAGCTCGTAGACCGTGCCGTGCTTGCCCGACTCAATGAGGCCGGCATAATAGGTGCCTGCGGGGATGCAGGAGACATCAGGCTCGTTGTTCCTCCAGGGCAGTTCCACGCCCATGCAGAACGGCAGGCCGTCAATGGTCCACCGAGAGAATGTCCCGTGGTCCTGGCCGTGGTCTTTGAGCCTGTAAATGTCTAGCCTGTGCATCGTCTCACCCTCCATTGCCCTGAATCATCCGCACGATGATCCAGATGGTAGGTATCAGAGCCACGAGTGAGGCAACGAACGACCCGGCGAACGTGAGAAGGCGCTCTGTCAGTTTGTTTTTCTGCGACTCGCCCACGAGATAGCAGAGACAATAGAACGTGTGCTCTTCTTTCTCCGCCGGGCTCATGCGCTCCCACTGTTCCTTGCTCAATTTGATACTCAGCAATCCGTTGCCGTTCGCCATCGCCACTTGTCCTTTTGTTTTTTTATCGCCCCTACATCGTCTCTACCATCCCGTGCCCGCCACCCCCACGCCGGGAGGGATCCTGCCGATCTCGGTGCCAGCGTGGCGGGAAATGCTTGTGATAATGTCTCTATCCAGACTTGCCTTCATATGGTGAACTCCTTCCAGGTAGGTCCAGCTATGATGGGGTTTCCACAGCAGATGGCAAACCTGACTATGGTAAGGGTGTGAGCGTTGTGATTGCGCCCATAGATAGAGATGTAGTCGCCAGCAGCCACTGAGATGTCCTCGTAATAATCAGCGGGCAGATAGTAGGTGTGTACCGAGCCTACAGCTACCCCATTTTTATAAACTCTGGTGTCGCAGTTATCACCCGATGTGTTAGACAGCCTCCACCTCACTCTCACGGTCCCTGCACGTGCCACGTATACCCTCTCAGTCAATTCCGTCCACGACGAGGTCGCAGCCGAGTAGGACTTTATATCGCCGCTTGTCCATTCCACATAATTGCCCGCTGAGTAGTTGGCCAGCTTTCCGGGAGACACTCCCCCGTTGGCGAGCTGCGTCGATCCGACACCGCCCGCGGATATGCCCACGGTGACGTTGCCCGAGTTGAAATTTCCCGAGACCGAGATGCCGGTGCCGGCCACCACTGTCCGGGCCAGGCCCAAAGCCAGAGGCGCCCTGGCGTTTGCGAAGTCATATACGTCCAGCCAGGCGTTGTTGGCCTCGTTGCGGATTTTGAGCATGTTCGCCGTGGTGTCGTACCACCACATGCCGGCCACCGGATTAGATGGTGCGCTCGCTCCAGAGAAGCAAGACTTCAGCGCCGCGAAATTATTCCTCATCGCGGTCAGATCACTAAGGGCATCCCGCGTACTGGCCGGTACTGCATCATTGTATGTCTGAGCCATGCTATTTCTCCTTCGCTGCCAACACTTTCGCTACATCTACTGTCGCAAGAGCAGCCCTTACCTCATCTTCCGCCTGCTGCCTTGCCATCTCTTTTGCGAGCATCGAATCAAACCGGCTGACAACGGCGGCCTTCAAATCCTCGGTATCGCCGGAATAAGGGACCGATGCGGTATCGATTACCCTGCCGCTGTCATCCTGAAGCTGCACATAGGCAACGTATCTATCCTTGTCCGGTTGTACCTGATCCAGAACTATCCTCATGGCGTGTCCCTCCAGAATGCGGCCGTCATGTTGAGTTCGTTGACGTAGGTGTAGACATCCAAGGCCGGGTCCGTGATTGTGATCTCTACCTGAACATACCGGGCCGAGACTTCGGGGCTGAACATCTCGAAGCGGTCTATGGAGTTGGTAAGATTTCCGGAGGTATCACCATAGTAAAGCACCGCTTCAAGATGCCCCGTGGTGGACGGAGCGAAGACCTGATACCATTTTTGACCTGCGCTGATGCGGTCGCCCCACAGGTCACCAGCAGAGAAAACCGATCCCCAGAGGCCGTCTGTAGACTGAAGCCCGGTAATGAAGTCTCCCCAAATGCGTACATCCTTTACACTGCCGAGATCGTATTTGGGAGAGGTCCATGTGCCCTCAAGCACACCCCCTGTATGAGCGCACCGCAGGGAATCGACGGCCGAGTAAACGTGCTGCTCGGTATTGTCGTGAGTGCCTGTCGAATAATCCCAGGACCAGGTATTTTTGACCGTGTACCCGGATGGATAGAACACGACCACCTGCGCGGACACGGCGTTTTCACTGTAGAATCCGGCGTTATTCTTCGCCTTCATCCAGAAGGTCTTGGTCCCGGGTGCCACACCCGAAAGCCGGAAGTTCGGGGTCTCGTTGAAGCCCACCACGATACCGCCGTCAAAGGCGGCTCCCATGCGGACCTCATAGCCGAATACATCGGGCTCGTTGAGCTCCGGAGCGTAGATAGATACACTGTCGCCATGGGCAACTGCGGTCATCCATGCGACATCGGAGGGAAGCCCCGACATGCCCTGAATCGTGGTTGATACCTGGAACCCTTCCCCAAATGCTTGCTTTCCGCCGAATATCGACACGCCCACTATATTGACGTAATAGGTTTCTCCCTCCTCTACCGGATCAAGGACATAATCCCCCTGGGATTTCGTGGCAAAAGCCCACTCCCCTTCTTCTCCGATTTTTACCCAGACCTCGGCATAATCCCAGAATGGATATGACTCCAGCGTAGGCCTGTCGAAGTCGATGCGCCAGCGGGTGAATGTCCTGCCCCGGTAATAATACGTTTCCTCGGCGTGAGAGACATTGATCACGGATGGGATAGCGGCCCTCGGATCGGGGAGGGTCGTGTCATAAAACATCTCCGGGGTAATCTCGTAATCATCATCGTAGAACGAGGCGTATTCTTCCTCAAGGGACAGCGCGACATTCCCATCATACGATATGCTCGCCCCGCTTACCCGCATGATTTTTTCGTCCCACCCGGGCCATGAGTGTGTGAGCGTGATCAGGTCGTGAGGCTCTAACGCCATACCGCGCGAGCCGATCACGAGGGATGCCGTTTTGTTCAGGCGCGCTCTCTCCAGGAGATATGCCGCCATCTTCGCCACATTGGATGGGTTGAGCATCCCGGGGAACTCCGCAACCTGCTCCCGATAGTCGCCATCCGCCGCTATCGCTACGGAATCAGAGAGAATGAAATCGTCAAAAGTATATTTCTTCTCCTCATTGATGTACCGGCATCTGACGGCATTTGGGGTGTTGAATATGCTCGGCTGCTCGATGCGGAGCGTTGATGCTCCCTGCTCAACAACATCATTTTCCGTGAGATCCATCACGGGACTTTCATAATTCAGATCACGGTACTTGAGCTGAAAGATGGAATCAGAATAGATCAGATCACCCCTGAATGTGTTGAGTATGCCCTGAAAATGATCGATCGCGGATCGCTCGTCGCGGAGGCAGATATCGCAGGTCCATCCTTTCGTGTCGCAGTACGCGGCCGCAGTTTCAATAAGGGCGGTGTCAATGCGGCTCGATCCTATCTGCATCCCGCCCCGCTTGCTTGATCTTGTCATGTAATCGAGGGCATGCAGCGCCGGGTTTCTGGTGTATTCCGTGACCCCTGTCGTGGGATTGTAGACCTCCATGCCCTCTACCACCATTGTGATGTCGGGAAGGCCTTGAAATACATCCGGGTCATACTCAAAGCGACAGTAGATATAGGCTGTGTAATGCTTCGGTTCGTTCCACGGCTCCGCTTCCCCTGCCGTTGCGGTAGCCAGCGTTGAGCATACGGCCTGGTCGGAGGTGCCGCGGAAAAACTCATAATAAAATTTGTCGCCGTACTCGGTATAGAGCTTGTCGCCAAGAAATATTTGTGGAACCCCGTCGATCTCGTAGATGCCCTTGATCGGACCTTCGCAAATATTCCCTACGAGGTGCAGGTATTTATTATCCTCTCCGGTAACGCAGGCATACACGCGGTTGATGCCGATGCGCGTGCGCCCGTAGACGAGCGGGAGAGGGATGCGGTTGTCACAGGTATTGACCAACTGCCCGGGCCTCCCAGGATCTTCGCGCGGGGACATTTTCATCCTATCAGCAGAAACAAGGGACACGGCTGCCAGGGCCGCCATTGTAAAGACCGCCCCCGCGTGTGCCGCTATCCATGTCGCTACCGCTGCTGCTGCTGCTGGCATTATACCCGCCTCACCCTTATGATTTTCATGTCACCGGTGACCTTCATGGTTCTCACTCCGGCATCCCAATAACTCGCCACCACAACACCGTTTCCGCCGTATATGGCCGGATAATGATCTCCCTGCGGAGTCCTCACTATCACCATATCCCCGGCGATCTGCCGCCCTGCGGGTATCTCCACCCCGTTGACATCAAAGGCCGCATTCAGCGCATCGAGAATCTCTTCCCTTGTCGCGGTCGGATACCACTGCGAATAGTTCCAGATGTCTATCCCGCCCGGTATCTCCAGGGTCAGCCGGTTCTCCTTGCCCTGGTCACAGAGGAACGCATAGACGAACCCGAGACAGCCATAATCCTTCGGGCCGAAGCCGGAAGGGGAGAACGGCTTCCCAAGGAACTTCTTTATGCTGTCGGCAAAGGTTTCTCTTTGCTGTTTCATAGTTTCTGCGTCCTTCCCCACCATATTTCTTTCTGCATAAGGGAATTGATGAACCGGTCCCCGCCGAAGTTGGCCGTGTTGCCGAGAAACCTGCACCGCTCATATGTCTGATCGCAGGTTGACTCTCCGCCGGAATAGGCGCACTCGGTCCCCTTAAAAACCCACGGACAGGAAGACATTTGAATCCGGAGCGGCTTTTTGTTCCAGAGGACAAGCTCATTCGTAATGGTGATTTTTAGGGTGTTCTCGTCATACAGTTGCCAACCGCCGATGATGCCGCGCAGGAACTCCTGAACATGCACGTGAACATGCACGCTTGCTCTTGAGCCGTTAACAAAGGAAGTTGCGTAAGGCTTTTCTTCAAGCTGAGGATAGGCGGCATAAAGCTTTTTGCCGTCTAAAACACCAGTGCAAAGGTGTACTCCTATGCCCATAGCATCAGCCGGAACAGTAGTTGTCCATGTAAATCGTTGCCATTCAGGAGTTAAGGTAACGCTCACAGGATCATGGCTAACAGCGTCATTGGTCCTATCTGCTCTTCTTGTATAAAACTTTGGCCCTGGAAGGGTTATCTCTTCATCAGCTTTTAGGTAGATTGAGAAGGTAAGCGTCTTGCCTTGAAGTAATGTATATGGACTATAATCATAAAGATAAGATGCAGTACTTGTTCCAATACCCCACCAAACAACGCCATAGTCGGGATCATTAAAAGTTCCCTGGCTTGCCCAATATTCAGTAGCTCCTGTGCTCCAATGACTCCAGGCCGTCCAATCCTGGGCGGCATTACCTTGTGTGGCTATTAAGTTTACGGTAGCTTCCTCACACTCTATGGCCCCCACGGACAGTATTGCCCATTTGTTCCGAATATCTTCATTCAGGACGATTGCGGCCAGGGTTTTGCCTGTGTCGTCGATTTCGATATCTATGGATTCCACGGCCAGGGTCGCGCTGCCTGAAATATCGCCGAACTTGAACGCGATCGGCGTAAACGTCTCGCCATCATGAATGATCGGGATATCCGAATCGTTGTACCTCACCGTAGCGCCGCCGAGTTGGAGCTCCAGGAGGAAGAAATAGGTCATTTCCTCGGCTGCGATGGTGGATGCTATCCCGGGAATGAAGTTTCTCATATCATCGCCAGCCCTTTCAGCTCCAGGCCCGTGCTGTAAAGCGCATGGGCAAACTGTGTCCTGGTCATTTTGTCATTGGCGAACCTGCAACGGTTCCGCATGTACCCGGCGAAATCGCAGGAAATGATTTCATTCTCTGCCGGCGCGGTCACAAACTGAACACGATCAGAGTTCTCTTCCCCGCCGCCGATCAGGATGGAATACTGAACCGTAACCACCTGCTCCACACCATTGATGTAGATTTTCTGTGAGGATGTGGATTTCCCCGGGAGATCGAATATCCGTGTTTCGCCGTCACCGGTCCCTACTCCTAAACCTTCCCATGATGCGGGGTCGGGGTCGGGCAGATATACATAGAATGCCGCGTATGCGCCGCGTCTCGCGTGGTAAAAATTCCACAATAAATTGAACTCGGTCAGTGTCAGGGTGTTGTAGGAGAAGGCTATATCATATTTTGGGAACACCTGTTTTTGCCTGCGCTGCTCTCGCCCGGAATCGAACGGGGTGATGGTGGTCTTCCAGACCTCGGTGATGTCGTATGGATACTGAGGAATAGGGGTTTCCGGATAGAGCGCCATGTTTACCTCAGCAGGCTCTTGATTTCAGAGCGGGTCTTATTGTCCCTCAACGATTGGAGAACCTGGGAATTGATCGCGCCCGGGTTCCTCCTGCACATATCCTCAAAGCTCTTTGCATCGACCGCGTAGATGAATACATTGGTGTCGCCCGCCCCACCGCCGACCGCATCCTTGGGTATCACCGCCTCACCTTTCTGAAGAATGGCCGGGAACTCGTCAGGCATAAGGCCGGAGTGAAGCCGCGGAGCATGGCTGAACAGGCCGCCTGGGAGTGTGCGGGTAAAGGATGAATCCTGTCCGGCGATGCCGCCCCCGTGCATCCCGAAGGCTGTTGTCCCGCCGGCACCGATATGTAGCCCCGTGGTGCCGCCGCCGAACAAGTTCCCGATAGCACCGCTGATGCCTCCGAACAGGGGCCCGGTGATGTTCTGATAGGCAGCCATCCGCAGGAGGTCGCGTATCATTGCGTCGATCATGTCACGGAAGGATGTTTCCCCGCGCATGGCGAAATCCGCTATCGCGGCTGCGGAATCCTTGCCCCATCCGTCGATGACCATCTTCAACTCTTCAAACCTTGCCGCGGCCTCCTCCGTGGAGTCCCCTATTTTCTCCATCGCGGCCTTGTTCGCCTCAGCCAAAGCCTCCAATCTGTCCAGTTCTTCCGCGTACTGCAAAAGAAGTTTCTGGTGTTCCGGCAAGAGATCCGCATAGCGCCCCTTCTCGATTTCCCACCGCACCTTGTCGGCCTCTGATACCTCGCCGTACAACTCCACCTCTCGGCGGGCTCGTAATATTGCCTCTTCGCCGAGCCTCTTTTGCTCTGCCGCAAATTTCGCTCTGGCCTCTTTCTCTCGCTCTGCCGCTTCTGCGGCTGCGGCATCGGCTTCGCTCTTTTCCTTCGCCCTTCTCTTCTCCGCTGCGGCTTCTGCTGCTGCTGCCTCCGCTCTCTTTTTAAGGGTGGAGAGGTTTTCAAGCTCAAGGACAAGCTGCTCCCGCAGGAGCGCCATCTCCTCAACTTTTTCCTGCCTGCCTGGGATTACCTTTGCCAGCTTGGAATGGATGGCTATTTTTTTACCTAAGAGATCAATCTCGTTCTGAATGATGGTCGATGGATCGCTCTGCTCTTCCTTCCATTTGCGGTTTGTCTCGATGAGTTCATTGATGCTCCGGACGATGGAAGCAAGGCCGCTAGAAACATCGGACACCGGACCCTTTAACAGCTTGCCGAGCTCTATGCCCAGGTTTGCCGCAGATGCCCCCAGGCTGTCCATGCGCTCCTTGTCCGTGAGAACTTCAAGGTTATGTCTTGATAAGGCCTCTTTCCCTGCATCGAGGGTGGCGTTTAAAATCGCCATTTTCTTTTCTTTGTCGGTGAGCTCCTGAACGGTTTTGCCGAGGCTGGCCGCCATCTGCTCATTTGCGGTCCCAACCTTCATCACAAGGCCGAGGTTATCCAGAATGAGCGGAGACCCGCGTCCGATACCCGTAGCGATGTCGTTGAATGCCTGCGTGGTCGTGATGCCCATATCCCTGGCTTTTGCCCTAGCAATGAGCATCAAATCCCCGAGTTTTTCAATGGGAATGCCCAAGGATATTGCCTTGTTCATCGACTCGATAAGGGCATTATCATCTATCAGACCACCGGACAGCTTACGGACCCGCTCGAAGACCTTTTCAGCATCAGCACCCATACCCTCGGCCATGCTGTTGAACGCCTGCCTGCTCTGCTCATACTTGGCTGCCTGCTCCGCGTAGTCCCAGGCCTTATTAACAGCCAAATATGCCGCTCCGATGGATGCAATGGTCTTGATTGTCGAAGTGAAAGAAGCGCCGACCTTATTCATGGCGGTTTCCATCTGTCGCCCATTCTTCTGCACGGCTGCGCGAGCCTTGCCCATGTCACGCTCAAACTGAGCATGGCCGGCGCTCATCTCTGCTCTGAGGGCTCCAATTGGTGCAGCCATCTACTTCTTTCTCCTTGCCATTCCCGCCAGGTGAGATTTCAGGCTCTCCTCCATCTCGCTTTGGCTGCGGTGTACCTGCTTTTTCGTGGTCAGTTCCGCCAGCTTGGGCAGCCTCTTGGCCCGTGACAGGTTCGCCGTGAGCCATGCCGCCGTGGTGCGACTGTCATGCAGTGCGGGGGCGGACTTGCGCGTCAGGTATGGCGTGAGCCGCCAGAAATCCAAGGGTGAAATACCAGCGCCTACCGCCTGCACAAACGCCTCCACCACCCACCCGTGGGCCGGTTTTTTTTTACTTCCTGTTCTTCCGGAATCGCCTCCGCTCCGAAGTAAGCCCACTGGAGCGCAAGCTGAACATCCCTTGCCAGCGGCACCAGGGGCGGGGACAGTTCCATTATCCGCTCCGCCGTATACTCGGGGTGTTTCTCCCTGAGCCCCGCCGCCGCAACATCAGCCACGGTCTCCGGCTTGAAGAGGTCCGGCACATCGCCGTACCTCGCTTCAATCTCGGCGATGGCCTTCCAGGTGTAGCGCAGGGTCAGCCTCTCGCCGTTAATCGTGATTACCTTCTCGCCGGTTATGGGGTTCATGTGTACTCCACGGGCCCGCTGATCTCGATAGTGATGGAACCGCTCACCTTGTTATCCACGCCGCCGGAAGAGCTCATGCCAATCACGTAGCCGTCGAAGGTGGCCGTGGAATTGTCGGTATAGGTGAGCCTGAATGATTTCTCGGTCCTGGCGGCCCTTGCATCTCTCGCCGCCTTCTGTCCGGCATCAGAGGGCTCCCAATTGATCGACAGGGTAAGCTGCCCCTCGTCCATCAAGCCGATTTTCTTCTCTTTCGCCTCGCTCTGGAGATGGGTGGTCTCGTACATTGTCGCGGACCCACCGGGGCCGTCCCAATCGGTGACCTCTCCGATCTCCAGCCATGCAAGGGGTGTCGCGACTGCCGCACTGCCCATGCCGGTGAACCCGGTAGAGTCACAATCCACGGCGAAGGTGCTGGTGGTAGTGTATTTTACTACCCACACTTTGTTGAGATCGGCGGCATTACCCCCGGTCACCCCCGAAATAGTGACCACATCACCGTCACTGAGCCCGTGGGATGTCTTCGTGAAAATAGTCGGATTTCCCGCCGCAGGGGTGCACCCCGTTACCGCGCTCCCACTGGTCCCGCTTATTTCCAGCTTTGTTCCCTGACTTTCAATAGACATTGCTTTGTCCTCCTGGCTTTATTCGTTGTGCCATATGCTGAAATCCGAGACGATGCGATGACACGCCTCCGCTTCCTCGTATCCATCAAATTCGTTTTGCATCAGCGCCGATATCGTCACTCCGCCATGCGTATATTTCTTGCCGTCCAGGGCGTTCCTGATCGCCGCCGCAAGCCCTTTGGCCGCATCGTATGTCTCGGCCCATGCCTCGATCTGATACCGGGGATGAGCGTTTCCGGTCGGCCCGCCGATGGATTGAATGCGGGGCCCGCTCACCTGCTGGTACACAATGAGCGGATAGGTCGGGTTCTGCGGGATGTAATTCGGGTATATCCTCGTCGTGATTGCGGATACCCCGCTGTCCGCTTTGAGTGCCGCCACCAGTGCCTTCATCTCAATCCCCTGATCTGCGCCTTTGTGAGCTTGCCCGTGGCCGCCCTCTTTGCCAGCCGTGCCGCCGCTTTCTCCAGCTCTACTTTCATCTCTTTGGCGAAGATAGAGATGATGCGGTCCTTTGCCGCGTCCCAGGCGTTTCTGAGAAATGGGATAGCCGGAGCCCTGCCCATCGATTTTACCGTGATTACCTGCCCCGGCCTGATCTCTGCGGTGAACGGCTCTTTCGGTGTGCGCTCCTTGGTCCCGAACTCGATCAGATGAGCATGGGGAGCCGTGGAGCCTACATAGACCGTGACCTTTGCCCTGTCGGGGGCGAACTTTCTTTTCTGCGAAGCCTTGAGGCTCGTCGATACCTCGATGGTGTCCCGGAGGTGCCTGCTCTTTGAAAAGCCCTTGGTCACCCTCGGATCATAGGGAGCGTTCTGTCTCGCAAGGTCACGCACCGGAATGAGCGACTTCTTGCAGGCATTCCTGACAACCGTCTTCTTCATGGCGATGGTCGGCAACTGCTCAAGATTCTTCATGAGCTGTTCCATGCCTATGAGTTGGAAGGAGAATGCCTGTCCTGCCATCATTCACCTCTCGCGGAAGCCAGAAGGTCAAGCCCCTCGTTCCGCCCGATTGGAGACACGCCGTGGATGTCGTACACCCTGTTTCCGTCAGATGTGTCCATGAGCCTGTTGAGCGGGGAGATGTTGCGCCGAAACCGGATGCGGTACTTGCATTCAACAGATGCTCCGGTCTGCCGTGCCGCGAAGCTCTCAGACTCGCGCAGGGGCAAGCGCCTCGCCCAGACGGTGGCTAGATCGTGCCATGTCTCGATCATCTCGCCATGATCATCAGGGGTCGATGTTTTACCCTGGATGATAATTCTCCTGTCCAGTCCGCCTATCCTCATCCCCACAACCTCACAGGGTAGAGCAGCCTTTCAGCCGCTTTGTTTTCCGTCACGATCGTGCCGATGGTCCGCTCTCCCCTGTTTTCGTACAGATCCGCGCAGATCAGCTTGATCGCGCTCTTGATTCGCTTTGGCACGTCTGCCGCCTCTTCCCACCCGCAGACGAACCGTATCTTGATCGGATTGGAAGGATAGAGGGTCGCGGACGGCCAGGACATACCGTAGGGCAGCACAATGCGCCCTTTCTGATCGCCATTGGTTTCAACGAGATAATCCGTGGTGGCCGTCAGTGTCGTTTCGGTGCCTTCGCTGTCCTTGTAGGATACGCTCGTCACGCTCTGGAGATTGCCGAACGGCAGGATAATATGATCGCCATCGGGCCACTCGGACAGGTAGGCATCCCATGTCTGTGTCAGGAGCGCCCTGCCGGTGATATCTTCGACATGCTCCCGGGCCGTGGTCAGGATGTCGCTCAGAAGGTCATCCTCGGCCAGCGTTGCTGATTCCGTCAAGATGTCCACCCCGAACTCACAGGCCGCAAGAAGCACCTGGCCGACTGCACGGATGTACTGCTTTGTCCCGGTATAGGCTTTCTCGTATGTGGCGTTATCGTTGGCTTCCGTGACCTGCGTGAACGCCCCGCCTGTCCAGTCGGTCCAGGTAGTACTATCGTCGGATTCCTGAATCTTGATATCCACTGTCCCATCTTCGCCGTTGGTCCCGGCCTTGAGCGTGACCACAGCCGACTTGCCGAGCACGTCCACAGCAGAGCCGAGAAGTGCATAGCCC
>Ga0255347_1006160_pt1 | contig 13217 bp, 7 predicted proteins | sample wastewater_treat_2_FD_192479 | JGI IMG/M metagenome (GOLD analysis project Ga0255347, IMG submission 192479) | Wastewater microbial communities from Lulu Island WWTP, Vancouver, Canada - plant24 | ecosystem: Engineered > WWTP > Wastewater > Unclassified | place: Canada: Vancouver, British...
CAGCGGATGCGGCCATCATTGCGTATCTGAATAAGCTGGGCAAGCAGGCGAAAAATGTGGTCGTGGTTAGTTCCGACCGAGAGGTGAAGACTGCTGCACGCAGCCTTCATGCACAGGTGATGAGTTCTGTCGCTTTCGCTCAAGCGTGGAAAAGAATGAGAATGGAGGAATCCCAAACCGATTTGGATGATGAGGATCTTAGTGATGCTGAGATCCGTTATTGGGAAGAAATTTTTAAAAAAGGGAAATAAACGCAAAACAAATAATCATACAAATTAGGTAAACTTTGTAAACTCTAATCCATTCTTAATGCAAAGGTATGATTAAGTCAGTATATTGATGAAAAGACACGTCATTTATTGGTATCAATTGTGTCTTCCACCTGAATTATTTGCAGGATTTAATCTATTCTGCAAGAAATAGATGGTGGTTTCCTCCCTGAGGTTGCCTGGCATGCTCCCCCCATGCCAGGCAATTGCATTAATGACAGCAATGCTTGTATTGGTTCCTTAGACAGATTTCCCCATCGCAAATGCGTTTTATTTCTCTGGGCGGTTCTTTTACATTTGGTTTTTCCAGAGGTAAGATTATGCCAATTCAAACGTCCAATATTATTTAAGGTAATCCCGATGAATCAAACCCCAGATGCACAAAAAAACAGAATGTTGACGGTGCTGGCGCACCCGGATGATGAGACTTTTGGCATGGGCGGAACGCTGGCTTTATACGCCCGAAAGGGTGTGGATGTGCATCTGATTTGTGCAACCCGGGGAGAGTTGGGAGATATTGATCCGGAGTTTAAAGTACGCATCCACAGCGCAGCCTGCCTGCGCACCCAGGAATTGCGGTGCGCAGCCGAAGTTTTGGGCATAAAGGAACTGCACTTTCTAAATTATCGCGATTCTGGCATGCCCCGCTCTGAAGCGAACCGGCATCCAAAAGCGCTGGCTGCCCAACCGGTTGAACAGGTGGCAGGTGAGGTTGCACATCTGATCCGCAAGATCAGGCCCAAGGTGGTGATCACATTCGACCCAATTGGCGGTTATCGCCATCCGGATCACATTGCCATGCACCAGGCAACCGTAAGAGCCTTTTTTCTGGCAGGAGATGAAGCTTTTTGTGATCCGGAAAATTTGCCAGCCTTTCAACCTGAAAAACTCTTTTTTCACACGATAAATCGTAACTTCATCAAAGCTGCGGTATGGGCTTTGCGATTGAGCGGCCAAGACCCACATCGCTTTGGGCGCAACAAGGATATTGACCTGGCTTCCATTGCCGAGGTTGATTTCCCAGCACATGTGAAAATTGATTACCGTGAAGTCAACGATATTCGCAAGGCTGCCGCAGCCTGTCATGCCAGCCAGGGTGGCGCTAGCATGGATAAGGGCGTTAGAGGGTTAATTTCCCGCTTGTTTGCCGGACGCTTTGAGACCTTTATGCAAGCCTATCCAGAGCCTAAAGCGAAACAAAAGGTAAAACGCGATTTGTTCGAATAGCCTGCAAATAAAAAAGCAATGCCTCCGAAGATCTTTGGTTTAGAAGTTTTTGTATTTAGCTAACGGAAAACTTGTTTTCCTTATTGACTTTAAAGTCTTGCCTTTATAGAAGGCAATTAATCAGCAAAACTTGATAAGTTGCATTTTCTTTTGAATGAATATCTGTTTATCGAGATAGTTCTGTTATCGCACAAAATAAATAGTAGAATGTCTTTAGGATGAAGCACAACGTGAAGAGATTAATTTACTAAGTGCTATGTAAAATTATTAATTATGGAAGAACCATAGTATTCTGTATTAATTATTTCTGTTAGTATTAATTGAAAAACAGACCTGTTAAAAAATAATTAAGGAAAAGTAAGCCAAGATAAAAAATGATATATGAAATTTTCGAGGATAAAGCATTAATTAAAAAAATACAAGATAGGCTTCCTGACTTATTTTATACCGCTGAACTTGAAAGTTCACGAGCTGGCAAGATTGGCATGGAAGTTGGAAGTATTAGAGAGCAAATATTAATTGCATTATTAATTTTGAAATTTGGTGAAGAAAAAATAAAAACAAATTTACCAATTCATGAACGGGAAATTGATGTAATTGTTAATAACGAACCTTTATCAATAAAAACAATATCCGGGAAGCGATTCGGTGGATTTAAATTAATTTGGACAGTAGATGAGAAAAAGGCAAATGAATTTTGCGAAAATTATGTACCTTCATGTGATATATTGATTGTACACATTAATTGGGGAGATTTAGGCAGTCTAAGTTTATTTCCAAAAAGCTTGCAAGAAAAGGTGTTTCACGAGATAGGCCGAGACCATTACTTCAAATTACCAAAACCTGGCACAAATCCAAGAGGTGTAGAGATTTCTCGAAAAGCAGCGCTGCTTTTACAGGGCAGTCCTATTTGTAAGGCAATCCCAATAAAATGGGAGAAAAAAGAAATAAAATTTAATATTTATGATCGTTGGCTCGAACTTTGGGAACAGGGATAACAAATTATGAATGAAAAAAACATTGGAACAAAAACAAGTAGTTTCGGTACTACTTCAAGAATAAACCACGATTCTTCAAGATATTATAATAGCCGCCTGTATTCAGAGTTGTCTAAGAAGGATGAAAAAACGGTTGGCGTAGATAATAAATTCCCAGAAGAATTTAAAAACAAGATAATTTATGGAACTTCAGAAAATATGAAGGGAATTCCGGACAATTCATTACATTTAATGATTACATCGCCCCCATACAACGTTTCAAAAGAATATGATCAAGACCTATCATTAAATGAATATCTATCCATGTTATTCAATGTTTTTTCAGAAACATATAGGGTATTAGTCAACGGTGGTCGAGCATGTATAAATGTTGCGAACCTTGGTCGTAGACCATATATACCTCTGTCTGACTATATTTCAAGTATGATGGAAGAAATCGGATTTTTAATGAGAGGAGAAATAATTTGGAATAAAGGAGCTGGCGCAGGAGTTTCAATGGCCTGGGGCAGCTGGAAATCTGCGTCAAATCCTGTTTTACGCGATGTTCATGAATATATTTTGATTTTCTCAAAAGGATCATTTAAACGTATTAAAGCCGATGACCAACATAATACAATTGAAAAAGACCAATTTATGGAATGGACAAAATCGGTGTGGTCAATGAATACAGAGTCTGCGAGAAAGGTAGGTCACCCAGCGCCGTTCCCGGTTGAATTGCCTCATCGGTTAATACAATTATATACTTTCACTAATGACGTCGTTTTGGATCCATTTATGGGATCTGGCACAACTGCAATAGCTTCAATAAACTCAGGCAGAATATATGTAGGCTATGAGATTGATTCAGAATATTTAAAATTAGCTGAAGAAAGAATAGCTACACATGAAAAATAAGTAGGGCTCTATTTCAAATTTAAATTCTTTTAGAAACAAGTAGAAGTTCTTTATTGAAATTTACATAGGAATACTTAATTAAGCGTTATAAGTTTTGGAAAATAATTCAATAACGGATAAAAAGAAAGTTTTTCAGACCCCCGGGGTTGCATAAGCGAAGCCACGGGGGTCATTGTTTACAAGTTATTTATTCTTTGGTTTTGTTTGCACGCTGTGTAACTTCAAACACCAGGCCATCGGGGCCGCGAGTGACCTTCAACGTCTCTCCCTCGGTAACCTCTCCGCCGATGACCTTCAATGCCAACGGATCCTGCAGTTCGCGCTGGATGGCGCGTTTGAGAGGCCGGGCACCGAAATCCGGGTCGTAACCGACTTCAGCCAGGTACTGCCGCGCCCCCGGGTCCACCTGTAAGTTTAATCCGCGCTGAGCTAATAACGCCACCACCCGGTTAAGCTGGATATCGACGATCTGTACCAGGTCATCCCTGGAAAGCGGATGGAAGATGACAATTTCATCGATCCGGTTGAGGAATTCGGGGCGAAAGTGTGCTTGCAGCAGACGGTTAATTTGCTCGCGCGTGACCTCTTTGATCCCGCCCTGGTCGGCAATAGTGCCCATCCATAATTCGCTACCGAGATTACTGGTCATAATTACCACGGTATTGCGGAAGTCCACGGTTCGCCCCTGTCCATCGGTCAGACGCCCGTCTTCTAATAGTTGCAGCAAGGCATTGAACACCTCGCTATGGGCTTTTTCGATTTCATCAAAGAGCACCACGCTATAAGGCCGTCGGCGGACGGCTTCGGTGAGTTGACCGCCTTCTTCAAAACCGACATAACCCGGAGGTGCCCCGAAAAGCCGGCTGACGGTGTGCTTTTCCTGGTATTCGCTCATATCAATGCGTACCATAGCGTCTTCGTCGTTGAACAAGAATTCCGCCAGGGCGCGGGCCAGTTCCGTCTTGCCAACACCGGTAGGCCCTAAAAACATAAAAGATCCGATCGGGCGCTGGGGATCCTGCAGCCCTGCACGGGCACGGCGGACCGCGTTAGAGACCAATTCAACAGCCTCATCCTGCCCGATAACCCGTTGATGCAGGCGTTCTTCCATGTGCATCAGTTTTTGCATCTCGCCTTCTAACAGGCGCGACACGGGAATGCCGGTCCATTTAGCCACAATATTGGCAATCTCCTCAGCATCCACTTCCTCTTTTAGCAAAACAGATTCACTCTGTAACTCTTTAAGGTGCGTTTCAGCCGTTGCCAGTCGCGATTCAAGTTCGTTCAAGGTGCCGTAGCGCAGGCGGGCGGCTTTTTCAAGTTCGGCATTGCGCTCGGCTTGATCGATCTCAATTTCGGTTTGGTCCATCTCTTCTTTAATATTGCGAATTTCCTGGATGGCAGCCTTTTCAGTTTCCCAGCGGGTGTGCAATTGATTGGCTTGCTCGTGAAGATCAGCCAGTTCTTTCTCCAGGTTGGTCAGGCGCTCCTTGGAGGCTTTGTCCTTTTCCATCTGTAAAGCCTGGCGTTCGATTTCTAATTGCATAATATCCCGGTCGACCTGGTCCAGGGCCTGGGGCTTAGAGTCGATCTCCGTGCGCAGACGGGCTGCGGCTTCGTCGATCAAATCAATCGCTTTGTCGGGCAAGAAACGATCGGAAATGTAGCGATGGGAGAGGGTTGCAGCGGCGATAACTGCCGGGTCGGTAATGCGTACCCCATGATGTACTTCGTAGCGCTGTTTCAAGCCACGCAAAATGCTGATGGTATCTTCGACAGAAGGCTCACTTAGAAACACGGGTTGGAAACGCCGTTCGAGGGCAGCATCTTTCTCCACATACTTGCGGTATTCGTCGAGGGTGGTGGCGCCGATCATGTGTAATTCACCGCGTGCTAAAAGGGGCTTTAGCATATTGCTGGCGTCCATTGCGCCCTCAGCAGCGCCTGCGCCGACCACGGTGTGCATTTCGTCGACAAACAAAATAATTTCGCCGGCGGCATCGGTAATTTCCTTTAATACGGCTTTCAACCGTTCCTCAAACTCGCCGCGATATTTGGCGCCAGCGATCAATGAGCCGATATCCAGGGCGATGATCCGCTTATTTTTCAAGCCTTCAGGTACATCACCGTTGACAATGCGTTGCGCCAAACCTTCCACGATAGCGGTTTTGCCCACGCCGGGCTCTCCGATAAGCGCCGGATTGTTCTTGGTGCGCCGGGAGAGGATCTGCACAATGCGGCGGATCTCTTCATCACGGCCGATCACCGGGTCCAGTTTTCCAGTGCGCGCCAGTGAGGTTAGATCGCGACCATATTTCTCCAGTGCTTCGTAGGTGGATTCCGGCGTCTGAGAAGTGACACGCTGTGAACCACGAACGTCTTTGAGCGCTTTAAGAATGGCATCTTTAGTGATTCCAAAATTTGAGAGCCGTTTTCCTTCCGCACTCTCGGTCAGCCCTAAAAGTAAATGTTCGGTTGATACGAATTCATCCGACATACCCTTGGCATAGCGTTCAGCAGCATTGGTAACTTCGCTCGCTCCACGCGTTAATCCGGGTTGACCGGCAGCATCGCCATAGACTTTCGGGCGTTTATCAAGATCCGCTTGCAGGTCTTCTCGCAGGGCAATCGGACTGCCTGCAATTTTTGTAACAATTGCCGGAACAACGCCATCGGCTTGCTCTAAAAGCGCCATGAGCAAGTGGGCAGGTTCAATATTTTGATGATTTAAAGCGAGGGCCAAACGTTGGGCTGCCACCAACGCCTCTTGTGCTTTTTGTGTATATTTATTGATATCCATTGTCTTTCTCCAAAAACCAGTGCAAAATCCGCAAAGAATGCCCAACATGATCTGGGCAAAACTGGTTGATATGTTTTTAAAATTTTTATAAACTAATTTTAAAAACTCTATGTTTGATAATCGTAAAAAAGGTATTAGAATTATGCAAACAAGAAATTTATTTTGCCGAGAAACGAATTTAGCGAATCATTTGACATCAGCCTCAATAAACATTAAACTAAGACAGTAGGTATCAATTTATTTTTAAAAACAACGGAAATTTTTTGAATTGATTGACCAAGGAGGTTCTATGACCACCAGTAAATTTCAACTCATTATGCGCTCAGGCCCGGTTCCGGGGAAAGTAGTGCTTATCGAAAAGGAAGAAACATTCCTGGGCCGCGATTTGGGAAATGATTTCCCAATCAGCGATCCCGAGATTTCCCGCCGGCATGCTCGCTTTTTTCTTCGAGATGAAAGCGTTTATGTAGAAGACCTGGGTTCTACTAACGGCACTTTCCTCAACGGAGAGAGAATCTCAAGCCCACAACAACTGCGTAAAGGTGATTTGATCACCCTGGGCGAGAGTGTGGTTCTGGTTTTTGATAAGTTGGAGGAAACCACTGACAAAACCAGTGTGCGGCCACCTGTTGAAACGGTTCCAGCTTTTGAACACACGCCGCCTTTACCGGTGCCACACTATAGGCCAGAGGAAATGGAAGAAGTTCAGGCGCCATGGGAATATCAGGAACCCGCTTATGAACCGCCAGTCCCTGAAAGGGCTGAAGAACCTGTGCCCCCCCGGAAAAAGAAGAAAGCCAAAGGCGGCCTGCCCGATTTTGTAATTATCCTGCTGGTTGCGATCGCAGTTTTGGCGGTTGTGATTGCGGTGACGATGTGGTTCATGCCGGAATCGTGGTGGTGTGCGCTGTTTTTTGATACACTGCCTGGCTGCCCGGTGCCCTGACCCCCTTTATTTTTTTGAAACGATCCCGTCGCAATTGCGTCGGGATTTTTTGTTTAATACCAGGCGTTTTTTCTTTTATATCGCATTGGCAAAATCTTACAGGGTGTTTACCAAGCGTAAAATCAGACCAACCCCGATGTGTTTTTACAGGATAATTTTTTCCCCTGAACTCCTTTACATTATTATCTGTTTAAGTATTACTGGATCGTTGAACATTGCCTTGATGAACCGAATAAAAATATGAAACGCCTTATCACCAATGCACTGATAGCCGGCGATTTTTTATCTTTTGTTCCGTGTGCTATAATGAAAATTTGCAATAATTTGTAAGAAACGAAAAAGCAAGGGAAAGAATATGTTTAAAAAAATCGCACAGATTTTTGGTGGAGACCCTCATCAACGGAAAGTAGATTCGTTGATGGAAATTGTCCACAAAATCAATGCATTAGAGCAGGTATATGAAGCATTAAGCGATACGGAATTGGGTGCAAAAACCCAGGAATTCAAACAGCGGTTGGCGAAAGGTGAAACCCTGGATGATTTAATGGTTGAAGCCTTTGCTGCAGTGCGTGAAGCCAGCAAACGCACCCTGGGCCAGCGTCATTATGACGTGCAAATGATCACCGGCATTACTTTACATCGTGGCGAGATTGCAGAGATGAGGACGGGTGAGGGCAAAACTCTTGCTGCGACCTTACCACTATATTTAAATGCACTGGCAGGGCGGGGTGTGCATCTGGTGACCGTCAATGATTATCTGGCGCGTCGTGATGGCCGTTGGATGGGCATGATTTTCGGGTTTTTGGGACTCTCGGTCGGGATTTTGCAGATGGCTACCCGCACTGAGGATGGGCGTAAAGCCTTCATCTTCGACCCAGGCCTGCGCTCGCCGATTGAAGAACAAGACCAATTGCGGATGGTGACTCGAAAGCAAGCGTACCAGGCGGATATCACCTATGGCACCAACAATGAATTTGGCTTTGACTACCTGCGGGATAACCTGACTAATTCAAAGGAGTCTCGGGCACAACGCGAACATTATTATGCCATTATTGACGAGGTTGATAATATCCTCATTGATGAAGCCCGTACTCCTCTGATTATATCAGGCCCATCCCATGAAGATTCTGAATGGTATATCCGCATGGCGCAAATCGTAAAGCAATTGCTGCCGGAAGATTACGAAATCAGTGAAAAAGACCGTACGATTTCGTTAACTGAAATTGGTCTGGCACATGTTGAAGAACTTTTAGGCATGGCTTTGCGCGATCCAGAACGCCCGGAGGATATTACCCCCGAGCAAGCGCGCTTGCTGGGCTTTTTGGAACAGGCTTTGCGGGCAGAATACCTTTTCCACCGAAATAAAGAATACATTGTTCAGAATAAAGAGGTGGTGATCGTCGATGAGTTCACCGGGCGCTTGATGCCTGGAAGACGCTGGTCCGACGGGTTGCACCAGGCTGTGGAAGCCAAAGAGGGTGTAAAGGTTCAGGCTGAAAATGTAACCTATGCAACGATTACGATTCAGAACTACTTCCGCATGTACGAAAAACTGGCCGGAATGACCGGTACAGCACTGACCGAAGCCGAGGAGTTTGACAAAATCTATAAGTTGGAAGTTTTGCCGATCCCCACTCACCTTGAATATCGAGCGATGGGCGATCATCCCGATTTAGCCGAAGCCAGCGGAAGGGATGACTTTGGTTATAAATACTCCTTTTATTACCGCCCTGATGACGATGCACAAAACCCCCTGTTTTGGAGGCGAATGGATTATCCGGACGTGGTCTACCGGACGGTGGAGGCAAAACTGCGGGCAATTGTAAAAGAGATTATCCATTACCATGTAATTGGTCGCCCGCAACTGGTGGGAACAACCTCCGTAGAAAATTCTGAGCGGCTGTCGGAACGTTTAAATTCTGCGAATGTTCGTCGGTTGCTGGAGATTTTGCTGATCCGTGATGCTTATATTCAAAAGCACAATCTTCAGGAACGCGATGTGATGTCAACACCTGAATTGTCGCATCTTTATGCGCCGCTGGATCAATTGCACAGCCCAGAATTGCGCCGAATGGGTCGGGAATATGGGTTAACCTCCCTCAGTCCTTTGGATGAAGAGAACCAGGCTCGGCTGCTGGAAATATTAAACCTCACCGGGGAAGATTGGCCGAGATTGGATGCTGCGATTAAGGGCGGTGTACAGCATCAGGTGCTTAATGCTCGCAAACATACTGAAGAATCGAAGATTATTGCCGCGGCGGGTGCCTTTGGTGCTGTTACCATTGCCACCAACATGGCAGGCCGCGGTGTGGATATTAAACTGGGCGGTGAACTTCCCGAGGAACATCTGGCTTCAGTTAACCGCTTCCTGGCTGAACAGGATGTTCCAGATCCGTATAATATGCAAATGCAAGACCGGCTGGAAGTGCTTAAAAATGTGCCGGAAGACGCTTATGGTGATTATGCTGAAAATATCCAAACTTTTATTGCCTATATGGAAGAAATGAAACGGGTACGCGAACTGGGCGGATTACATGTAATTGGTTCCGAACGGCATGAAGCGCGCCGGATTGATAACCAGTTGCGTGGCCGCGCCGCACGTCAGGGCGACCCGGGTTCATCCCGGTTTTACCTCTCGCTGGATGATGATTTAATGCGTTTGTTTGGCGGGGAGCAAATGGAAACCATGCTCAGCCGTTTGAACATTGACGAGGGTATGCCGATTGAGCATGCCATTATTGGGCGCCTGGTTGAATCATCCCAGACTCGGGTTGAAGGTGCTAATTTCGATGTGCGTGAACATCTCTTGGAATACGACGATGTTCTCAATACCCAGAGGATGCGGATCTATGAACAACGCGATCGCATTTTCGACAAAGAAGATCTGCGTGAAGATGTCACCGAGATGCTGAGGACAGAAGTTGGAAGGCGCATTCAAGAAGGTGTTAAAGATGAAGAAGGTTTGTGGAAATTGTTAGCGTACCTGGATGATATTCAACCGCCCATTGACCATGAAGGAATAAGCCACCCTTCTTTCACCTTGCAAGTTATGATGGATGCGGTTGGCCATCCCGATTCCGTTGAGGCACTGCAAGCCCGACTTTTGGAAATTGCCACAGAAGCGATGGATGCCTGGCATGGTCATATGCTGGTTTGGGCGGAATCTTTAATAAATAACCTGGAATTAGGGTTTGAAAACCAGTACGCGGAGCGCTTGGATGCCTTCGATACCTTTATCGAAGGGTTGCGCTATGACGAAACTTCTCCGGCACGGGATATTAAAGCAGAGCTTCAGGAAGCGGTGCACGTGCCGCTGCGATTAAACGATGAGACCATAGAGGGGTTGTTCACGGGATCCCAAAAAGCAATCGACCTGGTGGTTGGACAGATCCGAAGCACCCTGATGCAGATTTCCATTCGGCGTTTGATATTAACTTTTGAACGGCAATTTTCCGACAACTGGAACATTAAAGCCACAGAATTAAGCGATCAATCCTGGAGCCAGGTACATACCACGTTGATGGACCGGGTAAGCGACACGCTTGATAGGCGTAGAGATTATGTGCTGGGCGAATCCGGCGAAATTTCCCGCGATTTAGACGCCAATCAGGAGTTGTTAGTTTCTGCCCTGGATGACCCCGCGGCACTGATGCGGGTGTTAATTTTGTTGACACAGGGTAGGGTGATTGCCTTTGACGAACGAACCCATCAGCGAATGTTTAAAGGCGTGGTACGGTTGCGCTACTTCTTTAAGGCTGCGGACTTACTGGGCGATGAGCCAGCGGAAACACTCCAGGAGCAAATTCTGCAACATTTAGAAGTTGCTCAAGATAAATTCGCCGAGGTTTTGGGCGCGACTGAATTGCTGCGCCTGCACAATGCTGGACAGACCCTGGAGAACCTCAACAACCAATGGCAGGAGCATTTTTCGGAAATCTTTGGAAATGAACGGCTTCAGGCAATGCACGCAACGCCTTTGGATCAACTGCCCCAGTCGGTAACGAATGAATTGCGAAAGTCTTTAGGCCGCTATATACAAAACCATCTTTACCGGCAATTATTGCTTTCAAAAATTTCGGAATTGTGGGTTGATTACCTCACCAAGGTGGAGGCTTTACGTGTTTCTGTACGAATGGAAGCCTACGGTCAGCGAGATCCGCTGGTGATCTATAAAAATCAAGCCACAGCCATGTTTTCTGGTTTACTTTCTGATATTCGGGCTGGTGTGATTGCCCAAATGTTCCGTGCCAGATTGGTGAGCAGGGACGATGTACAAAAAACACAATCAGCACCGGAAGAAACTGCCGCAAAGCCCGCGCCAGCAGGACGCCAACGCCACAAAAAGAAGGGTAGAAAAAGACATTAGGCTTTTAATGACGATGAAATAAAGAGGATTTATGCATATATTGATAACAAATGATGATGGTGTTCATGCGCCTGGTTTAATGGCTTTGACAGAGGCAATGCGGAAGGTGGCAGAAAAGGTGACGGTTCTGGCGCCAAATCGCAATTGGTCTGCTTCCGGGCATGTTAAAACCTTGCATCGCCCATTGCGGGTATTTGAAGCGGAATTGGAAGATGGCACCTTTGCCTGGGCAACCGACGGCGCCCCATCCGATTGTGTGGCTCTGGCACAATTAGGATTTATTAAAGAGAAGATTGACCTGGTTGTTTCTGGAATAAATCCCACTGCAAATATTGGACATGATGTAACCTATTCAGGAACGGTGACAGCGGCCATGGAAGCCGCTATTTGGGGAATCCCGGGCGTTGCGGTTTCGTTGGATAAACCAATCGATTTAGACGGAAAGGTGGATTATAGCGCGGCTGCCTGGGCAGCAGAACGGGTTGTTCGCTGGCTGGGAAAACAAAAAAATTTACCCAACGAGATCATCTTGAGTGTTAATGTTCCCTACGTACCAATTGAAAACATTAAAGGATACATGCTTACCCGGCAAGGGATGCGTATTTATCGTGATGCGCTGGTGCGCCGAATTGACCCAATGGGGCGCCCCTATTATTGGATTGGCGGCGAGGCGCCCACGGCTGTCGATGAACCCGGAACCGATTACGGTGCACTTTCTGCCGGATATGTTTCAATTACTCCCATACAATTGGATTTAACCAGCGTTAGAACACGTACCTGGTTAGAAGAGCGTCAATTTACCAATAATCTTTAAAAAGGGACATTTTTTAAGGTTGAAGTTGGTTAAAAGTATTGACATGTATTGTTATCTCGGTATAATCCTACCTCGTGCATAAACACAGTTTTGCTCTAACTGGAGTGGATCTTTAAAAAGCGAATATCACCAGCGTCAACCAAAGGGAAACTTCCAAAGATTAATAAGTTTTTAACGGAAAAATCCCTTGACACAGGATCGGTTGTATAGTAAGATAATAGTCCACTTAACGAGTGGCTAGTACGATCTTGCCTTAAATACGGCGGATCCTTCAAAATTGAAGACGTAGCGCGAGAGCACATAATTCAGCACGTTGAAGTTTCGAATTGAAATAAAGCGGCCGGTGTTAGCGAGAAAGCATCGGCGTTTTTGTCTGAAAAGCAGAAAAAGGCTTGACAAATAAAATTCGGCTGAGTAGAATTGTTCTCTCGTGGTGAGAGATAGCACCTTAACAACTGAAGAGTGATAGGAAGATGACAAACCTCGTCAATGAAAGTAGATCGACTCAGATCTAACATATCCGCACACAAAAACACAAACACCTTTTTAGGTGAAAAATTTTTTGCGGAGAGTTTGATCCTGGCTCAGGATGAACGTTGGCGGCGTGCCTAATACATGCAAGTCGAACGGAGGGTTTAGTGTAGCAATACATTAAATTCCTTAGTGGCGAACGGGTGAGTAACGCGTTGGTGACCTGCCCCAAAGAGAGGGATAACAATTCGAAAGAATTGCTAATACCTCATATGGTCATAAGGATTAGATGCCTAATGATTAAAGGAGCTTGCTCCGCTTTGGGAGGGGCCTGCGTACCATCAGCTAGTTGGTAGGGTAATGGCTTACCAAGGCTATGACGGTTAGGGGACCTGAGAGGGTGGCCCCCCACAATGGAACTGAAACACGGTC
>Ga0255347_1006171_pt1 | contig 13197 bp, 9 predicted proteins | sample wastewater_treat_2_FD_192479 | JGI IMG/M metagenome (GOLD analysis project Ga0255347, IMG submission 192479) | Wastewater microbial communities from Lulu Island WWTP, Vancouver, Canada - plant24 | ecosystem: Engineered > WWTP > Wastewater > Unclassified | place: Canada: Vancouver, British...
TTATGAATTCCCGCAGAAGCTGGTCTGTGCGGCTGATTAGCTCCCCGCATCCTGCGGCGCCTGAATCTGCTGTTTTCTGATTCTTTCTGAGTACCCTGCAGCATGTTGCCCCGAATTCCCCTTTGAATATGTTGTGAAATTCACCTGAAAGTTTATATGCTTCGCCGCGCGGAGCTTGCGGTGTTGCGCGGCCCTTGAGCAGGCCCAGTATCATTACAGCCCCCGCGAGGGCGCCGCACAGGCAGCCTGAACTGCCTATTCCTCCGCCAAAGGCCGTGGCTATGCGCACAGTGTCCGCGCTCAGTTCCGGCGCTGCCTGTTCCCTGAAAGCGAGGAAGATAGACTCCGCGCAGTTGAAGCCCTCTTTATGGTAATACCGGGCGCGTTTATCCGCAGTTGGTAATGGCATTCTGTTCTCCATTAAAGAAGCTGTAATTTTTGATTTAAAAACATAAGAAACAGATATTATACTGTCAATGAGATAATGTTTCTTTTTAGGACGCTAAAATGTCTATCACCAACTGAAGGCCAATGATAGTCAGGCGTAAATCCGCCACGCTCTACGCGCTGAAAATAAATTGACTTCAGGGGCTTCTGCTGCCGATAATCTGTAACAGATGAATAGAAATTTCATGAAGATACCATTCCATAAAGCATACATTGGCCGCGAAGAGGCCGAAGCCGCGGCAGATGTAATAAAGAGCGGCTGGCTTACCATGGGCGAGAAGACTTTCAGGTTTGAAAATGATTTTTCTGCATACACAGGCGCTGAAAATTCAGTTGCAGTAAATTCATGCACTGCCGCGCTTCACCTCGCGCTTAAGGCAGTCGGGCTACGCCCCGGCGACGAGGTTATAATTCCCGCCATGACATTCATTGCCACGTGGGAGGTGATTACATATTCCGGAGCAAAGCCAGTGCTCGCGGACATAGACCCCGGATCGTTTCTTGTAAATCCTGCTGAAATTGAAAAGAAGATAACGCAGAAAACACGCGCGATCATTCCCGTGCATTACGGCGGCGAGGCCTGCGACATGGATGTCATAATGGATATGGCGCGCAGGCACAGGCTTTATGTGATAGAGGATGCGGCTCACGCCCTGCCGACCCTGTACAAGGGGAGGATGGTCGGCACTCTGGGTGACATTACATGTTTCAGTTTTTACGCCACCAAGACCATCACCACCGGCGAAGGAGGGATGATCACCACCGCTGACGGTGAAATGGCTGAGCGCATGCGCAGGCTGAGGCTTCACGGGATTACACGTGACGCCTGGAACAGGTACTCCGAAAAGGGTACGTGGCAGTACGATGTTTCTGAGCCTGGATACAAGTATAATATTACGGATATCGCGGCCGCGATCGGCATTGAACAGCTTAAAAAATGCGACATGATGAACTCCATGCGACATCAGATCGCTGCCGCATACAACAGAGCGTTCAGGGGGAGCGGCCTGCTACATACATGGGAAGTGCGGGATGATAATGAGTGTGCGTGGCATCTCTATCCGGTGCTTGTGAACACAGACGCTGTAAGTATCGGCCGGGATGAACTTATTGAAAAACTTAAAGACGCGGGAATCGGCACGGGCGTCCACTACATTCCTATGTACAGGTTCTCCTGTTTTGACGGATCGGGCTGGTCGGCGTCCGGTTTTCCCGGCAGTGAATATATGTTCGCGCGCCAGTTGTCCCTTCCAATCTCTCCCGGCATGACTGAATCTGAAACCGGTTATGTGGCCGATACTCTTCTTTCAATACTGAACGGGAACAGAAGGTAGAGCCGCATGAAGAGAATGTTCAGGATACTCATTGTGGGCGCGGGTGAGGCCGGGCTTGCGCTGCTTGCAGATCTGCGCCAGAAGGGGCTGGGCGGTGCCGCGGCGTCTTTTATTGACGATGACCCGGCCAAGATCGGCAGGGAGATAAACGGGCTGCATGTGGCCGGGCCCGTTTCAGAGATAAAAGATGTCTGCAATGCGCTCGGCATATCGGATGTGATTATCGCGGTACCCTCGGCCGGCACCGGATTCCTTACAAAACTTATTAAGGGCATTTCGTCAACGGGCAGACGCATTAACATCCACTATGTTCCGGCCGCGGAAAAGTTTTTTGACTCTGTGCCGATCTTCCCTTCAATGCGGGAATTTTCATATTCAGACCTGCTTGACAGGGATGAATTTTCCATTGACCTTGAAATAATGGAGAGGTTCTTCTGCGGGAAAAACGTTCTGGTCACAGGCGCGGGCGGGAGTATAGGTTCCGAGATTTGCAGGCAACTGCTTAAATTCAATGTTAAAAAAATAATTGCCACAGGCCGCGGAGAGAACTCGATCTACAATCTTATGCGCAGTATGGATGAATACCTCGCGCTGATGAGCGAAAACCGGCCTGAACTTGTTTATAGAATTATTGACGCGCGGGACAAAAGGCTTATGGAGCGGCTTTTTTCGGCGGAAAGCCCTGACATAGTATTTCACGCCGCGGCCCACAAGCATGTACCGCTCATGGAGTTTAACGGCATCGAGGCGCTTCAGAACAACGTGCTCGGCGCTGATAACCTGCTGGCATTGTCGGCGGAGTACGGCGTAAAAAAATTTGTTCTTGTGTCAACGGACAAGGCTGTGCGTCCGGCAAGTATTATGGGCGCCACAAAGCGTATCTGCGAACTTGTAACAGGATACTACAGCAGGGAAAAGGGCCTTAACACTGCCATTGTCAGGTTTGGGAATGTGCTTGGGAGCAGGGGGTCGGTTGTCCCGCTTTTTATTGAGCAGATCGCGCGCGGCGGCCCGGTAACAGTTACCCACCCCGAGGTGGTCAGGTACTTTATGAGTATTCCCGAGGCTTCTCTTCTTGTTATAAATTCCGCGGCTATTTCATCGGGGGGTGAGATTTTTGTGCTCAACATGGGGGAACAGTTCAGGATCGTGGATATTGCGCGGCGGCTGATAGAACTGAACGGTTACAGGCCCGATATTGATATCCGCATAGAATTTACGGGGCTTAGGCCCGGTGAGAAGCTTTATGAGGAGCTTTTTTACGACGAGAGTTCAATGGTGAGCACGGGGAACAACAGTATATTCATGATGCGCAATGATGATGAGATCCTTGACGCGTCAGAGTACAGCAGGCTGATCGCCGGAATACGGGATCAGGTCCCGTACATGAATGACAGCGATGTGCGCGGATTCTTAAAGTCCTTTGTAAAAAGTTTCACCTGCTGAATGTTTAAAAATCATCGGCGATTTCAAGTTCATCTTCGTCCGTGCAGTCCGGAGTTTCGGACGGAATCCTTGAAAACATTTCTGCCATGCGCTTCAGTCTGTCTATCTGGCTGGCGTCAGGCTCGCCTTTTACAAGTTTCCATGTCCAGTTGTTTTCTGTTGTCCCGGGAGTGTTCATCCTGAACTTCCTGCCGTAACCCATTATATCCTGAACCGGAATTATTGCAAGCGCTGCATGTGAAGCATAGGCTTCGCGGATCATACGCCAGTGAAAATCGCTCCATTCATCCATGCCCATGTATGCCATTATGTAGTCGCGCTTTTCAGTGGGCATGTCAGGGTCGTAGAACCACCCGTTGGTGGTGTCGTTGTCATGGGTACCGGTATAAAGAACGCAGTTTTCTGTTTTAATGTTATGCGGCAGGTATTCGTTGTCAGGGCCGCCGTCAAATGCGAACTGCAGAATTTTCATGCCCGGGAATCCCATGCTGTCGCGAAGATTTTTTACACGCCCGGTGATTATTCCCAGGTCTTCGGCTATGAGCGGCAGATCACCCAGGTCATCTTTAAGCCTGTTGAACAGTTCCTGCCCCGGGCCGTTTATCCATTTACCGTTAACGGCGGTCTCCTCGCCGTATTTTACGGCCCAGAACGCGTCAAATCCCCTGAAATGGTCTATGCGTGTTATATCGCATAAAGAGATTGCCCGCGATATGCGTTTACGCCACCAGCTATAGGTATCATCCCTGAGCCTGCCGCTGCTGTCCCGCCACCTGTATAGAGGGTTGCCCCAGAGCTGTCCGGTTTCACTGAAATAATCAGGCGGAACTCCGGCAACATATTCAAGGGCGGGTATTTCAGGGTCTATTGTGAGGATTTCCCTGTTGCTCCACGCGTCCGCGCTGTCATTTGAAACATAGATCGGAATATCCCCGATTATACCGATTCCTTTTCCATTGGCGTATTCCCTGAAGCTATTCCACTGCCTGTGGAATATAAACTGCGCGTATTTTATAATCAGTATCTTTTCGGACAATTTAACCCGCCATGAACTGAGAGCGTCATTTTCCCTAAGGGCAAGGCCCCTGTCCCAGGACATCCAGTTGTATGAATTGTATTCATGCGAAATAGCTGTAAAGAGCGCGTAATCGTCAAGCCACGATTCATTGTGATCATCGCAGAACATAGAGAACGCGAGTGAATCCTGCCTGTTCGCGTAGAGGACAAAATCGTGAAATGAATTTATTATGCATCGTTGCAGGTGATCCCGCGCGGAAGAAAAATCGGCTTTGTGTGATTCCTTAATTGCTGCAGGTTCAACCGCGGTTCTGCTCCATTTTTCAGACGCCATGATGTCAGGGCTGATAAACAGTTCGTTGCCCGCGAATGCCGAGGTCGATGAATATGGCGACCATCCCATTGACGGGGATACCGGGCCGATCGGAAGTATCTGCATGTACGAAAAGCCCGCGTTTGCTGCAAGATCAATGAAGTCATAAGCCTCCTGCCCCAGTGTGCCGGTGCCGTAACGCCCCGGCAGACTGGTTATGTGGCAGAGAATTCCCGCTGACCGCCTGAGTATCATCAGTAGCCCTGGCTCTTCATTTGTATCAGCACCCCTTTCAGGTTTTCGATCTCTTCACCGTACCCCTTCCAGTTGCCCTCGCGCATGTATTGTTCAGCGCGCATGTAGTGGAAATAGGCCCGGTCTGCCAGATCTTTAAGCGTACCGCCGGAGGATCGGGCCGAATCTGAAAATTTTGTGCCGTAAAAGACCTTCTGCAGAGATGTCTGAAGGTCGCTCTCCATTGCTATCTGGTCTGAAAATGAAACTATTACCCGTTTAAGCTCGGGCATTTCTGTGGCTTCGGATTTGAGGTAAAGCGGTTCAATGTATATCAGCGATTCCTCTATGGGTATAACCAGCATGTTCCCCCTTATGGCACTTGAGCCTGCGCGGTTCCAGAGCGCGAGCTGTTTTGAAATTTCCGGATCTGTATTTATGCGCGCCTCGATCTGCATGGGGCCGTAGCTCAGCCTCTCCTTGGGCAACTGGAAGAGCTGAAGTTTGCCATATTCTTCAGGATCGCACTTGGCTGTGAGGAATGCCAGCATGTTCATCTTTTTGTACGGGCTGAAAGGCATAATAAGCAGGAAGCCGCTCTGTTTTTCGCCGGGGAGTTTTGTCACAAGATAATAGCTGTGTATGGGCTCCTCCCTGTCTCCATATATCTGCGATGGTATCTGCCACGCGTCCTCGCTGTTGTAGAAAACATTGGGATTTGTCATGTGGTACCTGAGCAGTATGTGGCTCTGTATGTTGAAGATGTCTTCTGGATATCTGATGTGCTTTTGTAAATCCACGGGCATCTCTTTTATGTCTTTGAGTATTCCGGGGAATATTCTGTTATACACCTGGATTACAGGGTCATTTTTATCAGAGATATAGCAGTTGATTGTTCCATTGTACGCGTCTATGGTAAGCTTGACTGAATTGCGTATATAGTTTATTCTTTTATTGTTAACATATACCGGTGTTGAATAGGGGAACCGGTCACTGGTGGTATATCCGTCGATCATCCAGTAAAGCCTTCCCTCTGAAAGGACAAGGTACGGGTCATCGTCGAGTTCTATAAACGGGGCGTAGCTTTTTGCTATTTCAACAATGTTCCTTCTGAACAGCAACTGGCTTTCGCTGCTTATGTTTCCCGATATAAGCAGGTTGATGTCGCCAAAAGTAATGGCTGCCATGAGCCTTGTGAAAAGTGAATCGAGCTTAATGCCTCCTGTGCCGGCATAGGTTGTATATTTGTTTTCGTCGCCGGAGGGGTAGTCGAATTCTCCCGGTTTTATTGATGTATTTGTTATGACGTACGAATTGTCATGTTCTCCGTAATAGATTTCAGGCCTGTCAACCCTGAGGCCGGCGTCGGTAACCGGCGGTATGTCCTTAATTAAGAGTACGGGAAGACCTTCGGATGTTATGCGGTCAACCCGGCTCATTACCAGGCCGTAACCATGCGTATAGATAAGGTGCTTGTTCTGCCATGTCTGCGAATTAGCGCCCAGGTTTTCTATTGTGAGTTCACGCGCGGAAAGGTTTACCGCGATCTTTTTGCCGTTGATCACGTACCTGTCTACATCCACATCGTTAAAGTAGTAATACTGTTTAAGTTCCTGCAGTTGTTTGTATGTCTGCTGCAGGGGGCGCCAGTCCCACAGCCTTACACTCTCCAGGGTCTCCCTGTTTTTAAGAATGTCCGCGTATGTAAGATCCTGCTTGTTGGCAAAGGGGATATCTTCAACCTTGTCGATGCCGTAGGCAAGCCTTGTGAAATTGATGTTGTTCTGGATATAGGGAGTCTCTTTACCCAGTTCATTAGGCACGACAATGAATCTCTGCTGCAGCGAGGGGTAGATCACCCCGAGTATGAAGTAAACCGGGATGAGCGTGAGCATTACTATAACCGGGAGTTTAAAACTCCGCCTGAACACGTTAAAAAGAAGGAGCGCGCCGGCAATAAATGATATAATCTCCGCGGCCCTGTAGGCCAGCAGGTTGGCGTTGACCGCTGTATAGCCCGCGCCGTAGAATTTGCCTATCTGCGAAAAGAGAAGATCATAAGCAGCCAACTGGTAGCTGAGGCCGTAAAGTATAACCATCATTGCCAGCAGAATCGAAATATGCGCCCTGCTGAATAATGAAAGACCAAGGCCGCCCACAGTCCTCTGTATCGCGCCGTTAAGGATGTGCAGTATTATTGAAAATATGGTGATGATTACAATGGTGGTCATGAACCAGCCGTACAGAAATTTATAGAAGGGCAGGGAGAACACATAAAATCCCGGGTCCCTGCCGAATATGGGATCAGTCGGGAATCCGGTAAAGGGTACAGAGTTTTTGAACATCAGGTATTCTTTCCAGAATGCCGATGCCCCGCCCCCCATTACAAAGCCTGTAAAAATGACCACAGCAGTGACTATTAATAGCAGCAGTTTTCTTGGCGAGCCGATGGCGGGGATATTTATCCTGTCCAGAAAGTTTTCAGCAAAGAACCTGCCCTTGCCGCCAAGAATCCTTATCATCAGAAAGTTAAGCAGGAACAATACAACAAATATTGTTCCGAATATGGCCTGTACGTTGAATTTTGTCATTAAAAGTACCCAGAACACGCTCAGGCCGTTGTTGTGCTTGAACCATTTGAAGTCGATATAAAATCCGGATAAAATCTTTAGTATAAAATAAACTACTATAATTACCGTTAATATTATGTAAAACCTTTTGTTCATAGAATACTCCTCGTGCAGCGGGTCTGGTTGATACGTTTGTATAAATTAAGCAAAGCATATATGGTCGTCAACGATAAAAGGGGAGTTTCAATTTCTAATAACCGGCCTCTGGCATAGGGATTTGTTGACATTTACATGGCATTAATAATACTGTATTCATGGATTATAAAAAAGAGATGAAGATTCTCGAAAAAAGCCGGGAACATTATTTCCCGGTCATGGATATGATGCTCGACATGGAAACATCGGGTGATGGCCGGCCTGTATCCATTAATGATCCGGAGATTATGCGAACAGTGCTTGGGCTTATAGATTTGGAATATTTTGATGCCGATGCATTTGTTGTTAATAAGCGTTTCGGCGAGGTGCGGGGCCTTTATTACAGGGGAGGGCCCGTACTTACAGCGAAAGGATTGATCCAGTATAAAGAGCATCAGCAGCAGCGAAGGCGTAATCAGCTTAGAAGGCTTTTTGTTCTGCTGGGACTGGCCGCGCTCTGCGCCTCTGCCATAGCCGCGATGCTCCTGTTGCTGTAGGATGTACATTTTACAGGCAGTTCCGGTACGGGCTTTATGGGCGGTATCCGGGGGATCTGTTTTAATTCCGCAAAATTCTTGACACCTTTTTTCAGAGTGATTTACAGACTGCATGGAAGCTATATCGTTTAACAGGAGATTTCAAACCAGGGCAGGCGCTGGCCTGAAGCACGCATTCCGCTCGCTGAAGTACAGAAACTACAGGCTCTTTTTTATGGGGCAGGCTGTATCATTGATCGGTATATGGATGCAGCAGGTTGCGGTAAGCTGGCTGGCGTACAGGCTGACCGGTTCCGCGATATTACTCGGCATAGTGGTATTTTGCGCTCAGATTCCGGTATTCTTTCTCGCGCCGCTTACCGGTACGCTTGGTGACAGATGGAGCAGGCGCAATATGCTTTTTGGCACACAGATGCTTTTTATGCTCCAGGCATTTATTCTTTTTCTTCTTACCGTTACCAAAATAATAGCGCCATGGCATATGATAGCCCTGAGTCTGGCGCAGGGAATAATAAATTCTTTCGAGATGCCCACAAGGCAGGCTTTTATCATGGATATAATTGACGACAAAAAAGACCTGCCGAACGCGATAGCTCTCAACTCTGCAGTATTCAACAGTTCAAGGCTGATCGGGCCTGCAATAGCGGGGATTGTTGTGGCAATAGCCGGCGAGGCTGTATGTTTTGCCGTGAACAGTATGACCTATCTTGCCTCTCTCCTGGCGCTGCTGCTCATGAGGTTTGTCAGTGAGCAGAATCATTCAGGCAAAAGATTTCTTGATGACATGTATGAGGGATTCAGGTACGTGCGCCGCAACCGGCTGGTCAGGGATCTGCTCGCGGTAGTGGCATTCGCTTCATTCTTTACAATGATGTTTCCGGTGCTGCTGCCTATATTCGCGAGAGAGGTGCTTATGGGTGATTCGCACACTTTCGGATTTCTTGTCTCTGCCGTGGGCTCGGGCGCGCTCGCGGCAACTATGTTCCTTGCGATACGTACAGGTATTGAAGGGCTTGGCGGAATTATAAATTTCTGTATATTCAGCCTTGCCACGGCGTTCATGCTGCTCGCGGCGCCGCCGCTGCTTTTTACTGCTATAATTTTGCTGGCGCTGGCCGGGTTCAGTACCATTGTGATAATCGCTTCATGCAATACAATTATTCAGACTGTTTCGGAGAGCGACAAGAGGGGCAGGGTGCTCAGTTTTTATGTAATGGCTTTTACCGGGGGGGCGCCCCTGGGAAGTCTCGTTGCAGGTTATGTTTCTGACAGGCTTGGCGCGCCCTTAACTTTTTTCTACGCGGGACTGGCCTGTCTTATCGCGGGAATACTTATCTTTTTCAGGCGCAGGGGAAAAAGGAACTGGGCATGAAGCTCTATGCTGTTCTTCTGTCAGGATGGAGGTAAAGCAACCTGGAACAAACCGGTTTTACAGTTCACTGGCAACGCGGATTGATGCATTAATTGTAATTACAAAAGGAGGCTGTACATGGGAAAATTTCTTATTCTTAAACCTTTTATGCAGACATTGGCTGAAGGCAAAACATTTAAAAATTTCTTTTACTGGTTTTTAAGGATCCTCGCAGTTCTTACTCTTTTGGTTTTTATTTATCTGTCAGTTAAACTCTGGGCGAACATTCCTTTCAGTGGAATCAAAGCGTCGTTTATAATTTTCGCGCTGCTCGCTCAGGTACTCTTTGCTTTTCTTGTCTTTGTCATCTGTAATATACTTCTTATCAGGGCTGATGATTTCAAAACATTAAATACTTCGCAGGATTATATACTTATTCCGATTGCGGTCAGATTTATACGAATGACCGGTGAGATCACTGGAGTCTTTTACGCGTTTATTGGAATATTTGCCGGGATCGCGATATGGACAGTCGGGCCTATGATGCGTTTCTTCTCTTCGGAAATACCCGGCATGGATTTATTCTCGGGCAATACCGGCGTAGCAGGCGGATTCATCGCAATAATAGGCGGGCCTCTGTTCGGTTTTATGGCGCTCTGCTTACAGTACCTTATTGCCGAAATTCTGCAGATACTGGCTGATTATTTCAGAAATACAGGAAGATAGATGTAATATTTTTATATGCGCTTCAGTTATTGAAACGCAAAAGGATTATTTACTCATGCTGAACCTGCAGTTAAATCCCCGACAGGCAGCTTCAGTTTACCTGGCCGGGTACCGGATATTTGTTTTAAGCAATAGAGCCTGCTGTCAGCGCGATTTAAAACTTAACCTCAGCACAACCATTTCGGGTCTGCCGCTGGTCCTTACTGGCGGGCCCCACGTTCCGTAACCGTTCGAGACATAGACGTGTGTTTTACCCACAAGGGCGTAGCCGTATGCCACGTCGTATATACGGTCGGTTATAAAGTTAATGGGCCACATCTGGCCGTTGTGCGTGTGCCCCGAAAGGTGAAGGTCTATGCCGCAGTCTGCCGATTCCTTTATGTTAAAGGGCTGGTGGTCCATTACTATTACAGGGAGCGCCATGTTGACGGTGTCAACGATCCTGCCGAGGTCGCTCCTTGCGCGGCCTGCGAATCCTTTGCTGCTCCTGTCCTCGCGGCCTATTATTACAAGGCCGTCAACTGTCACAGCCTCGTCGCGAAGTACGCGTATGCCGTGTTCTTCCATGTATGCCACAGCCTCTTCGGCTCCGCCTATGTACTCGTGGTTGCCTGTTACCGCGAATACTCCGCAGCGCGCTTTTATCGATTCTATAAGTCCGCCCATGTTGTCCTGTATTACGGGCTTAAGGTTTTCGTCAAAAAAGTCCCCGGGAAAGAGTACGATGTCAGGCGAGTATTCATTGATTGAGCTAACAAGCCGTTCCAGATGTTTACGTGTTATGATGTTACCCAGGTGCAGGTCAGACACCATTATTATATCAAGGTTAGGGTCTCCTGTTTTGGGCTTGTCTATGTACAGGTCGATTATTTTTGCGCGCGGGTGCGCTGCTATGTACGAGCCCGCGGCTGTTATACATAGTGAAAGCGCCGCGATCAGGGCCATTATCTTCTGCGGCACATGCGCGGCCCTGAGCGCTTCCGCCGGTGGAAGAAAATTAAAGAAGTAGTCTGCGGCGCGGACTATGTCAATGCATGCTGTAAGCAGTATGCAGTAGAGCAGAAACGAGAGCCAGTATGATCCCGTCAGTACAAGCGCTCTGTTGCCGCAGGTTATTCCGCTCTTTTCGGTGAATTCTGCCAGTATGAATGACAGCGCGAGAAAGATGAAGAGCGCGACATATACGCGGCGTATAAGGGGGATTTCAGGCAGCGCCCTGTATCCTCTTATGAACAGGTAAAAGTTCCCCGCGCCGTATATCGTGAGCGCAACTGTTAAGAATATTATAAAGTTTACAAGTCTCAAATGCCGCTCCCCTGTTCAATACTTTCATGCTTTTTGCGGATTCTCATGTTTATGACCTCGACGCACAGCGAGAAGAATACAGCAAAGTAGATGTACCCCTTTGGTATCTCGTAGTGGAAACCTTCGAGCACAAGCATGAATCCTATGAGTATGAGGAACGATAGGGCAAGTATCTCAAGGGTCGGGTTTTTGTGTATAAAGTCTGCCACCTTGCCTGAAAATACCATCATTATTATCATGGCTATTACAACCGCGGTTATCATTACAGGGAGTCTGTCGGTGAGGCCTATGGCTGTTAGTATTGAATCGAACGAAAATACTATGTCAAGCAGCGCTATCTGGACTATGACGCTGAAAAAATTCGCCGGTTTATCGATTTCTTTGTTTCTGCTGTGATCCTCTTCCATTTTAAGGTGGATTTCGTGTGTGCTCTTTGCCAGAAGGAAGAGGCCGCCAAGGAGCAGAATGATCTCCCTTATGCTGAAGCCCTGTCCGAACACGCTGAAGAGTACCGTGGTCAGGTTCTTGATCATCCATGTGAGCGATGCCAGCAGTATTATTCTGAATATTAGAGCCAGGCTAAGGCCCAGCACGCGCCCCTGTCTTTTCTGTTTTTCGGGCAGCTTGTTTGTTATGATCGATATAAAAATAATGTTGTCTATTCCAAGAACTATTTCAAGAAAGGTAAGGGTGAGCAGGGCTATCAGCAGTTCCAGCATATATTTACTCCGTGATGTTATTAATTGCGAATCTACATATTGACCTTTTATGTGTCAAATATAATAGGGACGCGCGGAGGGCAAATCATTTTGATAGTCGATAGCGGTTTTAGGGGGGACTGACCAGGGGCGCAAATTTATTTGTAAAGAGTTTTAGTCCGGGATAAAAAAAGAGAGGCCGTTGCCTCTCTTTTTTTTAATAACATTGATCTGCCGGATTATAGCACCAGTTCCCTTTTTTCAAGGCCTGCGAGGTTTTCTTTGATGACACTGTCGGGCATTTCGTAATCCTCGATTTCGCCTTCAAAGTATTTCTGGTACGATTCCATGTCAAAGTGGCCGTGCCCTGATAATCCGAATACAATTGTTTTTACCTTGCCTTCAGCGTCAGCTTTCCTTGCCTCTTCCATGGCTGCCTTGATAGCGTGCGCGCTTTCAAGGGCCGGAACAAAACCCTCTGTTTGAGCAAAGGTAAGGGCTGCTTCAAAGACTTCCTTCTGCCTGAAAGCTACCGCGTCAATGATGCCCTCTTTATGCAGCTGCGAGATAATCGGTGACGCTCCGTGATACCTGAGCCCCCCGGCGTGAACAGGCGCGGGCACAAACTGGTTGCCCAGAGTGTACATCTTGAAGAGCGGTGTATAGTGCGCTCCGTCGCCGAAGTCCCAGAGGTATTCACCCCTGGTCAGAGTGGGGCATGCAGCCGGTTCCGCTGCTATCATCTGTATTTTTTTGCCGTCCATTTTTTCGGGTAGGAACGGGAGTATGAGCCCTCCAAGGTTAGATCCGCCGCCGCAGCAGGCTATAAGTATGTCAGGTTCGATCCCCTCTTTTTTAAGCTGCAGTTTTACCTCTTCGCCTATTACGGTCTGGTGCATAAGAACGTGGTTAAGCACAGACCCGAGTGTGTAATTTGTATCAGCCCTTTCAACAGCAATCTCGATCGCCTCGCTGATCGCTATCCCTAATGTGCCCGGTTGATTCGGGTCTTTGTCGTAAATGGCCTTGCCATATTTTGTTGCAGGTGATGGGCTGGGTATGAA
>Ga0255347_1006180_pt1 | contig 13179 bp, 9 predicted proteins | sample wastewater_treat_2_FD_192479 | JGI IMG/M metagenome (GOLD analysis project Ga0255347, IMG submission 192479) | Wastewater microbial communities from Lulu Island WWTP, Vancouver, Canada - plant24 | ecosystem: Engineered > WWTP > Wastewater > Unclassified | place: Canada: Vancouver, British...
ACCAGATCAATCTTATAGATACTCCGGGCCACGTTGACTTCACCGTTGAGGTGGAGCGTTCACTTCGTGTTCTTGATGGCACAATCGCCACTTTCTGTGCGGTAGGTCGCGTACAGCCTCAGTCAGAGACCGTATGGCGCCAGGCAGATAAGTATCGCGTGCCTAAGATTGCCTATGTCAATAAGATGGATCGCACAGGAGCTGATTTTCTTGCTGTAGTAGAGGAGATTAACGAAAAACTTGGAGCTCGGGCTATTCCCATTTCGCTCCCTATCGGAGCTGAGGAAAACTTTGAGGGAGTTGTCGACCTTATCTCAAAAAAGGCCTATTTCTACAATTTAAGTAAGGACCTTGTTAATTATGAGATAAAGGATGTTCCCAAAAATATGGTCGCAGAAGTTGAGGAGTGGCGCGGCAAACTGATCGAATCAGTTGCCGAGTACAACGAAGAAATACTTGAGAAGTTTTTTGAAGATCCCGATTCAATTACCGAAGAGGAGATCGTCGATGCCCTTAGAAAGGCTACCATCGATATGGCAGTGGTTCCTACCACTTGCGGCTCTTCCTTCAAAAACAAAGGAGTACAATTGCTTCTTGATGCCGTAATGCGTTATCTCCCATCTCCTTTGGACAAGGGAGAAATCAAGGGTATAGATCCTCGTAACGGTGCCGAACTTGTGCGCAAGTTCAACACCGATGAGCCTTTCTGCGGATTGGTTTTCAAGATTGCTACAGATCCCTTTGTTGGTAGATTGGCCTTTATCAGAGCCTATTCAGGAAAACTGGATGCCGGCTCCTATGTGCTGAATACCCGTTCCGGTAAAAAGGAACGCGTTGCAAGGCTTTACCAGATGCACTCCAACAAACAGAATCCTATCGACTGCGTTGAAGCGGGCGATATCTGTGCTGCCGTGGGTTTTAAGGAGTTGCGTACAGGTGATACCATTTGTCGTGAAGACAAACCGATAGTCCTGGAGTCAATGACATTTCCGGATCCGGTTATCGGTCTGGCTGTAGAGCCCAAGACCCAGAAAGATCTCGACAAACTCGGTATCGCTCTTGGTAAGCTTTCAGAAGAAGACCCCACCTTTACCGTCCAGACTGACATTGAGACCGGCCAGACCATTATAAGCGGTATGGGCGAGCTCCATCTTGATATCATCGTGGATCGTCTCCGTCGTGAATTCGGCGTTGAGATCAACCAGGGTGCGCCTCAGGTTAATTACAAAGAGGCCATCACCGGTACATATCAACACAGAGAGGTATTCAAGAAGCAGACAGGCGGTCGAGGTAAATTTGCCGATATAATTGTCGAAATCTCCCCTGCAGATGAGGGCGTGACAGGACTTCAGTTTATTGATGAAGTGAAAGGCGGAAATATCCCTCGTGATTTTATCCCCTCTGTTGAAAAAGGCTTCAAGTCTGCAATGGCAAATGGTGTTTTGGCAGGTTACGAGGTGACATCCATGAAGGTAAGACTACTGGATGGTTCTTTCCACCCTGTCGACTCCGACTCGCTTTCATTCGAGATCTGTGCCCGTCAGGCATTCCGTAAGGCGCTTCCCAAGTGTTCCCCGGTACTGATGGAACCGATTATGTCCCTGGAGGTTGTTACTCCTGAGGAATATATGGGTGATATTGTCGGTGACATCAACCGCCGTAGGGGTCAGATTGTTGATATGGACTCTAAAGGCAATGCAAGAATTGTCAAAGCCAAAGTTCCCCTTTCTGAGCAGTTCGGTTATGTCACTGTTCTAAGGACACTTTCCTCCGGACGTGCCACAGCCACGATGGAATTTTCGCATTATGCGGAGGTTCCAGACAATATTGCAAAGGATGTTGTCGAGAAGCATGGTGGACGTAGGTTTTTTGACGATGATGACGAATAATTAAAAAAATCACAATAATGAGCCAGAAAATCAGAATAAAATTGAAATCTTACGATCATGCACTGGTTGACAAATCGGTTGACAGGATTGTAAAGACAGTAAAGGCTACCGGTGCAGTTGTAAGCGGTCCCATTCCGCTTCCTACAGACAAGAAGATCTTCACTGTCAACCGCTCGACTTTTGTAAACAAAAAAGCACGCGAGCAGTTCGAACTCAATTCATTTCGTCGCCTACTGGATATTTACAGCTCAACTCCTAAGACTGTTGATGCTCTTATGAAGCTTGAGCTCCCCAGTGGTGTCGAAGTTGAAATAAAAGTTTGATAAAAGTATTTTTGCGGTAAAGCATTATTTTGCTACTTTTGTCACGCAACGGGTTGTCAGGCTTCTTGGGATGCCGATGACTTTTGGTAGATTATCTTTTGTACATCATAGATAGTTTCAGGTCCCGTAGCTCAGTCGGTTAGTAGCACCTGACTCATAATCAGGGGGTCACTGGTTCAAGTCCAGTCGGGACCACAAAAGCAAAAACGCTTCCATTTCGGAAGCGTTTTTGTCTTTTGTGGTCCGTCGCTCCGCTCCTTATCTACCCCTCCTTTAATGGTTCCCTTGGGGAACCAAAGTAGCGCAGAAGCGCTACGTGTCGCTGCGCTCCAATTATTGCGGCCTATTCGGGTCGCTTGATTTGTGATCAGTCGCTTCGCTCCGAATTCCCTCACTCCTCACTCCACACTCCACCCACACTGTGCAACGCGCACCCCGCAACGCGCACCCTGCACCCCGCAACACGTAACACGTAACCCGCAACATTCAATACTCAGAACTATTTAATTATATTTGCAGTATGAAAAGAATTTTTATTATTGCGGCTTTGGTCGCCCTAATGTTGTGCTGCGGTTGCAGCGGTGCAAAGAGTGAAAATGATATAGTGGCGATGTCATTCAATATACGACTGAGTCTTAGTGATGACTTTGACGGAGAAAATAGTTGGATATTACGAAGAGAGGCGGTCATTGAGATGATAAAGGAAGTCAATCCCGACCTTTTCGGTATTCAGGAAGGACTATTGGGACAGGTCAATTATATGGGGGAACATTTGCCGGAATATAGTTTCTACGGAGTGGCTCGCAATGATGGTCCAAACACGGGTGAGTCCAATGCCGTTTTTTATAAAAAGAGTCGTTTCGAACTTTTGGAAAGTAATACTTTCTGGTTGAGTGAAACACCGGATGAGGTTTCAATGGGCTGGGATGCGGCCTTTCATCGGATTGTTACAATGGTGCGTCTGCTTGACAAAAAAAGTGGCCGGGAGTTCTATTTCTACAACACTCATTTCGATCATATGGGTAAAGTTGCCCGTGAAGAGTCCGGTAAACTCATTATAGAGCGCATGAAAAGCTCAATACCTTATGATGCGCCGGTAGTGCTCACCGGGGATTTTAATGCGGGGCACAATGATCCCATACTGGATCCTATTGAGGAATATATGATCTCCGCGCGCAAAGCAGCTCCTGTCACCGATACTCTCAATACATTCAATCGTTGGGGTAAAATCGCTCCCGAAGAGGGTGGGAGAATAATCGATCATATCTATTTCAGAAATCTGACACCGTCACTATTTAAAACTATTATCGGTGCATATGCCGGAGTAGAGTACATCTCCGATCATTATCCCATAATTGCAGTTTTTGCTCTTAAGGATGCTCAAAATCAAGAGGTTCGACATGAATTGTCGAAGTAATGTTGAAGCGCTCCTGAATCATTTTCTCAATTGCAGTCGCGACGGAGTGGCCTTCCTCGAGTGAGAGTTCTCCTGAGAGCCGGATGTGAAATGTCATTTCCTGGTGAGTAACGTAGTTGTGGATATGAAAATGATGCAGTTGTAGTCCCTCCGGATACATCTCTGCCACAGCATCGGTAATCTTTTTTATAAGCTCATCGGAAGGTTCTTCTCCCAGTATCTTGGTGATAGCTTCCCTTATTATGGTATAAGTAGCGTAAAATAACATTAGGGCTATGATAATGCCCAGTACGCTATCCATCCACCAGAAGTATTTAGCGAGCAGGATGCCGATTAGCACTACCACTGAAGAGAGTGCATCGCTCCTATGGTGCCATCCGTCGGCTTTAATGGCAATATTGCCTGTTTTGCGGGCAAGATGGAAAGCATATTGCGCCAGCCCCTCCTTGGCTATAATGGAGATACAGGTCACTACAATAGCAAGAGTGCCGAATGTAACCGAGGTGTGCTCTTTTAGTTGCAGAATGGAGTTCTTGAGGAAGTCGTAGGCTATGATTGCGAGAATAATGCCGATAAATATGGCAGCTATCTGTTCCCAGCGACCATGGCCAAAGGGATGTTTTTTATCGGGTTTTTTGGAAGATAGCGCTGTTGCGACAATCAATACGATGGAACTGATGGAGTCTGACATGGTATGCCAGGCATCAGCCACAATAGCTAAAGATCCCGTTACAATACCTGCCCAGTATTTGAGCACAAACAACAGGGTGTTGACTATAATCGAAACAAGGCCTTCGGCAAATCCGGCCTTTTTACTAGACTTGTAATCCACTTGTTCTGAGTTACAGTGAATTTATTTCACATTTTGGTTCTTGAGTTCAATGACCTTCATCAAAGAGTTGGCTTCATTGTTCCAGTTTAGGAATATTGCTATCCTTGAGTGCTTGACCGTATCTTTCGGACCGGAGTGGTATGTGATTCCGAAGTGGGAATCATAATAGTATCTCTTAACCCCATCTATATGCATGGTATATCCGTCATACTTAACAGGGTTTGGCGCTATGCTCTTGATATATCCATTATCAACTGCAAATGCACTTACTGAAATACCAGCTGCATTCATATAGGATTCAACATTCATATACAAATCAGAGTGGTTAAACAGGGTATCTCTTATCCTGATCTCAAAGAAATAATCTTGATTCTCCACTACTCCCGGTATATAATAACCATTAACAACATCGAATGTCATGAGAGCAGAGTCAGGATGATTTTTTCTCGGAGCTACCGAGAGACTCATTGAGGGAGTACCACGCCTGGCTTTCAGCAAAGTGACTTTCTTTTCATTTGATAGAGTGATGACTACTGAACGTTCCAGTATTTCGACGCTTTTGAAAGGCGATACGAGTACCTTTATGCTGGCAGGTACGGGGTTACCTTCATCATCAACTATCCACTGTGGGTCATTATTGCCATATTTGATGGTAAAGTAATAAACACCAGAAGAATCCCTGACACCAATCGAGGGTTTCAAATCCTCCGGCTGTGCGGTGAGCACCATACCACCACTAATAAGCCAGTTTTCAGAACCTTTGTCCCCGATTTTTATTGTCCAGCAATTGGAGGAAACATCAGGATTGTATTTGATGCCGAGAAAAATTTTTTCTGTGCAATTGCGACCATTGTAGAGTTTATATACTTTGCCACTCTTAAGTTTGATAGCATAGCCTACAAGTTCTCCGTTTTCGGTGAGTTCACTTACGGAATCCACCATGAGGGTTGTATCAATAGTGTTGAGTATATCTGTGTATGCTATAATGTTAGTGTTGATATTATCACAGTAAGCGGCCAACTCTTCAAAACCTCTTTGTGTGGGAATCCGGAAAAAAGTATCGTCAAAAAGGGTGAATTTGACGAAATAGGGGTCCGAATAGTCAATATCCTTGAATACTGAGCTGCCTTCTTCACCGGTGGCTTCACTAAGTCTTTGCCAGGAACTGCCTTCATCATATGAGGCCCACCAGTAACCACCCTCGATCTTGAGTTTGGGAATGGTTCCGGTTGCCCTTATTCTTTGTCCGAAGGAGTTAGTCATCCATGTGGGACTTGCTGTGCCCTTTTGAATTGTCCAGTAGTAAAAGCCGTTTGTCGTGTTTTGTTGAATGCCGATAATCGGGGTTGTACCATCTTGTCCGTTATAAACATTTACATAGTATCCACTCGTAAAACTTATAACATAACCGACCACTACTCCATTTTCCTTAATCTCGTCAATGCCGTTGATGTGGTCATTCTGTTCAAGGGCCTTAATGGTGGTATAGAGTGCATTGATAGTGGTATTGGTAGCATGGACCAGACCTTCGGCTTCAGTAACACGATTCAGAAGTGCCAGAATCTTGTCTGAAAGGTCTATACAACTACTGCATACAAGCGGTGCTGCAGCGAGTAATATATATACGACAATTTTGTGTATATTCTTTTTCATCGTTAACTTCCGTAATTGATGGTGATTATGATGTTTTTCATGGAGCCTAGCCCATCTGAAATAAGAAGTACAAGTTCACTCTCCATGCCCTCGGCAAATGTTGCAGGTGAATATATTTTCAGGGTGCCGGTTTTTGCCGTTGCTTTGATTACTCTGGCGTAAAATCCATCTTGGGCAACGGGAAGAAGATCCAGATTGTCACTGCCTCCGGTAATTGTGTATGCAATACTGAGTGTACTTGAAGCAAGCATCTTACAGTTAGTCGGGATATTGATTGTCAATGGAACATATCTGGGTACGAGCACTTTCTGGTCTCCCATTGTCAGCTCGATGTAGTTTGCACCAACATAAGTTATAGCTGTAAATATCTTTATAACTTCGGGCATCTGGGCGGGCACTTTATTGTTATCATCAGTTAAGAGCCAAGTATAACTACTGCCGGAGTCATACGAGATGGTCCAGTAAAATACTCCGTCAATATATCTTTGAAGTCCCACCATCGGCATAGTGCCAGCATTGGGATTGACCCTAACTTTTTTACGGTCAACAAGGATCCATTTCGCGTCTTTGTCACCTTCATACTTAATGGTCCAATAGTAATTGGTATCTCTGGGAGTAGCCGGATCCTTTGCGGCTCCAATGGTCGGCAGATTCGTAGCTATACCGTTATAAAAGGTCATAACTTTGCCGTCAGAGAGGTAAAGGTTGTAGCCGATAGTGTCTCTCTCCTCAATTATAGGGGTGATGTTTTTGGCATATACACCTTTATTTACGCGATCTACCACTTCTGCAAGAGCGGAAACGTTGGAGTTGGTCTTGTTGACAATATCGCTCAGTTTGTCATAAGTTTCGAGTGTTGGGATCGAAATATATGAGCCATCAAGAAAATTAAACCGGACATAGCCATCATTCTCGGAAACATTCTTGATAAATGATGTACCGGCACTTCCTGTTGCCTTTCCCAGGTTGTGCCAGACATAGCCACCGTCATAAGTCACCATCCAGTTACCGTTCTCGATTTTGATTTTTGGTGTAACCGCTACTGCCGGTATTCTCTGTCCAACATTATTGGTGATAAACTCCTCATGGCCCACCGAATAGGAGACGACCCAGTAGAAGATTCCATCTTCGGCTTTTTTGACGCTGATAATGGGGGTTTGTGCATCTTTGCCGTTGTAGATCGTGATGCTTGGGCTATTAGAGAAGGATATGGTATAGCCTATCACCTCATAATTGTCATAGATACGTGTGATTTTAGTGACAAAGTCATAACTGCTTAGCTTGTTTACGAGGCTATGCAGGGTACTTATATTCTCGTTCATCAGGACGAGATTATCCTCCATTGCCTTAATACGTCTGCTGAGGTGGCCAAGTTCATTTTCGAGCTGATTAAAACACCCTGTAAGAGATAAAACCAGTACGATTGCGGTCACAATTGATGATAATCTGCGTTTCATACTCTACAATTTATTTATGGTGATGATTTTAACAGAGCTTCTCTGACTATTGTTTATAGTAAAAATAGCCATTATCCTGCCTTGTTCGGGTATGAAATCGGCGGGAGATTTGATTACGACAACTCCCGGTGTTTCAGAGAGGTAAGCCTCAAATCCTCCCTGTGTAATGAATGCTACCTTAACATCGGAATAGTCGGCACCATATACAGTATACTCGATACTTGTGACAGATTTGACAGCCATTGAGATGGAGGTCTCGATTGAGATGGAAAACTCTTTGGGCAGATAGTATTTAATGAAGTCCCAAGTCTCAAATAGCACAAAGTCCGGACTGGAGTTGTCCACGTTTCTGAAAATGGAAGAAGCATAGTTCATAAAGATTTGAGGAGCTTTGATGTTGGTGATAGTTCCTCCTTCATACTCTATGGTCCAGTAAAAGTTGCCGTTATCATCCACTTTAAGGTTTACTTTCGGGGGAGGTATCGTATCTCCCACACTGCGAATCTTATTGCCGTCGGCATCTCTAAGCCATTCCATTTCCTTGCCACTTTGTTGAAAAGTCCAGTAATAGAGTCCGGTAATGGTATCGAGTACGGACATTATTTTGGGGGCATTGCTGCTCTGCCAATCATAGACTTTGAAACTCTCTCCGTTGGAAAGTTCACAATAAGTACCCACGCGTTTCCCATTCTCCACGATGTCACCGGCGTTCTTGATATAGACATAACGAGAGGCTAATGCAGTGATTATCGTTTTCTGTGCATTTGCGTTGCTGTTGATCTTTTCAGCCTCAGTTTTTAGAGCTAAATACTTTTCATAAAGAGGGATTTTGAATACCGTGCCATTAGTTAGTGTGATTGTCACATGATCGGAACCGATAACAATGCTTTTGAACATTGAATCCCCTGCCTCTCCCGTAGCCTGTCCCAGGTCGGTCCAGGTAGAGCCTCCATCGTATGAGATCATCCATCTTTCGTCCTTTACTTTTATAAATGGGGCAATACCCATTGCAAGCACTTTCTGGCCATAATCATCTCTAATCCAACCTACGGAGCCATCGTCATATTTTATATTCCAGTAATAATTGCCATCCGTATCCTTAGCTGTTCCGATGAGAGGTGTCTTACCGTTTGTGCCGTGGTAAATGGTTATAGGAGCTGTTTTGACAAAATTAATCTTGTAGCCAATTTCTCTGCCGCCTTGTGTGATGGATGTCACACCGGATATCATATCGTTGTCTTGAATAGAGGAGACAATCACCCGTAAAGACCTGATATTGGTATTCATTTCTTCACACAACTGCTCTATCAGATCAAGCCTGCGTTCAAGCTCAGCTATGTCCTCCAAATATTTGTCTATGCACCCCGTTGCGAACAGGAGTGACACCGTTAGTGCAAAGGCGATTGATAATCGTTTCATATTCTTTTTTTTTAAATCAAACTAAAAGAGGAACCCTGTATTTATATAGAAGGCACCTTTGCTATTATCTTGTATATCAAATGCCTTGCCATACTCGAAAGCCACGATGAAATTTCTATTCATAATGAATCTAATTCCACCTCCGGCGCTCAAGTGAAACTTCTCTTTTCCTCCGTAAAGCGTATACGGGAGATTGCCTAGAGGGGGGTAATATGATGATGCCGGGGTAAAAGGAGAGAATCTGATAATGTCAAAGTCATTTCCAAATCCCTTTATAACTCTTGCTCCGTCAAAGAATCCGCTCAATGCAAATGCTATATTCTGTTTCCAGAGATGGAAACTGACGAACCTCCAGCGTAGTTCAGTGTTGAAATAACAGGTATGCGCTCCCTGGATGCGTCCCCTCATCAGGCCTCGCACAGTTCGGTAACCACCAAATCCCTCTCTGTCATATCCTGTGCCAAGGTACATATCGTAAGGGAGCACATAGAATGCCGGTGATTCCTTACCGATAAAGCCCTGTAAATTCAGCCTGTATGCAAAAACCAGTTTGTCCTTTGCTATGGGCAGATAGTTCCTGAAAGTGAGATTATATTTGGTGTAACCTACTGAAGTACCCAAAAATTTGGGGGCGTAAGCGAGATTGGCTTCTGCCCAGATACCTCTGGAGGGTGCTGCCTCAAAGTCACGTGAGTCATACATCAAGCCCACTCTGATGGCACTTGAAATACCGCCGTCAGCCTGCTCTTCGGGTATGATCTTGAAATCTTTATAGATCTCGAAAAGTGTGGTCGGAAGGGTGTAGTTTTCATTAGTGAAAGCACCTGTCTTGAAATGGCTGAAATGATATCCGGCTTTCCAGTAGAAATTGCCCTTGATCTTTCCGGTAAAGTCAGCCTTGAAAGTATGCACCATGCGATCCATACGGTAAAATCCTCTCTCCAGAGAGCTGTCATAAAAGGACTCATAACCATTGAAACCGTAAAAGTCGAGCGCTTTGTCTCTTGTTACGTTTATGGCAGCTGAAAGGCGTACTCCGGGAATCAAGGTACGGTTGTCGTAGGAGATGACATAGAGTTGAGACCCCTTGGTAAATCTTGAGAGCTCAAAATACCACTGTGATTTAGGTATGGGATACCACGATCCGTCGCCAAAATTGTAGATGTTGAGCAGGGCTCCGTACTGGAATCCCTTATCGTTATCAAAGGCAACGACCGGCAGTGGCCCAAAGGAAAGTCCGGTTTTGACGATATCTCCTTTGGCCAGTTCACCGGCCTCGGAACTCTTTACGGTGGTATCCGGTGGTGCCACCAGTACTTCAGGTTCCGGTTTCTTCTTGCCGTATGGCTCCATGCGCAGAGTATCTTGAATCTGACCTGTACGCAGGGTATCTACACTCTGACTATATGATAAAGTGGGGAAAAGGATTCCCGCCATTATCAGGATTATGCTGAGTCGTTTCATAATATTTCAATATCAGATATTATTCAATTCATTTTTGATTTCTTTATAATCATTTCTCAACCTGCGGTTGAAAACAATTCTCCAGAGGGAGGCCAGCACACGCACAAACTCAAAAAAGTCATATACGAAGAACGGTGCGGGCATCAGTATGACAGCGGCGGCAAGAGCCCACTGCCATGGGGCGAAACAGAATAGCAGCACTACTTCGATCAAATATAAGAGGCTCCAGCCTACCCAAAAGACTACCATACGTACCGAATTGTGGAATGCGCGGTCCTTAAATAGGGTACAGAGCACCTCAGATACGACCCATACAGGCAGAGATGCGGCTCCCATCACTAAAAAGAGGGGAAAACCGGGTATAAGAGCCAGAGTGCCCAGGATCGCAGCAAGCAGAGGACGCTTGCGGTGTATGGCGTGAATGCTTACTTTGGATTTCAGACGGCGCTCCCTGAGTTTGTCTGCCTTCCTAAAAAGCACGGACGCCCTCTTCGGGTCTCTTTCTCTTAACTGCTTGATGCGACTTATAATATCCTTATTGGCATCGAAGCGCTCTTTAACGCGGCACTTGCATATTTGGCCGCTGTGGAGTTTAGCCAGTTCCCAGACGGCCTCATACTGCTCATCATCGTCAATATAGACTATGAGCTCTTGGATACGTTCTTTGACCTGTTGTCGAATGGCTTCCATGATTTCGCGCTCCGACATACCCTCCCGGCGTTGCGAAGAGATAAACTCCGATACGTTGAAGGGCTCTCCTACGTTGGCTATGGCCGTGGACCTGAACCTGAAATAGTCACCGTATTCCACTCCCACCGGCACAATATATATCGGGTGGTCATCACCCAGAGCATCGTAAGCCCCGCACGCAATCCTCGCGATGCCTTTTCCTATTGGTAACAGGCTGTGCATAGTACGGTGAGTGCCTTCAGGGAGGATGCAGATGGCGACATTGTTCTCCAGTACCTCGATGGAGACCCTGATGGTTTCCTCGACTGCCGTAACCGACCTGATGCCGTCCCTGATACGATTGATTGGAATCATCTTAAAGAAGGTGAGGATTTTACGGAGCAACGGTTTCTTGAAAATGTCCGCTCTGGCGATGAATACTTTTCTATCCCTATTGGCAGCCAGTACCAGAAGAGGATCCATAAGTGCATCGCAATGATTGGGAGTAAAAATGACCGCAGTATCTCTTGGGATTCTATCCGTATTGAGGAAAAGAATCTTTTGATAGGAAGCCTTGATAAACGCATCGACAGAGTGTCTGAGGAAGGCGTACAAGCGATCCACGTCGTAAACCTTTCTATGTTTTTTTGATCTACACATCTACTTTCTGCGCCCTGGCAAGGCGTCTTTTGGTGGAATAATTAAACATTGCAGAGACTGCCAGTCCGGATATTATGTGCCATATACCCCACCAGGCGGTGATAAAGAGCATTCCTCCATTCATCAGATCAGGGGGGAATATCTTTGGATTGAACAGCAGCACCAGACCCAATCCCGAATTCTGTATGCCGGTTTCGATAGTCAAAGTACGGCGGTCTTCACGAGATGTTTTGAATAAAGTGCCGACGCCGTAGCCTATAGACAATGCCAGCGCATTGTGAATCAATACTATGAAGAAAATATACCAGATGTACTGGAGAAATAGCTGTAAGTTGTTGCCAAATGCGAGAACTACCATCAAAAGGAAAAAGAGTATAGAGAATATCTGCATTGGCTTTTTGAGTTTTTCCGAAACCTTTGGGAGAAATTTATTGGTTAATAAGCCAAGTATCAAGGGAATACCTAGCAGAATAAAGACTGTAATCATAACATCCGAGATAGGAATCTCGAGAGGTTGAAGAGCACCTGCCGCTTGTTTGTTGAGGTATCTTACATAGAGTCCACCCCACAGAGCAAAGTTAGCGGGAGTGGTGAGCGGTGCAAGAGAGGTGCTTATGGCTGTCAGAGAGATAGAAAGTTCGGCATTGGCTTTGGATAATTGTGACATGAAGTTGGAAATGTTACCTCCCGGGCATGCTGCCACCAGTAACATTCCCATAGCCACCATAGGTGTGATACGGTCGTTGAGTATGATTACAAGAAGAAATGTAAGTGCAGGCAGAAGAACCATCTGACAGATGGCGCCCAAAACCACCGATTTGGGCTTTTTGAAAACCTCTTTGAACATTGATGGCTTGATACCGAGTGCCACACCATACATAACAAAAGCGAGCACAAAATTGATCATATCCATTCCCGCTTTGGAGAAATTAATCTTAACGGGATCAAGATTCAATAGTTGTTCATACATAGTCTCCGCAGTTAAATAAAACGCAAGTTAGTAAAAAATGGATAATTATCACTATTTTTGCTCATCAATACCCATATACGGATGTCTTACACCATAATGTTTTACAACCTCGAGAACCTGTATGACACTTCGGACGACCCAAATACGGAGGATGAGGAATTCACTCCTTCCGGTCCCAAAAGATGGACGACACAGAAGTATCAAAAGAAGCTTGAGAATCTGGCTGAGGTCATTTCCACCGTATCCAACGCACATGGAGGATTTCCCGTGGTGATAGGAGTTTCCGAGGTGGAGAATCTGGCAGTGATGCAGGATCTGGCCGATCAAAGACGCATTCGAGGTGCAAGATACAGATGTATCCATTATGAGTCAAATGACGTCAGGGGAGTAGATGTGGGATTGTTTTATCGTCCGGACAAGTTTAAG
>Ga0255347_1006181_pt1 | contig 13177 bp, 14 predicted proteins | sample wastewater_treat_2_FD_192479 | JGI IMG/M metagenome (GOLD analysis project Ga0255347, IMG submission 192479) | Wastewater microbial communities from Lulu Island WWTP, Vancouver, Canada - plant24 | ecosystem: Engineered > WWTP > Wastewater > Unclassified | place: Canada: Vancouver, British...
CGGGGAAGGTGCTCTGACCCCGGGAACATGCTCTGACCCCGGAATATGCTCTGACCCCGGAATATGCTCTGACCCCGGGGATATGCTCTGACCCCGGGGAAGGTGCTCTGACCCCGGGAACATGCTCTGAGCCCCGGGAATATGCTCTGACCCCGGGAACATGCTCTGACCCCGGGAACACGCTCTGACCCCCGGGAACACGCTCTGACCCCGGAAAGGGGCTCTGAGCCTCCGGGAATATGCTCTGAGCCGGGAACTGGAAAACATGCTCTGAGCCGGAAAGGGCTCTGAGCCCAATATGTTAATGAGTATAAAAAATTTCTTCAGCCGGGGGCATTAAGTCTAAGCAGGAGGCCCAATAATCCAAAAATGAGCCAAAATTTTTATCAAAAAAAACACGCGCCGGCTAATGTTTTTAACAGGGTATGCCGATAAATAAGTGAGAAATTCTGTTCACGGAGGAACGAAATGAATATAACAACCAATCCTGCAGCCGATGTCACTGCCAGAAGCATAGAGGCCATGGGAAACCTGCTTAAAAACATCACCGCGCAGACCATAGGCCTTGAAGATAAAATGCTCAATGTAAATGTCACAGCAAGGGTAAACGCGCCGGGCCTTGGCGAAAATATTGATTTCCGCGCATAGACACGAGGCTCTTCACGGGCCCCGGTTCAACGCCTTAAAATCCGCAGTCACCCCGATACCCTCTGCCGCCCTGATTCGCGCGGCAGAGCATTCTATTTTTTAAGGACAATACTGTACGCCTCACTTGCTCCGGGAGGAGCCTCGTCAAGTTTTATGAATTCAACATTATCAAGGTCACACATCTTTTTCACTGAACCGGTTACCAGTATCTCCCAGGCCTCGGCAGTGTCTTCCCCTAACTTGCTTGCGGCATTAACCTCGGCGCCGAAAACGTCCGTATCACCTATACGCAGCATAGCGCCGAACCCGAGGCCTATACATAGCAGTATCTTCTCCTCGTCAGGCTTATCCTTATTGTATTCAATAAGAATCTCCTGCATCTTCAGGCTGCACTGAATCGCCTTGTTCACCTTGCGGAAAATTACAAGCAGGCTGTCCCCCTCGCTTTTAAGAAGTATGCCGTCATGTTCCTCTATTACCGGGACAAGCAGTCTTTCAGATTCAAAGATAGTCTGCAGAAAATGAATAATACCGAAGCGGGCAACTCTCCTTGAAAAACCCGAAAGATCGGTGAACATTACGCACCAATCCTCGCCGAAAAGATCCCATATCCTCTGGTCTATCATTTCCTTGTCAGCGCCCGGTTTAAGGCGCTCGCCGATAAGTTTCACCAGCCTTTCCTCTGACGCTCCTGACGCGATAACTCTGCGGTATACCATTTACATACTCCTCGTACCCGGTATTTTTTCGTTAATAATCCATCTGCCCGGTCATTCCTGTATTCCGGCCCTACCAGTGCAGGCCGTAACAGAACATACAGGCTTAACCTGCTGATACCCGTATAGAATCCCGGAATATTTACGATGTCAACAAAAATTGCAGACAGGCAAATCATACGCATTCACCGGGGTGGCTCTATTACATACGGTTTTTATGTAAAAAAACTGTCACATATCAAAAAAACGCCGTTTTTAACAATAAAAAATTGACAAAACATAAATCATTGCATGAGTATTGTAGTATGTTTTTGTTTTGAAACAAAGCTGCATCATATCCATCTTTAAGATGTTTGCGCAAGACATAACAGATCAGCCATAATATCAGTAGTATCCGGGGGAACGGGAATGCAAAGCGGCAGGGTATTTACAAAATTTGATTGTGAACGAATAAACAGAATATCTGCGAGCTACACAGTCAAAGACCCCGGCGAAAAAGAAAACATGAACATGCTTCTTGAACAGATAGCCCGCGCTAAACCGGTTGACCAGAAAAAAATAAAATCTAACATAGTTACCATAAACTCAAAATTCATACTGAAAGATCTGGGCACAGGCATGAAAGAGGAATTCTACCTTGTTCTGCCCGAAGACGCAGATACCAAACAGAACAAAATATCTATATTCTCAAACCTGGGCTCACGAATACTGGGAAGCAATATAGGGACTGTCATTAAAGGGAGCAAGTCGCCCAACCAGTATCTTTTAATTGAGAATATAACCTACCAGCCCGAGGATGCGGGAGACTATCACCTTTAGAGATTATGGATTTTATAATCTTGATATTAAATATATATATTGCCGAAAGTGAGCCCGCCCCGGCGAGGGGCTGGAACCCCTGTAGAAACAGGCACAGTTATGAATATAACAGAAGGAAAATCCAATGCATAAATTTTTAATAATTATAGAAAAAGCGGAAAAAAATTACTCAGCATATTCTCCCGATCTTCCCGGTTGTATAGCCACAGGTAAAACCATTGAAAAAGTGAAAAAAAATATGTATGAAGCCATTGAGATGCATCTCGAAGGTCTCAGAGAAGACAAAATCAGCATTCCCTCACCTACTTCTATTGCTGAATATATGGTTGTTCAGTAGAGACTCTTTGAAAGTCTCTATTTATAATCAAAATATTTTTTCAAACAATAATCCAGCCGGACTTTTTACGCCGCCTGTACGAAACATTCTTTTTTTATATTATGTTATTTTAATGTTAAGCGCGCAAAAGACGCTTTTAGGATTGACTTTTATTTTAAACATTGCATCATGGTCGTGTAGCGGTTATGTTTATAAAAATTCTGTTTTTCATACCATCTTTCTCACCGGTATTCTTCAGGAGATTTTAACTAATTCGCACCGGGAATCCCCGATTAAAACTCAGGAGTAAATCTAATGTCTCAAGGCACAGTTAAATGGTTCAACGATCAGAAAGGTTTCGGTTTTATCTCAGCTACAGATGGCAAGGACTACTTTGTTCATCATTCAAGCATTTTAGGTACGGGTTTTAAGACCCTCAAAGAGGGCGCACAGGTTCAATTTGAAATTGAAAACACAGACAGGGGCCCAAGGGCCGTCCAGGTTGCAGTAATATAATCCAATCTTACATTTGAATGCTTAAAGCTCTCCACGCAGAGAGCTTTTTTTTATGCTGTCAGTCTGCCCGAGTCTCAGGCAGAACAGGGCTATCTGCGCCCGCTGTTTTCAATGGAGATGTTCTCCCACAGCTCGCGCTTCTCCATGCCCAGCCGCCAGAACGCGACAGAATCGGTGTAGTTTCTGTACATCATAAGCTTCTCTCTGGTCGCGGTCACGTCATCAAAGTAGAGTACCACCGCCACCTTTTCGTCGCATGTTACTACCCAGCCTGTTTCGACTGAATATTCAAACTTAGCGTCAGCCCTTGAGAGTATTTTCTCTATCTCTCCGCTTCTGACAGCCCTGCTGTAACCGTTCTTCTGCCATGACCTCCCGTAGAGAGGAAGGCCCATGATCAGTTTTCCCCGCGGAACATTATTGCGGGAAAACCTCGCGACCGCCCGGCACCACTCAAGCGACGCAACCGGCCCTGGCTGGCTTTTGCTCCAGTGCTCGTCGTAGGCCATCACCATTATCCTGTCTGCTATACCGGAGATTACACCATAATCATAGGCATCTGTAACTTTTTTTCTTCTGGCCGGAAGCGCCACACTCAGAACCTTGCCGGCAGGCAGGCCGGCCTTGAGCAGCCTTAGAAACCCAATGAAAGAGTCCCTGTCCGCGGGCTGAACCGCCTCGAAGTCGATCTGTACGCCGTCGTAATTCATGGAATAAGCGACGATCCCGGCCACAAGCCTGTCGCGTATGCCGTACCGGGGGTCAAGACAGAAGTGCATAAGCGCCGGATTGTCAAGGTTGGCTACAACAAGATGTATGCGGCGCTTATGGCCTTTATAGTCCGGTATCGAAGGGGGTTTTGCCGCAGTTGTAAGATTTCCCTTATAGTTTATGCCCACGCTGAAATAGCATATATCTGTTACAGGCGCGTCAACGCTGAACTTCTTCTCCTCGCCGCGCATCATATAACCCCAGACTTCGCGGAATTCAATAGGCTCGTAACCCGCAGAGGCGTAACCGGAGACCAGCATAACGATTATGGCGGATACAAAAAGTGCCAGCAGTATTATATATTTCTTTTTATTCATTAATTTCAACCCGGGTTAACTGTAGAACAATTCTTTGTCCCTGACAGCCAGAAAACGTTACTATCAATTATCCGTCCCTACCTTGAAAAAGTCCACAAGTTTTATAAGACTGTTAGTCATGGCAGTTATCTCGCCAGCCGAGGTATCTACAGTCTCCGAAGCATCCCTGTTCCCCTGAGCGAGCCTGCTGATTGAATTGAGAGATAAGGCAACCGTATTCACTGCCCGTTCATGTTCATCTACAAGTTCATGGATCCTGTCCACGACATTTTTCATGGTGTCGGATTCCCTGTGAACCTGCTCGTTATACTCGGTCTGCTCGCTCATGTATCTGCTCATCTTCTGAATAAGGGCTGATATCGAAGAGACGTCGGTTATCACATTGCCGAAGAGGTCGATCATTGAATTAACGCTCTGGAGGCCCTGGTTTATAAGCTGTGAATTGTCGCGAATAATCCTGTCAATATCCTTCACGTTATAGGCGGTCTTATCTGCAAGTTTTGATATCTCGTCAGCTACTACCGCGAAGCCCCTCCCGGCCTCGCCCGCCCTCGCGGACTCGATAGCGGCGTTCAGGGACAGAAGGTTTATCTGGTCCGATATGTCGCTTATTATGCCGGCTATGCCTGTCATCTCGTCAGAACTTCTGCCTATGTTTTCCATTATGCTGTTTGCGGACTCAAGTGATTCCCTGCCTTTTATTACATTACCGGTTATTGCGTCTGTAAGATTCGAAGCAACCATTGATTCCTCGGCCAGGGCAGAGATCGATCCTGAAAGGTCAACCAGCCTGTTTGTCAGCGTCACAAAGCCGTTAGCCTGCACATCGGCGTTCAGGGCAAGGGTGGATACGCTCGCTTTCATGCTTTCGCCTCCGTCAGCCATCTCTTTTTCGAGCGATGACTGCGAGGCCAGGTTATTTGACAGGTCTGATATAGATGACTTTATAGCCCCTGACGCAGAGTCCAGGGCATCGGCAATGATCTTGACCTGCGATATGACATCGCGCAGCCTTCCGGTAAACCTGTTGAATTCAAACGCCGCAAGCCCCAGTTCGTCGCGCGTGTCAATCTTGAGCGTCGCGGTAAGGTCACCCTCGCCGTCAGCCATGTCTCGCAGGCTGCGCACAAGCCGCCCCAGGGGCGCGCTTATCATTCTGTTCATAACAAGTGATATAAGTACCGCTCCAATGACAGCAGCAAAGGATATAATCAGATAAACAACCAGCGCCCTCCTTAAAATAACGTGGGTGTCTTTATCAGCAATATCTATGCCCAGCAATCCGATGTATTGCCCGTCATCATAAATCGGAGCATAGCCCGAAACTATGTTAAAGCCTCCTTCCTTGTCCCAGGCAAAATCCTTATCTGCCACATTAAGCCTGTTATGGGACGCGCCGGCCAACACGGAATCAGCGCCCGCCTCGTAAAGTTTACCGTAACGGGTTATCTCGTCATAGGAGCCCCCGGTTTCCCGCGCCTCCGCAAGAAGTTCGGGCGCATCGGCATCGGCCACAAAACGAAGCATACCCGGCTCAGCAGTGGGTACAACTATGTAGGCGTATATAAGCAGATCACTCTGCGCATCTCGTATAAGATTGAGGTCGGCGCATACACGTTCGAATTCCTCTGTTGCCTCTATACGCGCAACATCAGGCTCATCCATGGGATACTCTTCAACTGAATCGATCTTTGAGTAATCATAATCAGGCGCCAGGTTTGACACAAGGCTTCTTAAAGATTTGCGGTCAATAATGAATGAACCGGTGTAGGCAATGTTTACCAGCCTGGCGCGCAGCTCGGTAAATATCTGCTTTTTAAGCATATAGTACGACGCAAACGTGATGGCCAGACAGAGTATTGAGATAGTGGCCGAAAGGATAATAACAACCTTTGTGCGCAGCCCTATTCCTGACAGCGGCCCCTGATCAGAAAATTTCATAATTCTCCCTGAGTAAGATTTTATATTAATTTACTATTAATAGCCCGGTCAGTCAAGAAAAGAGGCCAATACGGACTGTATAAGTGTATTTTTATTGCCGCGAGGGGCGCGACCCCCTTCGTTCATAGGCTCGTTCTGGTCGTCCTTGTTTCAATCCACGCGCCCGCGAGGGGCGCGACATGACGCATCGCAAATTATGCTTTCATCAGGAGACGTTTCAATCCACGCGCCCGCGAGGGGCGCGACCGTTGGGTGCTTGAGATGTTCTTCAAGTGACCAAGTTTCAATCCACGCGCCCGCGAGGGGCGCGACAAAAACGCGAGAAACGCAAGAACCAGACAGATGATGTTTCAATCCACGCGCCCGCGAGGGGCGCGACCAATACAATTTCCCATAATGTTTTATCATTATAATGTTTCAATCCACGCGCCCGCGAGGGGCGCGACTGGAGTTTTCCGGCTCAAGAAGGACAGAATATTCCGGTTTCAATCCACGCGCCCGCGAGGGGCGCGACAGGCTTTTAGACGCATTTTAAGAGCCGTACTGGTGTTTCAATCCACGCGCCCGCGAGGGGCGCGACACCTAAAACAGTTCAGCAAGCAAATGCAAATATAGTTTCAATCCACGCGCCCGCGAGGGGCGCGACTTAATGATTATGCATATTTCAACCAGCAAAAAGCGTTTCAATCCACGCGCCCGCGAGGGGCGCGACAGCGCTTGCGCAATGACTGTACATCGCATCTAGGGTTTCAATCCACGCGCCCGCGAGGGGCGCGACAGGCTTTTAGACGCATTTTAAGAGCCGTACTGGTGTTTCAATCCACGCGCCCGCGAGGGGCGCGACTTTTTATGACTTTTACAATATCGTCTCACCTGGACGTTTCAATCCACGCGCCCGCGAGGGGCGCGACAACCGAAAGTTTCTCTTTAAAGTCCATATATACCTCCGTTTCAATCCACGCGCCCGCGAGGGGCGCGACCTGGATACACTTTCAAATCGTTGTCCCCTGTACGGTTTCAATCCACGCGCCCGCGAGGGGCGCGACGAGGAAATACAGCGCGAAAGCGAGGCCGAAGGATATGTTTCAATCCACGCGCCCGCGAGGGGCGCGACTCAGAATAGGTATAATTATCAAGCTGAACCTGAGTTTCAATCCACGCGCCCGCGAGGGGCGCGACATCAACGCATCATGCTCAATTATAACCTTGCTCGTTTCAATCCACGCGCCCGCGAGGGGCGCGACCGGTTATGACATCGCACGGATCCGCAGAGAGAAAGGTTTCAATCCACGCGCCCGCGAGGGGCGCGACAAAACAACATGGCAAAAATACAAGTAATAACCCTGGTTTCAATCCACGCGCCCGCGAGGGGCGCGACATAGAGGTAAAATGTGCAGGACGAAAAAATAATTGTTTCAATCCACGCGCCCGCGAGGGGCGCGACTCCTGTGGACTTTTATCTTTGCATTACTCCCGATGTTTCAATCCACGCGCCCGCGAGGGGCGCGACGTATCGGGAGTGTATAAAGTGATGCCCTCAAAAGTTTCAATCCACGCGCCCGCGAGGGGCGCGACAAAATCTATATCGTTGTTTTACTAACGCACAAATGTTTCAATCCACGCGCCCGCGAGGGGCGCGACATATAGCTATAAAAATTAAGGAGACATAATCATGTTTCAATCCACGCGCCCGCGAGGGGCGCGACACAGTCAATTCGGCACTATTGAGACCATATAGTTGTTTCAATCCACGCGCCCGCGAGGGGCGCGACTGTTTCTGGATTCATCCGTATCTCCTATGAGAGATGTTTCAATCCACGCGCCCGCGAGGGGCGCGACTTTTAAGCTCATCAGGATCATCTTTAACCTGTAGTTTCAATCCACGCGCCCGCGAGGGGCGCGACGCCGTACGCAATCTCGGATTCAACGGAGACAGCCTGTTTCAATCCACGCGCCCGCGAGGGGCGCGACGTAAAATCATTAAGCTCGCACCAGCGCATTGTAGTTTCAATCCACGCGCCCGCGAGGGGCGCGACTTTTGTCCCACCCCCCGTCACCGCTTCTGTTTTTAGTTTCAATCCACGCGCCCGCGAGGGGCGCGACTATCACTCCAGTTCGGACTATTGAATATTACCCTGTTTCAATCCACGCGCCCGCGAGGGGCGCGACTGTCGCCGCTATCCTCATTCCCGTCCAACATGTAGGTTTCAATCCACGCGCCCGCGAGGGGCGCGACTAATGGTTGTATATTTTCGCCCATGAGGTTGCCTGTTTCAATCCACGCGCCCGCGAGGGGCGCGACGTTCGAGGCCCGTCTGTCGGAAATGGAATTCCGCGTTTCAATCCACGCGCCCGCGAGGGGCGCGACAGAATATTTAACATGGTACTTTTGGCTATCTGAGTTTCAATCCACGCGCCCGCGAGGGGCGCGACAACACCTTTGTGTATTTCCTGATTACATAATCAGGTTTCAATCCACGCGCCCGCGAGGGGCGCGACCTCCATGCGCGTTCGCGCTCCGGCCTGCCGTGTAAGTTTCAATCCACGCGCCCGCGAGGGGCGCGACCTCCATGCGCGTTCGCGCTCCGGCCTGCCGTGTAAGTTTCAATCCACGCGCCCGCGAGGGGCGCGACGATACATCTGTGAACATTGCAAGGGCAAGATTTTTGTTTCAATCCACGCGCCCGCGAGGGGCGCGACTCCCTTCTGGTCTGGATATGTAACAACAAGCTATAGTTTCAATCCACGCGCCCGCGAGGGGCGCGACGGAAGGGGATATGCTGTTTAACCGGCATAGAGACCGTTTCAATCCACGCGCCCGCGAGGGGCGCGACATATTGGTGGCATTGCATCTTGCCATTTTTTTAATGTTTCAATCCACGCGCCCGCGAGGGGCGCGACATAAACTTTTTAACAGGTCGGCGAATTCATTCGAGTTTCAATCCACGCGCCCGCGAGGGGCGCGACTCAGTATATTCAACAAAATCATGTCTTGTTTTAGGTTTCAATCCACGCGCCCGCGAGGGGCGCGACCAGAGATTGTACGCGCGATGGATAATATAATTGTGTTTCAATCCACGCGCCCGCGAGGGGCGCGACTTACATTTTTCGGAGTAACTCGTGATCCGAACGATGTTTCAATCCACGCGCCCGCGAGGGGCGCGACACTGCATTTTCCTATTCAAAAATACAAAATTATTGTTTCAATCCACGCGCCCGCGAGGGGCGCGACTTCCTTTTTAACAAATATAATCCAGAGCGTCTATGTTTCAATCCACGCGCCCGCGAGGGGCGCGACTTATATTTTTATGACTAAAAAAGAGGTTTTAAGAGTTTCAATCCACGCGCCCGCGAGGGGCGCGACATACTTGCCCATTTAATATTTGTGTAACTTCTTTTGTTTCAATCCACGCGCCCGCGAGGGGCGCGACTTTCTTTAATGCAAGCTATAAGTATTGCCTTGTTGTTTCAATCCACGCGCCCGCGAGGGGCGCGACTATTGATATATCTATTACTTCAGACAGTCCGTTTGTTTCAATCCACGCGCCCGCGAGGGGCGCGACTTTGTTTTTCCCGTATTGATACTGACTCCCTGTTGTTTCAATCCACGCGCCCGCGAGGGGCGCGACTTTGCAAGCACTCACGAAATTGCGGGAGTAATAGCGGTTTCAATCCACGCGCCCGCGAGGGGCGCGACATTATTATGTATATCAGCTTGATAACCTTAAGGCGTTTCAATCCACGCGCCCGCGAGGGGCGCGACAGATACGTGATTCCAGGCCCGTATCTTCAAATGAGTTTCAATCCACGCGCCCGCGAGGGGCGCGACATTTTATCATACATCCGGGAAATTATGACACAGCGTTTCAATCCACGCGCCCGCGAGGGGCGCGACAGATACTTCCTGAAAGTTTGTGTTAATATCAATAGTTTCAATCCACGCGCCCGCGAGGGGCGCGACTTGGACGTCTTAACAATAAAAGTAAGGATATAATAGTTTCAATCCACGCGCCCGCGAGGGGCGCGACTTCAAAGAGAAGAATATAATACATTTAATATTTTTGTTTCAATCCACGCGCCCGCGAGGGGCGCGACAAAAGCTGATGAGCTTTTATTTGTTGGCGGTGCTGTTTCAATCCACGCGCCCGCGAGGGGCGCGACATATGTTTGAAATGGTACTTTATCCTTATACTTTAGTTTCAATCCACGCGCCCGCGAGGGGCGCGACTACGTCCATAATATAGAATATCTCTATATTTATAAGTTTCAATCCACGCGCCCGCGAGGGGCGCGACTCAAAATCAGGGGGCTTCTTAACCAGAGCTCTTGAGTTTCAATCCACGCGCCCGCGAGGGGCGCGACGCTTGAGGACGCTCTCAAGATGTGGATGCGTAAAAGTTTCAATCCACGCGCCCGCGAGGGGCGCGACGGGCTTGAATTAACAAGTTCAGCAGACGCTTATGTTTCAATCCACGCGCCCGCGAGGGGCGCGACCCCGCACCATTGCCACATCCGATTTATACAGATAAAGTTTCAATCCACGCGCCCGCGAGGGGCGCGACTGATTTTTATCAACGAGACATCCACCACCGACAAGTTTCAATCCACGCGCCCGCGAGGGGCGCGACGGACATCATACCCAGGAGACAGGCAGGTTTATATCGTTTCAATCCACGCGCCCGCGAGGGGCGCGACTATGGCACGCCGGATAATTACGACCTATTTATCGTTTCAATCCACGCGCCCGCGAGGGGCGCGACGGGTTCGCCATCGGTGTTATCCTCTGCAAGGTTTGTCTGTTTCAATCCACGCGCCCGCGAGGGGCGCGACCTTCGATATTTACCACGGTTATTTTCAAGTAGCTTTTGTTTCAATCCACGCGCCCGCGAGGGGCGCGACTCTGACTTGAAGGGGATTGAGCCGACGCCATTTCTAAGTTTCAATCCACGCGCCCGCGAGGGGCGCGACAAATAACCCCGATAATCCGCCGCGTTTAGAGCTTGTTTCAATCCACGCGCCCGCGAGGGGCGCGACCGGCTCATCCGGCAAAGCAAACCGCGCGAAATTAGTTTCAATCCACGCGCCCGCGAGGGGCGCGACTGATGTTACACAGCGGACTAACTCATCCAGTACGGTGTTTCAATCCACGCGCCCGCGAGGGGCGCGACCAGCACTGGAATTTTGGAGGAGCCGTGGCTATAGGTTTCAATCCACGCGCCCGCGAGGGGCGCGACGCTATACCGTCTGATATTGCATCTAAAATTTCAAGTGTTTCAATCCACGCGCCCGCGAGGGGCGCGACCATTTAATGCAGACGATAATATCCCTGGTGAGGCAGTTTCAATCCACGCGCCCGCGAGGGGCGCGACAATTTCGGGATAACATACTAAAAGGAGAAAACATGTTTCAATCCACGCGCCCGCGAGGGGCGCGACGGCATAATCCCCGCGACACTTGCAACAGAGGCAGGTTTCAATCCACGCGCCCGCGAGGGGCGCGACATAATCTGTCAGAAATTCAGAGGTCAGAAATCAGCGTTTCAATCCACGCGCCCGCGAGGGGCGCGACCAGTTTCAATGCTCCATCCTGTACTTGCTGCGATTGTTTCAATCCACGCGCCCGCGAGGGGCGCGACCTAAATAGCAATATGAGCATGATAATTTCTCATCATGTTTCAATCCACGCGCCCGCGAGGGGCGCGACTTTCCGCCGGAATTAGATTTTATCTTAACCTGATGTTTCAATCCACGCGCCCGCGAGGGGCGCGACTTATTATCCATTTTAAAACCTCACATTTGTTTCTGTTTCAATCCACGCGCCCGCGAGGGGCGCGACTTTGCGCTCCGGGGTCATATAATCACCCTCAAGGTTTCAATCCACGCGCCCGCGAGGGGCGCGACGTATAAATTTGCAGCACAAATCAAGAGTTACAATCGTTTCAATCCACGCGCCCGCGAGGGGCGCGACCAGTCCGATTTGTAGCGTCAAAATCATATATTACGTTTCAATCCACGCGCCCGCGAGGGGCGCGACGGTAAAAATAAAGCTGAAATCAAAAAAGCAATGGATGTTTCAATCCACGCGCCCGCGAGGGGCGCGACTCTAAAAATCTGGACAATAAAGATACAGCAACTCAGTTTCAATCCACGCGCCCGCGAGGGGCGCGACCGATATTTACACAGATTCAGCCGGCGCAACTCAAGTTTCAATCCACGCGCCCGCGAGGGGCGCGACACAGTGATTTCTGATTCGGAAATTGTTTCTGAAATTGTTTCAATCCACGCGCCCGCGAGGGGCGCGACACAAACCGAAGCGCCAATACAACAAGCGTAAGGCGGTTTCAATCCACGCGCCCGCGAGGGGCGCGACCAAGTCTGGTTGCAGATTATGGGGCGTGAATTCTGTGTTTCAATCCACGCGCCCGCGAGGGGCGCGACAAACAGCCGAAAAAAATAGCAGACGCAATCGCAAGTTTCAATCCACGCGCCCGCGAGGGGCGCGACAGTATATCGGCGGGTATGATGTAATGTCCTCTTCCCGTTTCAATCCACGCGCCCGCGAGGGGCGCGACAAAGTTAGAATCAAAAGATTTATATAATGAATATGAGTTTCAATCCACGCGCCCGCGAGGGGCGCGACTGAGCGGAGCGGAAAACGTCTCAATTCATTAAATGTTTCAATCCACGCGCCCGCGAGGGGCGCGACGGTTACGTTTAAAATCTGTGATAATTGTTTTTGAGTTTCAATCCACGCGCCCGCGAGGGGCGCGACTATACTGTTTTAAGCTTCTTTGTTTCAACTCCCATGTTTCAATCCACGCGCCCGCGAGGGGCGCGACTAAACGGTCTTCTCTTTCACGATGTTCTTTTTCAAGTTTCAATCCACGCGCCCGCGAGGGGCGCGACTTCAATATGTTTCGGCTGAACTTCGCCTTTGTCAAGTTTCAATCCACGCGCCCGCGAGGGGCGCGACGGCCTGACATGGGAAAAAAAAGACGGGCATATTTATGTTTCAATCCACGCGCCCGCGAGGGGCGCGACTTTTAAGAGCGTTATTATATCCACGTTGTTTAATGTTTCAATCCACGCGCCCGCGAGGGGCGCGACAATCTACTCTTGATAATGCTTAAAGTT
>Ga0255347_1006186_pt1 | contig 13171 bp, 16 predicted proteins | sample wastewater_treat_2_FD_192479 | JGI IMG/M metagenome (GOLD analysis project Ga0255347, IMG submission 192479) | Wastewater microbial communities from Lulu Island WWTP, Vancouver, Canada - plant24 | ecosystem: Engineered > WWTP > Wastewater > Unclassified | place: Canada: Vancouver, British...
TTTGTATTTTTGAATCGAAAGATAAAACGCAACATGATAGCGTCTATCCATCCAAATTTGGAAATAAGGCGCTATGAAGTAGCGTGTATAAACGAGTTATGTGCAAGCATTGTGAGACATTTCTTGAAATAATTTTAAGGTAGGATTAAATGATTGATATAAATTTTAATTTTTTCTCCGATGCAAAGGGCGATGATCCTGATAGCACCAGCCCAACTCTCCGTAAATATCATAAAATTTTATGGAGCAAACCTTTGCCAAATGGGAAACCATTTAATTTAACTGACAACAAAAAAGGAGTTTATTTATATCATACTTCTGAACTTGGAGAATTCTTTTTAGGAAGTGATGCTATTACCCATTCATATAAAAATCATAAACGTAAACAGTGGTTAACAATACAAATACCAGACGCTGTAAACGAACTTTTTGACGCCGGTTCAACTATAGGAGCATATACTCTATTTCCAAACAACAGAGTTGACGGAAAACATACAATAAATCAAGCACGTGGAGTAAACAGCTTAATTGATGATAGATTTGACTTGACTTTGGAGTGTATTAGGCTGTTCTACCTGGGACAGGAAAGTCCGCTTTACGACACGTTCTTGAGATATAAAAACTTTTTCGACTTGTTTGAGGATTTTACAGGTTATATAAAATTTTTCTTGCTTGAAGATCTTGTTGATGAACACCAGAAAATAAAATTTTATTTGCCTTTTGATAACTTCAAAACAAAACCAACATTTGCTGAAATTGACGAATATTTAATATATAAAAAAGGAGTAATGGACTTTATTAAGGCAAGAAACAAGAGAATAGAAGACTATGCAACACACAATGCCAGCACATAACAGCGAGTACCCGGCTACGCTCCGCTCCGCCGAAATTGGCTCTCGTTGGTCGCCAACTTCGGGTACTCGCGGAACGTTATGGGCAAGTTAAAAAAAACGACATGATTACAGTTCAACATAGATTTTTAGACCACCAAATAAGTCCAAAGACAGAAACCCTGATAATTGGAACATTTAATCCTGAAACAGCGGACAATGACGCTGAATTTTTCTATGGAAGAAGCAGAAACTATTTGTGGAGACTTCTACCGACAGCCTTTGGCAAGACAGACTTAAAAGGCGCTTCCAAACAGGAAAAGTTGGATTTTATCAAGGAACATAGAATTGACTTTACCGACCTGATTGAAGAAATCCAAGTTGAAGAAGGTCAAGAAGCCAATTACTATGACGGCTACATCGACAACAAAGTAACTCGATGGAAAAACATCATCACGCTAATTGACACTCTTCCAAACTTGAAGAGGGTTTGCTTTACACGAAAAACCTTCTCTAATATACCGAACATGAAAACAAAGTTATCGGAAATTCAAAAGCATTGTGAAAATAAAGGCATTGCTTTCCAGGCTCTAACCACACCAGCTCGATTTTACCGAGAAGACAAACAAACCGAATGGACAAATTTCCTATTGAATGGTAACAGGTAAAGAAACAAATACGGTTTATTTTTCTGAAAGACTGCTGTCTGACGAGCGGTTTACAAAGACCTGCAACGCTATAAATGAACTTCTTGAAAAGCATTCTATTAAGTATGGTTTTTTAAAAGCCACAAAAGACATTTGGTGCAGAGACTACATGCCTATTCAGATTGAAAAGGGAAAATTTGTTCAATTCCGTTATGAACCTTCATATTTAAAGGACGAATTGGAACTTCAATCAGGCCCAAAAGAAGTTTGTAAGGCCAACAACATTAATCCAATTTTATCCAAAATTAATCTTGACGGTGGCAATGTTGTGAATTGGTCAGACAGAGCAATTATTTCAGACCGAGTTTTTGACGAGAACCCGGAATACTCAAACAAAAACAAACTAATAGCTGAAATTGAAAAACTTCTTGAAGTTGAGATTATCGTAATTCCACAAATAAAATCTGATATGACAGGTCATGCAGACGGAATGGTTCGATTTGTTGACAGAAACACAGTGCTTGGGAATGACCGTGAACAGGAGTTTAAATATTGGAAGAACGGAATCAACAAAATCCTGAAAGAAAAAGGGATTGACTATATCGACATCCCTTTTCTTGAACATAAGGAGAAAAAATATCCATATCATGCAATTGGTTGCTACGTGAATTATTTGGAAGTTCAAGACTTGATTGTGCTACCAATATTTGAAACAGAGAAAAACAAAGACCAAGAAGTTTATGATAGGTTCAGACAGATTTTCCCAGACAGAAAAATTGAGACGATAAACTATAATGAAATCGGACTTCATGGTGGTCTGTTGAACTGTACGACATGGACGATAAAAGACTGAAAATGAATAAAAACGCACTACAACAATGTATAAGCGTAATGCGGGCTTAAGGGCTAATTTAAACGAATTGAATATTAACAAACATAAAGCTAAACCGAAAGTGTAGTGCTTCTAAATCCCGCACTAGGCTTATAATAGACCGTTAGGGGCAAGTGTAAAAAACGACAGCGGACAATTTGCTACATAAAGACAGAAAAAGAAAAAACGATAAAATGAACAGCCCACGCACAAAACAACACATTTGCAAATCGATAGGAACTGCTTATATGGTCTTTCCTTATTTTCCGGTAAACGTATTTTTCAATTTCATTTTCATTTAATTCGTCGGATTGATCAAACCGCTTTTCCGCCACTTGAAGGAAACTCCTTACCGAAAATGCTGCATTCTTATTTACCGTTTACACTTGGCGCAAAAGTTCAAAGACTACTGAAATATACACACACGTATCACAAAAAAGTTTGCAGAAAATTAGCAGCCCATTTGATGAATTATAAAAAAGTTCATAAATTTGGTTCATCAAATGAAAAGTTTTTGTATTTTTGAATCGAAAGATAAAACGCAACATGATAGCGTCTATCCATCCAAATTTGGAAATAAGGCGCTATGAAGTAGCGTGTATAAACGAGTTAGCTGCAACCATAAGTAACGACAACAAGACAACAATGAAACTGATAAATACAATAAATCAACTTATTAAAAACATTGATACCTTAGAAGGTTATCTGACCGAAGGTGACGAATATTCAGTTAGTGAAGCAACAGCTTTGGTAAAACGTGGGACTTGTTTTGTCGCTTACAAAATTGACAAAGAATTACATTTTGCCCCAAGTCGTTTTATTGGTTATGTGGACAACAAACTTGACAAACATTCGGCATCAGACGAGAAAGACGGCAGAGAGACAAACAAGGTAATCACCAAAATTTTAGGAACAAAACCACTTCCCAACGACAAATTAAATGAGAAGTATTTGGAATACTGCAACAGACTTGGTATTCAACCAAGTGAAAAAGGTTCTTTCGGTGCACCGAGAAAGTTTTGGCAGTTAGACATAGACCAAGATTTTGAAAACAATGAAGACCTGACAGGTGAGTTTCCAGAAGGGAAAATTGTTGAAAGGGCACATAAAGCAAGAGAGCGAAACAGTCAAGTGATTTCGCTTGCGAAAGAAAAATTCAAGAAACATAATGGACGACTATTTTGCCAAGTTTGTGGTTTTGATTTTGAGAAAGTCTATGGCGACATTGGTAAAGACTTTATAGAAGGACACCATACAATTGCAGTTAGCGAAATGACTCCTGAACACAAAACCAAGGTGGAAGATATTGCTATGCTTTGTGCAAATTGTCACAGAATGGTTCATAAAAAAAGACCTTGGTTGACTATGAATGATATTGACAAACTCATTAAAAACAAGAAGAATGGCAGCAGCTAACAGGCGTTTGGCTCAATGGCGGGTGACGTGGTTAATTGAACATTCTACCTCGCATCAACTTTTGTGGTGTATTGACAGTTTTGTGCTCCGAAATCCGCCACTATGCCAAGCAGCAAACCGTTGGGTGCAAGTGTAAAAAAATAACGACACATCGGACAATTTGCTATTTAAAGACAAAAAAGGAAAACGAAATAATAAACAGCCCAAGTACAAAACTGCACATTAGTGATTTACGTAAGTTTTAAATTTTATATTTACGAATGTTTTATATTTGTTGCGTAAATAAGACGTTGTGGCGCATGCAATGAGACCACCCTGCTAACATAATAAAAATAAAATGGCAAGACGAAAAAATAACGAGGAATTACCAACTTTTGACCAACTAATGATTCCGACATTAGAGGCTTTGAAAATATTAGGGGGTTCCGGGACGATTGAGGAAATAAATGAAAAAGTATACGGGATTGCTAAAATCTCTGAGGAAACATTGCAAATTTCGCATAATGAGAATGGATTGCAAAGTGAGGTTGATTATAGACTAGCTTGGTCTCGGACATATCTAAAAAAATTGGGATTGATAAATAATTCGTCAAGAGGAGTTTGGGCATTATCTGATTCAGATATTGATATTAAGCAAATCAGCAGTGATGAGATTGTTAAAACTGCTAGAGACCAACACCGAGAATCAAAACCAAAAGAAGACGCAGTTACAACAACTCATGCCGACAATGAATTAGATGATAAATTAACTATCACGACAGACTGGAAAGAGAAGTTACTTCAGACAATATTAAGCATCACCCCTGATGCATTTGAAAGACTTGTTCAAAGATTATTACGAGAAAGCGGATTTACTCAAGTTGAAGTGACTGGAAAATCTGGTGATGGTGAAATTGATGGCAAAGGAATTGTTAAAATAAGTGGATTTCTGAGTTTTCATGTAATTTTTCAATGCAAAAGATACAAAGGGACAATTACTCCAAGTCAGATTCGTGATTTTAGAGGAGCAATGCAAGGTAGAGCTGACAAAGGATTGTTCATTACAACGGGAACATTCTCAAGAGACGCTATTAAAGAAGCAACACGAGATGGAGCACCGCCGATTGATTTGATTGACGGAGAATTATTATGTGATAAACTTAAAGACTTTGGACTTGGAGTAGAGACTGAAATTATTGAAATTGCAAAAGTAAAAACAGAATGGTTTAATAAATTATAAAAATGCTCTACGCCACAACACACAATATAGCCAATAAGGGTTTCAGTGGTAATTCAAGCATTCTGCCCCGCTCAAAATTCGGTGTAGGTGGACAGGATAGTAGCCTGCAATCTCTTACTGCATATAGCATAGCCTCAATCGTTGTGCGGTATTTAAAAAAAAGAGAAACCAAATGCAATAAAGAGTATTTATAGAAAATTTAAATAGGGAAAAATCAGATTATAAGAATCCTGAACAAGCAATTGACCATGCAAATTCTTGTGATTCTTTGTCAAGTGACATTTACACAGATAGCATAGCAAGAGATTTATATATGAACTATTGCAAAATGCAGACGATGCTAGCTGTAAAAGTGGAAAACTTGATTTTCAAATTGACTTTGTTGGAGAATATATTATTATATCACATAAAGGGGAGTCATTCTCTGAAATTGATATAAAATCTATCTGTAGTGTTGGCGATGGAAACAAAAGGGGTGATGAAAATAAAACTGGGTTTAAAGGAATTGGCTTTAAATCAGTTTTTGCACATTCTGAATATGTTATTATAAAATCAGGAAAATACTGTTTTAAGTTTGATAAGCAAGAATCAAATAATTGGAATTCAAATTGGGGAAAAGAATGCGACTGGAAAACTGAAAGAAAAGCCGACAATAAGGATGAAGAAATAAAAACGACAGTGAAATGAAAAAACTTTGGGACAACATAACAGCAAGTGACGTAAAAAAAGCAATAGAAATGTTTGACAAGACACCGGGAAATTATCCTGAGCCACGAAACACCTTTTTAATATTCAACGACAAAAAATATCCTGCAAAACACATTCGTGGCCTGGCTTACTATGTGGCTAACAAAAAAGAAATCTCTAAAAGTGAATACAGTGGCGGACAGGAAACCGCTAACTTTTTTAAAAAATTAGGGTTTTCAGTGCAATACAAAAAAGAAACACTTAAACCGACAGAAACACTAAGACAAATAAGCAAACCAACTAAACAAATAGAACCCCCAAAAATGACTTCCAAGAAATTAAATGTAGTAAGCCAGAAAAATGCAATACAATGTGGAAATCACAAAATTGCAAGACTCGTGGTGACCGGAAAGCAGTATGATAAAGATGGAAATCCTAACTTCAAAAAGCTTGAAAAGCTAATAGAAAAATTCCTTTCAACGGAATTTGGTAAGAACCATTTTGAGTTTATACTTACACCAGGCGGTTTCCTTACTTTTGAGTTTCCTGCCGAATTACAAAGAGACCTTGATATTTCAAAAGCAGAAAAACAGAACATTCCACAACTTCAAAAGGCAGCAAACAATGTTATAACTGATTTTTTTGGTGGTTTGCAGTCGACAGTATTCAAGAAACTAAAAGAGACAGCAGACTTTTTTACAATTGGCATTGACGGCTTTAACCCGACAAATTATCAATCAATTGAGTTAGTAGCAGTTTACGATTTAGGAAAGGAAAAGGTAACAAACTGGACTGGCAAATTCTATCCAACCGAAGGACAGAAAAAAAACCTTATTAAAATAAACAATCTTGACACTCATTTCATTGAACTTAACAATCAAAAGATTGTAATTCTTGGCTGCCACGACCTAAATGTTTTCAGCCCTCGTGGACAAGCAACAGCAAATCCCAACGGATGGAAAAAACAATTAGCAGACAAGTTCAAAGTATATTGCAAGGAATTCAACCCTGAAATAATTTTACAACATCCACATTGGACAGACACTCCAAATATTTGGAACTTAGCTTGGCGAACAGTTGAAAAGGAATTGCCAAACGTAAAACATTTCGCAAGTGGAATAAAATATTACAATAATAGAAACGGCGTTGTTCGTGGCGACATTGACAAAGTTTTGGAAAAGACAAAAAAGGGAGACGTAATTGACTTCTACTATGACTAATAAAGAAATACGGCTGGTAACACGCGGTATAAAAAATTGCCGGGATAGTAGGTTGTTCAAGGGTTGTAGCCCGCTTCAACCTTTGTGTAACTTGACAGGTTTGAAGCCCGCAATCCCCAACGATTTCATACCGCCAAACGTTCTCCCAACATCGCCTCGGCTCGTCGGGAGAACGGGCAAGTGTGAAAACGACACAGCGGACAATTTGATACATAAAGACTGAAAAAGAAAAAAACGATAAAATGAACAGTCCACGCACAAAACAACACATTTGCAAATCGCACAAGCCAACGCACGACCTAAGTTTGCAAAAGAGCTGTTTTCTTGCTGACGCGCTACCTTGTTAATAACTTTTTGGACATATTTTGTCCATTGGGAAAATTAAATTCATATATTTGGACAAAATATGTCCACATGACTACATTAGAAAGAACAATGACATTTGGAGAGCATCTTCGCATACTTCGGGAAAATGCAGGATTGACATTAAAAGATGTAGCTGCAAAGATCTCTATTGATATTTCTTTTCTTGCAAAAATTGAGCGAAATAAACGCCAGCCTACTAAGCAAATAATAAAACAAGTTTCAGCATTCTTTGGTGTTAATGAGAAAGATTTACAAATAGAGTTTTTGAGTTACCAAATTGCATATAAAATTTTAGATGAAGAAGCGGATTTGAAGATTTTAAAAGTTGCGGAGAAAAAAGTGTCTTACTTAAAAACTTTACGAGATGTTTAAAACAGTTGAAATATTTCCATCAGAAAGAGAAAAACTCTTCGAAAGACTTGCAGATAGATTAGAAACAGCATATAATCTGAGTAGAAAGGTCGTAAGTTTTCAAGCTAATAAAGAAGAACCTATATATCGTTGGTTTAAATATAAAGAAGGATTTTCATCTGCATTGGTAAAATACTTTCTTACTGAGTATTCTCCTAAAGTTGGAAAGGTTTTAGACCCTTTTGCCGGTGTCGGAACAACATTATTTGCAGGACAAGAATTAGGTTGGGAATCATTCGGTATTGAACTTCTTCCGGTTGGGACTTTTGTAATGCAAACTCGTCAGGCACTTAATAAAATAGATGTTGAGAAATTAATGCTTATTTCAAAAAAAATGTGGTTAGAAATACCTCTGTGTAAAATCTCTGAAAGCTATATTAATCACATTTCAATTACAAAAGATGCTTTTTCAGACGAAACAGAAGAATATTTAAATAAATACTTAAAATTTTGTTCCCAACAAGAGGATAAATACATTCAAACTATTTTAAGATTTGCTGCATTTTCTGTTTTAGAAGAAATTAGCTATACCCGAAAAGATGGCCAATATCTACGTTGGGATTTTCGCTCAAAACGAGAACTTTCTGGAAAACCATTTGATAAAGGGAAAATATTATCTTTTGAGGAAGCTGTAAAATCAAAAATAAGTCAAATAATTCAAGACCTTAATCCTAATAAGTCTATTTCATTATTTGAACAATTGGAACAATCAATTACGGATAAAAAGCCTGTAAATATTATAGAAGGTTCATGTCTTGAACAATTGCCCAAACTTGAAAATGACACATTCGATTTTATCATTACCTCTCCACCATATTGTAACCGATATGATTATACAAGGACTTATGCTTTAGAATTAGTTTACTTAGGGTATGATAATGACCAGATTCGTAATCTAAGGCAAACTATGCTTTCATGTACTGTTGAAAATAAAGAGAAGATTGAATATTTAGAAAAGTTTTATACTTCAATAAATCAAAAAAAGGCATTTGAGAAGGTCATTGAAGTATATAACAATTCAAGTGCTATGAGTGAGGTAAATGGGATCTTAGATGAATTAAATAAACTCGGTAAACTTAATAATAACAACATAGCAAGAATGGTGAAAAATTATTTTCTTGAGCTTTGTTTTGTTATTTATGAAATGGCTCGTGTAACGAAAAGTGGAGGCTATTGTGTTATGGTTAATGATAATGTTCGTTATGGAGGGGAAGAAATCCCGGTTGATTTAATTCTATCTGAATTTGCTGAAAATTTTAATTTTAATATTAATAAAATCTTTGTTTTACCGAAGGGCAAAGGCAATAGTAGTCAACAAATGGGCAATTATGGCCGAACAGAAGTCCGCAAATGCGTTTACTTATGGCAAAAAAATTAAAAACTAACAATTTTATCAAAACAGCGGACGATTTAGTCACCTCACGTGAACAGACAAGAGCTGGATTTATTTCAATGGCATTAGAAAAGAACTATATTGCCGTGCCATATATTGAAGAAGCAAAAGCATTAAAATCACTCGCAAACAAAATTAAAAAACCGAAAGACCTTTTAAATGTTGGCGATTTAAGAGTTGGCTTACTCACTGCTTCTGGGTTATCCGACAAATCTTTAAATTACCTAACTGAAGATGATAAAACTATTGCCATAAAAGGTTTAATCGAAAAATTTTTAGAACCTGCTGGAGATAGCTTTATTGATGAACTTGTATATCGCTATCTTTTAACAAAGGGTGATGCTTTAGGAGGAAAAGCAAGAAACTTAGCAGGTTCATTAGGTGAAAGGAAATTCCTTCGCTCTCTGCTTTCTGTATTAAACATTGCTGGCATAAATTACTTATGGAAAGATAATGACACTAACGTTTGGCTTGAAAAACCAGAAAATGATTCTGAAATAGAAAAACGAATTAAAGCTTTATATTGGAAAAAAGGGAAATTTGATAGACTAATGGTTATGAATATAAATGTTCCACTTGTTAGTAAAAATGTTGACCTTTCGATATTAAGCGGTACTTCTGATGATTTAATAAATGGAAAACAATCAATCATTCATAAGCACGAAAAGTATATTGCATTAGGTGAATTGAAAGGAGGCATTGACCCGGCTGGGGCTGATGAACATTGGAAAACTGCAAACTCAGCTCTAAATAGGATAAAGTCAAGTTTCTTAAAAGAAAAATTAAGTCCAAAAACATTCTTTATTGGTGCAGCTATTGAAAATAGTATGGCAACCGAGATTTTTAAACAGTTGCAATCTGGGAACTTGACTAATGCTGCTAATTTAACTAATGATGACCAACTTACAGCAATATGTAATTGGATAATAAATTTATAACATAACGTTAATGTTTCACAGTCACACACATTGCCAAGCCACACAAGCCAACGCTCAAATCAAAGCTTGACAAAGAGTGTGCCTGTCCGAACGCACAGCAGACAAGAAAGTGCAGCAAAAATGAAAGAAAAATAACGAGAGAAATGAACAACGAAACGCTAACAAAGTGTATATGCCATAAGGGTTTCAGTGGGTATTCAAGCGTTGTAGCCCGCTCAAACTTTTGTGTCGGTGGACAGGAAACTGCTCCGCAATCCCTTACGGCATATATACTCAACCGTTATGGGCAAGCTTAAAATGACAACATATGGACAAGATTAGTTATGCATTAGAATCATTTAAGAATATACAAGATTTAATCAAGTTTGCCGACCAAAAAGCAGGGGCAATACTTGTAGTTATAGGACTTATTTTTACTGCCTTTGTCCAATTTATAGCAAATTTGACATTCTCATTTTCTAATGTGACTCTAATTGGCTCTCTAACTTTTATCGCAGGTATTGTAACTACAATATGTTTAATCGTAGTGTTTTATTTTTCAATATTCAAAATTCTTAAACCAAGGTTTGCTAAAAATTACCAAGAAGGAGAGCTATCAACGTTTTACTTTGAGCATATATCATTTGAATCAAAAAACATTCACAATAAATTTCAATCTATCAATGAAGAGATTATGCTTAAGGACATTCTCGACCAAAAAATAGAAGTTTCAAATATTCTTAATCAGAAAAATGAAAATCTTTCTATTGCATTCATTTGGCTGTTTATTTCGATTATTTCTTCAATGATATTCATTTTACTCTCAACTCAATTGTAAATGGCATTAAAAGACGACATAAAATCAAAAGTTAAAGCAATCCTTGACGAAAGATTCGAAGTTACTGATGTAACCTACGTTCCAAAGATTGATGACCCAAAACTGACATTTGGTAATACAGGTTTAAAATTTACAGGTTCTTCATTATTCATTGACCTTCGTGGTTCGACGACAGTATTAAATACCCATAACAAACCTACTGTTGCGAAATTGCATATGGCTTTCTTTCATACAATCGTAAAAATTGCAAATAGTTTAGATGGAAATGTTAGGAGTTTCAATGGAGATAGTGCTTTAATCTTTTTTCAGGGAAATTTAAAGGCAACTTTGTCTACAGCAGTTAAATGTGCAATGCAGATAAAGTATATGATTGACAACTCTGAAGGTGGCATAAACGAACTGCTTAAAAAATATTCAAAATTGGATTTTGGGATAGGAATTGACCACGGAAATATTCTCTGCACGAAAGTTGGTATTGGCGGTGAACACAACAGAGACATATTTTGGATTGGTAATCCTGTGAACAAATCAACTGTTTTGGGTGACAATGGTAAAGCACCGAACCATATTGCAATATCAAGTTACGTGTATGCAAACTTGTTAGATTGGGCTAAATACCATACAAGAAAAAACACTTGGGGACAAGAAGAAAAAGTGGATATGTGGACACGTGGAATATTTACATACAACGGACAAAGTGAATACTACTATTACACCAGTTATCAATGGACAGTATAAAAGCCAGCCCATGACACGCGGTATAAAAAATTACCGGGACAATAGGTTATTCAAGGGTTGTAGCCCGCTCAAACTTTCGTGTCGATGGACAGGATAGTAGCTTGCAATTCATTACTGCATATACACTCAACCGTTATGGGCAAGTTAAAAAACGACACAGCGAACAATTTGCTACATAAAGACAGAAAAAGAAAAAAGAAAATTGTCCACGCACAAAACAACACATTTGCAAACCGCAAGGAACTGCTAATATGGTCTTTCCTTATTTTCCGGTAAACGTATTTTTCAATTTCATTTTCATTTAATTCGTCGGGTTGATCAAACCGCTTCTCCGCCACTTGAAGGAAACTCTTCACCGAACTGCTTTAATTTTTGATGGAACCGTCGCTGTACCTTTGGAGCATGAGTTTCCGTTCAAAAACTGCGATCAAATATTCGATGTCCATTTTTTTCAAAATCAACAACGGTAAAATTAATAAAACATTTGTAAATGTAACTATTTTTATGACAAAAAATTATCTTATTCGGTTGATATATTGTCTTTTATCCACAAGTATTCAGAATATGAATAAAATAATTTACGCAGGTTTTAAATTTTGTATTTACGAATGTTGTATATTTATTGCGTAAATGAGACGTTATGTGCAATTAAAACCAACGGACAATGAATGAAATAAAAGAACTGATAAATCAATATGACGGAGAAACGATACTATATGTAGTACTCGGATTTCTGTTTTTGAATTACGTTATAGCATTATACAAATCTTATAAAGGAACAATAACAGCGATTTCTGGGTGGTTTGACTTGTTTTTGGTTTTAGTTCCAGTTTTAGGATTTATTGTATGTGCGTTCATTACAAATGAGAACGACCAAGTATATAACAACACAATTTTTATGTATTACGCTATTATAAGTGGAATAGCAATATTGTGGACTTTAATAAATTCTATCTTATCAAATAGAGACAATTTGCTTAATATTCCAATTTCATTTTTCTCAAAAATATTTGTAATGCTAATATCTATAGTTATTATTTTTTTCGTTTTTGTCGGTTCAAACTCTAAAAAAGATGGAAGATATAAAGATGGAACTAAAAGAAATTCACATACAAAATGGAAAGCGATGTTAGCTGCCATTGCAGGATTTCTAATTTTTTCACTTGTAAGTAACAAAAGAAAAAATGTTATTTCTGCAGTAGGCGAACACATTTATAAGAAAGGATAATGAAAAAACGACCAAATATATTTGACTATGCAACTTCCGAACTTTCGCAGGACGCATTTTTAACTTGGCTAATCCAATGGGCAGATAAAGACTATCGAGAAATTGATAGTTCTTTAAATGCTTGTGCTATTTCGTTTGTTCAAGAACTTTTGGGTAAAGACAATTCTTATAAGATTGAAACGGTTGAAGCAGGAAGACAATGGAATAATATTGATGTTTGGGCTTTAGTGAATAATCAATACTTCCATGTAACAACAGTTCGGTATTTTTTCAGAAAGGTTACTCATAACTAATTGATTATTAGTAGTGAATTCGCCTTACAAAATGAAGAATATAATCATCTGATTAAAAGGATATTACGTAAAAATTTACCGAACTATTGATGTAATA
>Ga0255347_1006197_pt1 | contig 13157 bp, 10 predicted proteins | sample wastewater_treat_2_FD_192479 | JGI IMG/M metagenome (GOLD analysis project Ga0255347, IMG submission 192479) | Wastewater microbial communities from Lulu Island WWTP, Vancouver, Canada - plant24 | ecosystem: Engineered > WWTP > Wastewater > Unclassified | place: Canada: Vancouver, British...
CAGGCCCTTTTCCGAAATCTTGTTGAGCAGATCAATCCGATACATAAAACGCCTCCTGTTTCCTTTCCGTAATGATTTTATTTAAAGCACCCAAAGTTGATGCGGGTGCTTGTTTTTTCACTCTGATGCTCATAACCAAGTGTTCTTATTATCTTAATTTTAAGAACCTCCATTTGGTGCGCGGAGTATAAAATGAGCCCTTCCGGGTGTCAAGAAAATCTTGGTAACGTCAAGACATTTTTGAGATGTCCCGTTCGACAAGCGCAAGATAAATCCTGTTTCGGGGAAACCGGAATTTACTATTTGATAAAATTATAGACATTGGAGGCGTCGCTTTTTTGTGCGTTTTTAATCAACCGCAGCAACGACGGCGAAACATTCCAGCGCCGGCCTTGTTCAGTAAGGACGCTGACCGTCTTTTTATTGTAACGAATAATCACACCAATCAACGGCTCATGGCCCGGCGGTTGAAAGGAAACCTGATCGCCTACGGAAAATTCCATCATCTGCCGGTGCGCTCGTGCTTCCTGAAGAAAACGCAACCTCTGGACGATGCGGTTATGTAAATCAATCAATTCGGCTTCCGTCAGCTTGTCGATATTGATTTTCGGCGGCATCGATCCTTCCTCTAACTTTCGGCTTCTTTTAAAACGAAGCTGATTTCTCTATTGTCCTAAATGAGCCCAAGCCGGGTGTCAAGCGTTATATTATGACAAGGCCAGGCTGAATCCGCCGGCAGCAAACAAGAGCGCCTTGGTGTGGAGTGCGTTCGATACCCGGGGCATTTTACCCGTGGAAAACACTTTGCCATGACGCGCACCAAAAAACTTCGACAAATTTTCCACAAAAAAGACCGGCATCCGATAAACATTATTTTATTTGTAAAACAGACTTTTTGAGAGCTTCACAAAAGTGCACCAAGCGGGCAAAATGTCATTCCCGCTGTTTGCTGAGCCTGTCGAAGCAGGCGGGAGTCCTGTAATATCAATATGTTCTAAATTTCCTTTCCCAAGGGGATGTCGACAGCATGAGTTTTTCAAAGCTTTCTTATTTATATTCCGATTTTCAAAAATTCTCACCCATGAAAAAGCCATCGAATCCCTGCAATTCGTTGTTTCTACGTTTCAATCCACGCGCCCACGAGGGGCGCGACCTGTCTTGCTGGGGCGCCTGGGCGGCTGAAAGGTGTTTCAATCCACACGCCCACGAGGGGCGCGACTGATGGCTACTGAAAGCGCAGGGACGCGCGTGGCTGTTTCAATCCACACGCCCACGAGGGGCGCGACTCACACGATCTGCTCTCCCTGACCAGGAAGATTCCGTTTCAATCCACACGCCCACGAGGGGCGCGACCTGGGGCGCCTGGGCGCCTGGGCTGTTTCAATCCACACGCCCACGAGGGGCGCGACGCTTGAGCGGCTGGGTGTCAATCCGGAGGAAATTGTTTCAATCCACACGCCCACGAGGGGCGCGACCGGGATGATGTGGCGGTATGATTGGGATAATGTAGTTTCAATCCACACGCCCACGAGGGGCGCGACTGATTTTACCAAGCATCTCTTGCCATTATACTGGCAGTTTCAATCCACACGCCCACGAGGGGCGCGACGGAAAAGCAAGCTTGCAAGCCGGTTAAAGAGTAGTTTCAATCCACACGCCCACGAGGGGCGCGACAAGAAATGTCGAGCAGAAAAAGGCACAAAGACAGTTTCAATCCACACGCCCACGAGGGGCGCGACGGAAAAAGCAAGCTGGCAAGCTGGTTAAAGAGTAGTTTCAATCCACACGCCCACGAGGGGCGCGACCACGCGATCCGCTCTTCCTGATCAGGAAGATTCCGTTTCAATCCACACGCCCACGAGGGGCGCGACAGCCGCGTTTTCACGGCCCCAGCTGGTTGCACCTCGTTTCAATCCACACGCCCACGAGGGGCGCGACACTGGCTCCAGCGGCCACAATAGATAAAGCAACCACCTCGTTTCAATCCACACGCCCACGAGGGGCGCGACTCGCGTTTGGTGTATTCCTGACGGTCCATCGCAGACCTCGTTTCAATCCACACGCCCACGAGGGGCGCGACGTCGCCTTGCTGGTGTATCTTCCTGATATGACAAAGTTTCAATCCACACGCCCACGAGGGGCGCGACCAAACCATACCATCGAGTGGCAGGAGGAAAAAATGTTTCAATCCACACGCCCACGAGGGGCGCGACTTACTGACGGCAAGGTTGTTAAAATCGGGACATGTGTTTCAATCCACACGCCCACGAGGGGCGCGACGCGAAGGGCGGGCTTCCGGTAGAGCTTGCAAGAGTTTCAATCCACACGCCCACGAGGGGCGCGACCGATTGCCCCCTGCCTGGCCGATAGTTGTAATACGTTTCAATCCACACGCCCACGAGGGGCGCGACGGCTGTATGCAGATGCGCTGCAACAATCTGAAACTGTTTCAATCCACACGCCCACGAGGGGCGCGACCGTTGACGGAGTGCCGGTAAATAATGAACACCACTGGTTTCAATCCACACGCCCACGAGGGGCGCGACTGAGTATTGCATATATGACAGGAGCATAATGCTGTTTCAATCCACACGCCCACGAGGGGCGCGACGTGGTAAATGTAAACATTACAGAAGAACAATATGTTTCAATCCACACGCCCACGAGGGGCGCGACTGTTTACAGCTAATTCTTTATAAACATTGTCTTCATTACATATACTGCGCGATGCTCTGTTTTTTATAGGGTCACTTGATTCAATTTTCAAAGAACGATCTTATATTGCTTATTATTTCCGCCGTTTACGCTTTCCGCGAACCTCCATGGAAAAGTTTGTTCGTTCATGGTTCGCGCAATCTCAAAATTGACGCTCAAAGTTCTCTATCAACGACATCACATACTAAATAAACATTACACGATAAGCGGCCCCTCCTGATCGATTGGTTTTTTTGCGCCCACGTGCTCCACACGCCTTTTCCAGTTGGAGCCCAAAAAGTAAAAGCGCAAACTATCCATCGCGGGATCAATTTCTTTAATTAAGCGGTCCCTAAAGACAGTCCACTGTGCCGGATCAACGATGCATTCAAAAACGGAATATTGAACCCGTTGACCATAGTCCTGACATGTTTTAGCCACACGGCGTAAACGCTTCGGCCCTCTTTCATCCTGCATTGCGACATCATAACTTACAAGAACCAGCATTATTGAAATCACCTCGCAAATTTCTTAACTCCAAATAAGACCATCATCCCTGCCTTCGCCCGCAAAGGGGCAAAGGAGTTACCGGAAGTGAGCATTTACTTCCAGATAAACGGGGGGTATCCGTCCAAATCGCCCCGCAAACAGCGTGCCAGCAAAAGTGCCTGAACATGAAAGAGCATGCCAATGGACACTTTCTCTTCCAGAAACGGATGCAAAATTTCTTCTTGTTTTCTTTCCTGATAGGCAACAAGCAACACTTTCCGGGTTTCGTCATTCATAACGACGGAGCCTGCCTCAGTCTTTTTAAATCCTTTGTGCTGCACTTGACGCAGATTTATGAGCGACAAAACGAGACGATCCGCAAAAAACGGGCGAAACTCTTCCATTAAATCCAATGCAAGGCCTGGTCGGCCCGGCCGATCACGATGCAGGAAACCGACGGCCGGATCCAGACCGACCGATTCCAGCGCGCTACGGCAGTCATGCACGAGTAAGGTATAAATAAAGGAAAGAAGGCAATTGACGTTGTCCATCGGGGGACGTCTGTTGCGCTCCTGAAACGAAAATTCGTCTTTCTGCGCCACGATCAAGTGGTCAAACACACTGAAATATGTATGTGCCGCATGCCCCTCCAAACCACGGACCTCATTGAGCGTCTGATTTAACTCCAGTGATTTGAGCGTACGGTTCAGGTTGTCAAGAGCCAGACGCAAAGCTTCCTCGTCTATCTTCCCCGAATGATCCCGCAGAGCCCTTTGAAGCACGGTCCGACAATTAGCAACCTTGCCGGTAACGAAGGCTTTTGCCAATTTTCCCGACAAGTCATCATTGTCGGCACTTCGATACTGCTCACGGCGCAGAAGAACATTACCGGACACTGGGCCCTGCACCCTTGCGAGAAAACGCCCATGTTGATTCAGAAAACTTATACAGATGCCGTTTTCACTGCAAAACCCCATCAAAAAAGGGCTGCATGATACATTACCGAAGCATACAATACCACCAATCGTATGTACGGGAATACGCAGGCGCACCTCCTGGTCAATTTTGACCGCCACTGTCTCTCCTTCCTTGGCCAGATAGGCGCCCTGCGTCGTTACATACAAAGTATTGAGGAGTTTTTTCATTCTTTATCCAACTCTCGCTTCAAATAACTTTCAACTGACCGCTTCTTCTGAATCGTTTGGGGCATGCATTCAGCAATGAGCGAACAGTTTTCACACCGCCTGCCATAAACCGGCCCTGGCGTCCGGCCTGATTCAAGCAGTGCATGAGTTTTCTGAGCGGTATCTTGCGTTTCCCACCGCAGTGCATCATCAAAAGCTACATCCAGACGTTTTCTGGTCTTGCCATAAAAAATAGCACCTGCCGGAATACGCACATTGCGCATTTCTTCCAGACAGATGGCCTGTGCGCAAAGCTGTATTTTATCGCTGTTGTCCGGCTTGGCCTTTCCCCGCTTATATTCTACGGGGAAAACAAGCCAGTTTCCATCCGTCTGACGATGGTATTCAATGACATCGGCCTTGCCAATTAGTCCGAGAGTGAAAGAGCGCAAAGCAACGCCACGCTCTATATAAAGATCCCCTCTCGATTCATCGCCTTCTTCATGAACATGCTCATGCATAAGACGTCCCTGGGCGGTAAGAAGATTTTCAGACCACATCTGCTCAACATGGATCAGCGCACATTGCCGCGGACAAAAGGCGTAATGCTGCAGGGCGGAAAGTTGGACGAAGTCGTCTTCGCTATACATATCACCGGCTATTACCTAATTTATTACCTAATTTACGAATTACTACCTAATTTATGTTTTGCGCCATTTTGCCGACCGTCCCCGGCTTAGACATCTTACGTCGCCTTCGGCCTGCATATCTTTCAGTACGCGGCGGATCATATCCACACTTACACCCGGCAGCTTTCTTTGCAAATCAGCCATGCTGAAATCGCCCTGAAATCCGCCCACTGCTTTTTTTACAAGCAATGTTTTTTCACCTCTGGGTTGTGGCATCTGCCTCATTCTTTCTTCAAATTCCTCATAAGCGCTCCTAATGATGAAACAAACAAAATTTATGTAGTGCCAGGGATTATGCTTCCCTTCGTGCCATCCTTCTGAACTCAGTTTTAGCGTTTCGTAATACCTTTCTTTATTCTGCTCAATAAGGCGTTCCAGACTGACGTATCTGCCTACCTCAATTCCGGCATGATAGCATTGCAGAAGCATCAACAATCGTGAGACCCTGCCGTTACCGTCGCGGAATGGGTGAATGCAAAGAAAATCAAGATTGAACGCTGCTAGCGCAACTACCTGCTGTATCATTGCTTCCTGGGCACATTCACTCCATGAATTGATGAGCCCCTCCATAAACAAATCAGTTTTTTTTGCCGGCACCGTTTTAAATCTGATACTTGATGTGCCGTCCATCCGCTTCTCAATAATGTCGCTGTCCTTTTCCTTATACTTGCCCGCGTCCCAGATTTCACCACGTATCAGCGAATGCAGTTTTTTACATGTCACTTCAGTAACCGGTAATCGGGGGCCCTGCAAATGGATCAGATTCAACGCTTCTCGATAGCCGCGCACTTCTTCTTCCGATCGGTCATGAAGAAGGGCTTTACCGAAAATGATCGTGCCGATGCGCTTTTGCTCCACCTCGACCCCTTCGATGCGGTTGGACGAAACAGCACTCTCAATCAGAGCATGCTCTTTGAGCGACTTCAGCCTCTGCGGCGACTGCTTTGTGTAAAGCTCCTGCTTTCCCTTGGATTCGCTGATATCGGCCAAGTACCAGGATGTTGTTGCGGGAATAGATTCCAATCCCGCAATAAACTTTTTCAAGGTCATCATACGTTTGTTAACTCCTTGCCCCGGTAAGGTTACCCACCCGACACCCGCCATACGGCGGGATAAGGGCAGAGTGTTTTATGAGCAGTTATATTTTTATTTCCGCAGTTACACCCGCGGGAACTTTTGACGGGTCAAATTCTAGCGCGTAATCTGAAAAAGACCTCGCTGGTTTGCTTGTATCCTTACGCACAAGTTTGACCATATCAAACAATTGATGCGCAGGGGCATTACCAAGTGCTGTTGCATGCTTAAAAACGATTAATTTGCGGGTAGCCATCAAACCACGCGCGGCTGAACGATCGTGTTCAAACATATCAACGAGTGCTTTCCAAAAAATATCCAAATCATCTTTGTTAAAACCTGTCTGGGCGGCAAGATGCGGTGAAATAAACCCGTGTGCCACATATACACCATAAGGTATTGTATGTTTACGACCCATTTCCGTTTCTTTAGTTTTTGCATCATTTTCATCCGTTACTGCCAATCGTGTAATTGAATGCTCCAAAGTAACTATTGGATCAACTGACCTTGCAAAAGTTATCTGGACTGGCCCACGTACTTGTCCGGCATTTGCACCTGTTGATAATACAGCACCAAAAGTGCGAATATCATAGAAAAGCTCACACATTTTTTCTCTCGCACTGGCTATTTCTGCACGTCTCTTGGGGCTTTTATCTTTCTTCTTTTCCGCTTCTTTTGCGGCTTCAGGATCAAGACCTGCAACTTTATAAGCGTTATCTATATTTACGTTAAGAATACCTTTTTCTTTGACGAAGATATCGAACCCTTCAACAGGCATTCCTTTTTCATTAAACTTTGTCAGCTGTATATAGTTCCGTATCTTACGTTTTAAGCAAACATCTGTTACTAATCCTTTGCCCGACTCAGGATCAACGCGTGGCAGATTGCCAGCGTCGGGATCACCATTAGGGTTGCCATCCTGCACATCAAAAACAAGAACAAAATCATAACGGTTTCCAAGCTGATTATTCATATTTCTACTCCTTTCATTTGATGGTTTAATTTATTTATTTTTTAGTCCATAAATCCTGGTTTTGATGATAATAACCTAATGCAAATCTCCCTTGATTCTCCAATGTTAAATGCGCAGGAAAGTCTTTTATGGGACATATGATGTCTCCCAACATTTGTTTTCTTATTTTAAAAAGTCCCGGACTATTTTTTTCTAGTTTTGTTAGATGATGATTAGACAGCCGTATTAAGGTCGCAAAAACAGTGACCGGCGTACTGGATGCCGCACTGAAGAATCTGTCTCTTATGGTTGCATTAAGGCCAGGATTTGCTTCTATTTGAATTTTTTCCAGTACGGCAAAGAGCCGACCAAGCCGGTAGCCAATATTCATATTATCGGGGTCGAGGTACATAGTAATCTCCTTTTCATTGTTTTGGTTATTAAAACGTAATGCGCGATTTAAACATGCTTTGATTAACGCGGCACGGGGATACGGAACATACTGCTCTGCACGATTACGTCTTACAGCTGCCTGAAGCAATGTTACCGGATACGGCAACTCTTGTAAAATCGACCGCATTACTTCGCCAGCAAGATTGGGCGGTATATTTTCGTATTTATTTTGTGCGGCAATTGAACGGAGTAATCTGTCCATCGGTAAGGCTGAATCAATCTTGGCGCTATGCGTAATGGAAAGATCATCTATATGCTGTTTGAACCGTGTCCCCATTTCAGCAACAGTTGCAACATGCCAAAAACGCACGGCGATGCGCGCAGCATTTGGAGAAAGGCCAAGCACATAAAACCGCTGATTTTCATCGGGTACGACATAGGTGCCGTTCCATATGGACGCATACAGAGCTTTAACTGCTTCAGTATTTCGGTCAGGATCATCTTTGGGAGGTTCTGAAAAGAAGAAAAAAGCATCTTTTTCTAAAGCAGATGATTTTTCCGACCAGAAAACGGTAGTGGCATCGCCAACCTGTAGTTTCTGCTTTGAATCTTTACCGAGTAGGTGATTCAATGCAGTCGTGTATGCAAACGACGATTTCTTACCTATAGGTGAGTTGAATCCTTGTTCTTTCATAAACGAAGCAAAAGCAGGCACTGCACCAGCATTGATCCCGTTTGTTACTTTATTATTTACAGAAACAAGACTAGCACCAGCTGTGTTAGCCCCGCGGACACCCTTAATTGGTGGTTCCAGTGCAACAATTTCATCCTCATTGCCGGTAATTAAACATTTACCATTTGGATTTCGAGTGGCTATTGAGGCATCGATAAGTTGACGTAGTAATTCGTCGTCGGTAACCGGCCCTTCATTTACTATAGCAAACAAAAGAGCTTGATTAAGCTTTAAGACATCAGGCCAGCACTTATCTTTTTTTATTTCTTCATAGCTAAGTTTCTCAAGAAAGTGTTTGACTGCATCAAGTGTTGGGCATGAGCCATTAATATCGGCAATTCGCCTAATGAATTCTTGATGCTGCTTTCTCACACGCTCCTCATCAGGATTTTTCTTTGACTCTGTCGGCACTGGGAAGCCAAACATGTATTCAAGATTTTCCCAGAAAAGATTCGACTTAATCCCATTACCTTTCTTTTCACCAAGTGACGGAACAAGAAAAGATTTGGCACGAAGTTTTTTACCAATACTTTCACGCGTATCTTTGAAGCCTACAAAATCACCCTTTTTGTCAAGAAGGACGAGGAATGGAATTTCCTTAAATTCCCAACCACATCTCGGTAAATCAGGTTTTCGATCATAATATTCCTTGAGTGCCTGCAGAATCATCTTCGTACCTCCTTATTTTCCGGTGGCGGTACAAAGATAATACCGTTTTCTATTTTTGCCCGGAAAAACATCGGTTTGATATCCTTTGGATCTGAATAATCGAGATCGTAGAGCATCCAGCCAAGATCGCGGGTTTCTGGAACAGGTGTTGCCTGTTCACTATCAGGATCAATCAGACAAACTTTGGCGGCAAATTCCCGACAGCCAAGATATGGATGATGGAAATGTTGCCCCTTCCTTGCCCGCCTTTCAAACATGGCGGCATATTTGGCTTCGGTTTCATCCTTGTGCACGCCTGGCTTTTTAAGATCAGTTCTTTCTTCCTCGTCAATCAACCATTGCGGCACAGGGTTGAGCACGCTACCTCGTTTTTCTGGCGGAATAAATACAAATTCTGCATAAAGACGATATTTCACGTCGCGCAGGAAGAGCCCAGCCCTTTGCTGGCGATCAACTTCTATAAATATTCCATTCGATTTAGGCGAAGCGACCTTGCCAACCTCGTTGCGACGCACAGAAATCCATCTTATCGGCGCAAGCAATTCGATTTTCTTAACTTGCCAGTAGATGGCCGGTTTCCAGAGAATGGCGTCGAAAATAGCGCGGGCCGCGGAGGGTGTTATGACATCATAACTTACGCGCTCAACTTTCATTTCCGGTCGGGTGAAGCAAGCGTAATCACCACTTACTTCAAGACAAAAACCTTTCATTTTTATCCTCCTTTCCATTTGTATTAAATGCACAAATCACTTGGATCATAATTATCACTGAAGATGTCCAAGCCGACTTGCGGATTATATAGATGTGTATCAACTTGTACAAGAATACCGTCTTGAATTTCTTCAATCCGGCCTTCAAATTGCAGACATTTTCCAACTTCAGGTCTTACGCTCACGGTATAACGCTGAAGCGCGCGCATGAGTTCACGATTAGGACCGACAAAGCGTAGTTTTTCAATCAGTTTGTCATTGTTATTGAAACGCACAATAATCGTAACAGTTTCATCTTTAATCAACTGGAATTCCTGACTGGCAGTGCGAAATTGCACATTGCCGTCCGGATTTACGTTTTTTACAAGTCTATCCCGCCACCATGCTTCGCCATTATCATTGATGCTCGCATTATAATGCTCTGAATAGCGTTGGAAAGCATCCAGTGTTTCAGGCAAAAAGCCGGGGGTCGCCATTAATTCCCTGGTCGTATCTTCGCCCTTACGGAGAAGACCGGGGGGTGCAGGTTGCGGGGCTACAAAGACTTTCACGATTCCCGGTTCAGGTTTTATACCTTCACGGTTACAGCGGCCTGCGGCTTGATTGATTGAATCAAGCCCAGCGATAGCACGATAAACAACAGGAAAGTCGATATCAACGCCGGCTTCCACCAATTGCGTGCTAATCACACGCAATGTTGAGCCCTGCTTTATCCGTTTCTTAATTTCAGTGATAATTTGTGCTCTATGTTCGCCACACATCAAGGCAGATAAATGGATTGTATCTTCCGGCATTTCTCTCCATAACTCATAGCAATCGCGTCGAGTATTTACAATGCAAAGTACTTGCTCGTGCTTTGTTAGTTCAGATGCAAGGGAAGGCCAGTCATTTGGTTGTTTCATGTCCCGCGGGAAAATGATGTTGGTCCTTTTAAGTTTTTCATAAAGCTTCTTAGGGTCTGGGATAATTTCGACCGGCTTATAGCACAGATTCGGTAATGAGGGTTGTGTTGCAGTTGAAAGAAGGAATGTTACATTGTAATCGGTTACCAGACGGTTGATCGCCTCAACACAGGGATGAAGAAGTTCCGGCGGTAGTAACTGTGCTTCATCTAGAATTACTACGCTATTGATTATATTATGAAGTTTGCGACATCGTCCTGGTCTGGCAGAGTACAGTGATTCAAAAAATTGCACACTCGTTGTAACAATAATCCGTGCATCCCAATTTTCAGCGGCCAAGGTATGTTGGGGCGTTTCATTTTCAGGTGCAATATTACTATGATGTTCAACAACATTTTCTTTGCCAAAGTATTTTCTAAGTTCATCGGCTGTTTGTTCAATAATGCTTGTATATGGTATGACGTAGATAATTCTGTCTTTATAATGATCGGGATTTGTGGCGTGATGCAACGCAAAAGCTGTTCCTGATAATGTTTTCCCACCACCAGTTGGAACAGATAGGGAGTATAAACCGGGTGCTTGTTTTGCTATTGTGCAGCATGTTGTAAAAATCTCGGAGCGTATACGATTTACATATGTATCCTCTGCTTCCGTCATCATTTCTTTCATCTTTTTGTCAAACTTTGGTTTAAGCTCAATTAGTGTGGGGAATGATGGACGTTGTTCATGCTTCTGTCTATCCATAAATAATTCAGTATCCAAAAAGTCTGCATCAACGAGGCATGAATAAAGCATCCGAACCCACATATGATAAGCAAAGGCATGACCGTCCTGACACTGCATGGCAAATGCCGGTGGCTTTAAATTAACGGATGTCTTTTCTAGATATCGTGTTGCATACTCTTTTACCCGATCGGCAATTTGTTTTTCCTCTGACAAACGATGCAACATCGATGCTCGTCCGCCATGATAATCCGGCATGCCAGCATGATGTCCGATAACCAGATAAGCCAATGTTTTGCCAATGATGTTTTTAAAACGCTCATAAGCAAGAATGCCTCCAGCACCTGAATGATTCGGATGCGAGTCTTTGTCATTATCGTCAGCATCTGAATGATTGATTCCACGAACTTTTTTCAGATATGATTGGAAGGCTGGATTTGCCTTACCCAGATCATGAATTATTCCTGCATAAAATGCCCAGTCGGCAGAGTGAAAAGTTTCAGCAAATGATTTAGCGCGTGATGCCGTACCTGTTAAATGTTCGTCGAGGGACTGCATTCTTCCATCTTCAGATATGTGTGCTATATATTCCATTTTCTTTCCAATCAATTTGAAATAGTTGCACAGAGTCTGCTATACAACCTGCTTTGTCTGCATATCTCTCATCCCCATTGCCTCATTGCAAGCTCTCTCAATTCGCGCCGCAGCATTTTTTGTATTTTCTGCCGCTGCCGCAGGGGCAAGGGTCGTTCCGGCCGACTTTCGGCCCACGCCGCGTGGTTGTTTCATTGGAAGATTCCCGCAGAGCGGCGACAAAGGCCTCGCGCATTACTTTCGCGTGATCGCGGAGAATGTCCACGCAGTCGGGTAGAGCATTTATAATAATGACATAGATTTCTTCATCGCTTTTAGGTTGTTCTCCGGGCTCGAGTTCAAACAAGTCGCTTCTTTCTTCCTCAAAAGCGATCGCACTTATTATGGCGCACGCATCCCTGACCTCAAGGATCTCTTCCGGGATATCACCTTCCGAATCCTCATAGGTCAGGCCCCAGTTATGAGGCCTGAGCATCAGCCCTTCGAACAGTCCGTGTGCCCAGTCCTCGACATCGACAAGCATTTTCCCCGTCAATTTATCATAATCAAATGGGAAATAAAGTTTGTCGTTGTTGGAAGCGGTTATGAAACGATTGTAAATTTCCATCAGATAGCCGAAGCCGTCTTGTGCGTCCTTTTCGTTTTCAAACAGCGGTCCGTCGCTCGCGAATACGACTTTGAGCCATTCACTGGGCATGACAGGCTCAGGCGTCAGAGCCAGACCAAAGAAAAAGCCGTGCAGTTGGGCGGGATTGAAACTACAATCGGGATCTGTCACCTTTGACAAAATACCTTTAAGCTTCCTGGCTTCGCCTGCTGTAAACATTTTCATCATTTCACCGTTAAACCTTTCCTGATTTCGGATTTTTTATTGATGTTCTGATAACTATATATGCTCTGGAGTTCTTCATTCTGAAAATCGGCAGAGAGTTGTTGATATGTCTGGTTTGGCCGGTGTGCGTTTTGTGAATCATTACACATGTATCATTCCTTTGGCTTTTTTATAAACGCTACCCCACGGAACACAAATGATGAATCGAAGATGCGCCATGATTATATGCGCTGCGGGAAAATAATCAATTGTTTTATGGAAATGAAGGTTTCACGAGGAAGTTGGCAAAGGATATGTGCGTGGAAAAGCGTCTTTCGTAAACACCAGAACCCAAAAAAGCCACATTTGCTTAAGCGCTACCGGCTCCAAAGCGAATAATTTAGCAGACTTCATCACCGCACCCACAAAAAAAGGAACCCCAGCTCCAGGAGCTTGAGTTCCTTTTTGTTTTCTGGTGGGCCGTGCGGGGATTGAACCCGCGGCCAACGGATTAAAAGTCCGCTGCTCTACCTCTGAGCTAACGGCCCGCTCGCCAGGAGCTGTTTAAGAACAAGGCTCTCTAACAGCTCGCCGGATACC
>Ga0255347_1006199_pt1 | contig 13152 bp, 16 predicted proteins | sample wastewater_treat_2_FD_192479 | JGI IMG/M metagenome (GOLD analysis project Ga0255347, IMG submission 192479) | Wastewater microbial communities from Lulu Island WWTP, Vancouver, Canada - plant24 | ecosystem: Engineered > WWTP > Wastewater > Unclassified | place: Canada: Vancouver, British...
TGAAATTGCCCCTTGAGCTAAGGCTTCTGTTATCGCTTGGTTCCACTCAGCTACAACAATGCCGAACCTGTAGGGTCCGGCATTGGGCATTTCATGAGCGTCATGGGCTGATAGCGACTGATGTGCTGTCGACATGAGCGTATAGTATTATTTTCCACCTAAAGCAGTTGCTCTTCCGATATATTTATCGATATCGCGTGCTTCAGTACTTGAAGGGAAATCTTTTTTAATTTGTTGATAGATGCTTAATGCACCGCTATAATCTTTTTGTTGCTCTAAAACCATTGCTGATTTGAACAAGAATAGAGGACGAGTGAAATTGTTTTCATCCCAGTCAGCAGCTTTCTTGTAAAACTTCAATGCTTCATCTGTTTTACCTAATTCAAGGTTTGCAGCAGCAATACCACCTAAAGCAAGAGCTCCGGTAACATCATCTTCAGCATCATACGCTTTTAATGCTTCAATTGCTTTGTCGTATTCACCTTTTTTAAGAAGGCTCATCCCTAAGTAATATTGAGCAAGATTTCCTGATGGAGAAGAGCTGTAGTTTTCTACGATACTCTCGAACCCTGGATATGATCCGTCGCCTTTAAGAGCTAAGGAAGCGCTATCCAGTCCGAAATAACGTTCAGCAGCAAACATTTCTTTTTGAGCTTTTTCTTCTTGTGGTTTCACAATAAATGTTGTGTAACCGAAATAAGCAGCAAGAATAGCTAAGCCGGCGCCAAAGATGATTCCAAGGCTTTTTTTATTGTCGCGAACGTAGTGTTCTGCTTTGTCAATTGATTCGTTGAATTCGAACCCTTCGTTGTTGTTAGATGCCATATCTACAGGTACGGGTAATTTTATAAGAGGCGCAAATATAAGTTAAAAAACCATAGGGAGAAAGAGTTAATAATGAGTCTTTTGAAGCTTTTAACACTCTTTTGTTAACTTTTTCGGTTTTTTTCGACGAAATCGAGGGCTATTTCCTCGCAAATTTCGTCAAGCATACTGTAAACGTCACGAAAGTCGTTGAGGTTACCATAATAGGGATCAGGCACTTCCTTGTCGGTTTTATGCTTTGCGTTCATTATAAGGCTTATTTTAGCGTGATGCTCGCTATTTGAGGTTCTGTCTTTAAGTGTGGTTAAATTGCTTTTATCCATCACATAAATAAGGTCAAAGCGGTCGAAATCAACGGATATAAATCCCCGGGCTTTCTGTTTGGAGATGTCAACGCCATTTTCCAGGGCGATTTTTACTGATCGATGGTCGGGTGATTCGCCTTCATGCCAGTTACCGGTTCCTGCCGAATCGACTGAGTAGGGTAAATTGTATTTATCGAGTTTCGACTTCATGATTCCTTCTGCAAGTGGCGAACGACAAATATTGCCAAGGCAAACCATTAATATTTTCATAGTGGGTATTAAATGAAGATGTCCCGGTGAATGAACATCGGGACATCTGAAATATAGGTTAGGTTAATTATCTCGAAAGATTGATTCGCTTTTGAAGATCCACAACTTGAGCTTTGAACTTCTTGTCGGTATCCATTAAGTTGTTTACCGTACGGCAAGCATGTAATACAGTTGCGTGGTCTTTACCTCCGCAGTGCATTCCTATATTAGAAAGCGACGACTTAGTAAACTGCTTACTAAAATACATTGCTAACTGACGAGCTTGAACAACTTCGCGTTTACGCGTTTTCGATTTCAATACTTCTAAAGGAAGTTCGAAGTAATCGCAAACCACTTTCTGGATATAATCGATTGAAATTTCGTGAACCGTATTCTTTACAAACTTGTCAATCATTTGCTTAGCAAGCTCAAGAGTGATCGGTTTTTTGTTAAGAGACGACTGCGCGATAATTGATATTAAAGCACCTTCCAGCTCACGTATATTGTTAGTGATGCTCAATGCGATATACTCGGTTATCTCATTCGGAAGTTCAATGCCATCAACATACATTTTCTTACGAAGAATCGCGATGCGTGTTTCTAAATCCGGAACTTGTAAATCGGCAGCTAATCCCCATTTAAAGCGAGAAAGCAAGCGTTGTTCCATTCCTTGAAGATCAACTGGAGGTTTATCGCAAGTAAGGATGATTTGTTTATTGTTCTGGTGTAAGTGATTGAAGATATGGAAGAAGACGTCTTGAGTCTTGTCTTTTCCAGCAAAGAACTGAATATCATCAATGATAAGTACGTCCATCATTTGATAGAAGTGTACGAAATCATTGGCCGAGTTATTTTTTACTGCATCCACAAACTGGTGCATGAATTTTTCACTCGGTACATATAGTACAGTCTTATTAGGAAAGTTATTCTTGATTTCGATACCGATAGAGTGGGCGAGGTGAGTTTTACCTAAACCAACGCCTCCGTAAATCAATAATGGGTTGAATGAAGTTCCTCCCGGTTTTTGTGCGACTGCATATCCTGCAGATCGAGCTAAGCGATTGCAATCTCCTTCAACGAAATTCTCAAACGAATAATTTGAATTGAGTTGAGAATCAACATCAATTTTCTTTAAACCCGGAATAATGAATGGGTTTCTGATTCCTCCGCTGATGTGCTGTGGCATTGGAACAGCAGGGTTTTTAAGGCCGCTGTTGCTCTTTGCCGGAAATTTAACAGTGTATGGTTTAGTGTTGGCCGTTGCATTTTCCATAAGGATGCTGTATTCCAAGCGTCCTTCCTGACCAAGCTCGCGTTTAATTGTTTTTCTCAGTAGACCGATATAATGCTCTTCCAACCATTCATATACGAATTGACTAGGCACTTCAATTGTCAAAGTTTGCTGATCTAATTTAACTGGCTTGATGGGCTCGAACCATGTTTTAAAATTCTGAGGGTTGACGTTATCTCTTATCAGTTTTAAACAATTTTCCCATACTTGCTCACAGGTTTTTTCTTTTGTTAAGGTTTCTTTCTCCTTGTGCATACCTTGTGGCGAGATTTTTAAAATTTTAATAGGTGGTTAGTTTGATCGTTTTACTCGTACTCTTGTGTTATGAGGCAAATATTGTGTAAAAAAACTTAAAAAAAAATTTTTTTGCACTTGAATTTTAAGAAATTTTAACAGTAGTGCCTCGACTCGAAATTAAGGATGATTTCTTTTCAACATAAAAATCGATCCTTCCCAGTCGTATTCCGGCCCAACCTGTTTGAGCAACAAGCACTTCCTTGTTTTTTAAATTGTGATATTTCTCAGGTGTGTCAATAAATGTGTGGGTGTGACCTCCCAAAATTAAATCGATGTTTTCTGTTTGAGTTGCTAACATTTCATCCGATATTTTTTTGGAATTCTCATATTTAAATCCTAAATGCGATAAACATACAATGAGGTCGCATTTTTTCTCTTTTTTCAGATAAGCAGCAGTTTTGTTGGCAATATCAACAGGATTAGAATAAACAGTTTTTCCGAAGTTTTTTTCATCCACTAATCCCGCAAGTTCTATGCCGATTCCGAATACTCCTATATTGACTCCATCTTTAATAAAAATTTTATAGGGTAATGTTCTTCCTTCTAGCTCCGTATTTTTGAAATCGTAATTGGAACAAAGAAATGGAAACGAAGCATGTGGCAATTGTTTTACAAATCCTTGAATGCCGTTATCAAAATCGTGATTGCCCATTGTAGCTGCATCATATCCCATTAACGTCATTAACTTCATTTCTAATTCACCGCCGTAGAAATTAAAATAGGGCGTACCTTGAAAGATATCTCCACTATCTAATAACAATACGTTTTTCTCTTCTCCACGAATTTTATTAATCATCGACATTCTTCTCGCAACGCCTCCCATACCTCCGAATTTCGGATCGTTTACGGGGAAAGGATCTATTCGGCTATGCGTATCGTTAGTATGTAAAATAGTGACTTTTACGGTATTGCTTTTTGATAATGCATCGAGCGGAACTCCCGCTAATCCAATGCATGCAGTAGCTTTAGCAACGTCGCCGATAAATTTTCTCCGGTTATAATTTTGTGATCCTTCCATCGAGATTTACTTTTAACGTTTGGCCTGCTGCTTTTATTTCTTTTAGTTCGTTGATAAATGCATCACGAACTGTATAATTGATTGCCGTATTTGTAATTGCACTTTTCAAAAAACTCATATTGTCACCTCCATTAGCTAGATAATCGTTGGTGGCTACTCTGTATGTTTTTTCTAAATCTAATGCAACTCCGTTGATGAAAACAGATTCGACTGTTTTGTTTTTAATGTTCATGCGAATCCCCGATACAGGAATTCCGTTTTTTTCTCCAATATATTTGAAAAGAGGATCGAGATCTTTTCCTTTTAATTCTAATATTACTATCGCATTTTCAAATGGCATTAACTCGAAAATATTTCCAAGCGTAATATCGCCTTTTGGTAAAGGTACTCTTAAACTTCCATTATTCAAGAAGGTGAAGTCGGGTTTACCTAAATTTGTTGCTTCACATTTCTTTATTGCTTGATGCTGAACTGCATCCGCTGCAAAGTCGCCTAATAATCCCTCCGGATTATCTTTTACCATCGCTTGTTCCGAAACAGCTAGTACTTCACTCATTTTAGCACTTAACTCATTGTGGTACGGACTAATCATTTTCCAGATAGAAGAATCTACCGGTGATTGTGCCGAATCACTGAAGGTATATTGACGTGTTTCCTTTTTTTCTATCGCATATTGTGTGTGGCAACTTGCAAATAGTAAAAGGATGATAAACAGTGAGATCTGTTTTCTGAATGAATTTTCGGTAAATTTCATAGGATTACTTCTGCAAGTATACAAAGGGATTTACGTTTTGATTCATTTTTCGAAAAAAATATTTTATCGATTTTTTTTGCATCTTCGTCAAATAATTTTATGTACACCACAGAGACCCAAATTCGTGTTCGTTATTCGGAAACTGACCGTATGAGTTACGTATATTACGGTAATTATGCGCAGTATTTTGAAGTGGCTCGTGTTGAGTCACTCCGCTCGTTGGGCGTGAGTTATCGTGAAATGGAGGATGATGGTATTCTACTTCCTGTCCTCGATTTTTCGGTGAAGTTTTTTAAACCAGCTTTTTATGATGAATTGCTCACAATAAAAACTTCTATTGCCGAACTTCCGAAAGCTCGTATTATTTTTAACTACGAGACTTATAATGAGCAGGGTGTATTGCTCAATAGTGCTTCAACTACGTTGGTTTTTGTAAATAAATCAAATGGACGCCCAACAGCAGCTCCTCAATCTATTCTCGATAAATTGGCGAGGTACTTTTCCGCTTAGAGTTTTTGCATTAAAATTTCATATGCTGTTAGCATAGATGCAATATCATGTTTGCTGACTTTTTCGTCGGGCGAATGCACAAAGTCTTCTGCCGCTCCAACAAAACACCAGTCAATAGGGTAGGGCTGTTTCTGGATTTCATTACCATCACTTCCTCCCGAACTTTCTACTTCTACTTGAAAATCTACTTTATTATCTTTTGAAATTTTCCTGATTTTATCTACGTAAACTTTTCTTGGTAATCCCGAATCCCTAAGTGAAACAACAACTCCTTTTCCATGTTGCACACTTTCTGTGATCCATGTAATATCACTGATTAATGTTTGACGGATTTTATAATTTTCCCATAAATACTTCACTATATACGGAACTGATCCTCCGCCATGTTCTTCCCAACAGCTGAATACTATCGCTCCATGCTCTAACGTTTCCGCTAACTTTAATGCATTGTAAACTCCTAAGCGGTTGTCCATGTAACAGCTTTGAACAAACTCATTGTCTTCGCGCCAATTTTGCTTGAAACTCATTGCTGTTCCCGTTGCTATCGCACGGTTACTTTTTATACTCAAATGATGGTCTTCATCACATTCTAATATTCCTTCTACTATTCCGGTTTCGTCTTCTCCGGTTAGCACATATCCGCTGTTTGTCCTTGGACCACCAATTTTTACGAGTTCATTATTATACCTCACCGTAAATCCGATATTGTCGATGTGCGCAAATACTGCGGTTCTTGGTTCTCCGAAAATTAAAATTATACAATGCTGAAAATCATCACCGTGAATTACTTGCGGCATGTGTTTCCACCATGATTTATTGCGATTGATATATTCCAATAAAAATTCTTGCATCGCAGCTTCTTGTCCCGCCGGTGCTTGAATTCCGCAAAGTCTTCTCAGTAATTCCATATCAGTAGTAGGGTTCCCATGTAGCTTTGGCAGCTAATGTCGGGTGATTTTTTAGTTTATTTAATAGTTGATTCGTTTTACTTTTTCTTATTTCAAATCGAATCTCACAGGGTTCATTGTATTCTTGTGATGTAATAATTACGCCTTCCGATTTTAAAAGCGAATGTACATCATTCATTTGCTCAAAGGTAAAGTGAATAACGTATTTATCGTTGATTGTTTTTTCAATGATTTTAGCTTGCTGTAATGCATCTTGCGCAGCTGTGCGGTAGGCGTTTATTAATCCCGGGACTCCCAAAAGCGATCCTCCGAAATATCTAACAACAACCACTAATGTGTCGGTTAGTCCCATCGATTGTATCGCTCCTAATATCGGTTTTCCTGCGCTTCCTGCAGGCTCTCTGTCGTCGGCTGCTCTTAATACAGTTGGGTCAGGAGTTAACCTAAATGCGTAGCAATGATGATTCGCCTGCGGATGGTCTTTCTTTAATTGATTGACTATCGCTTTTATTTCTTCTTCTGTTTTTACGGGATAGGCAAATCCTAAGAATTTACTTCCGCGGTCGCGAAAGCTTCCTTCTGTTGGTCCTGCAATTGTTTGATATGTATCCTCGAATAACATGATTTAATAAGAAAGGACTAATATAGCTATCAATGCAATCAACATTCCTGCAAGGTTCAATTTTGTTGGTCGTTCTTTAAATAAGAAGAAGGCTAGAACTGCCGAGAAGAATACAACTAGCATATTCACTATTGCAAATATTAATGCACTTTCGGCTCCTTTTGTTGCTAAGCAATTGACTAAAAATACTAATGAATAATAATTTACAACTCCTAAAATTATTCCTCCTATTACACTCTTGATTTCTATTTTAATTTTCTTGAACACCAACTGATAAATGGTGGATATAGTGCCAAATATTCCTGCAGCACCAAATAAACAGCAGAAGAATAGATTTTGATTTTCAGGTGTGATGTAATAGTGTTCCGATATCTTAATCGATGTGTCAACCATACCACTTCCGATGAATAACAATACAGGATAAATCCAAATTCGTTTGTCGGTATGTTCTGTGTCGTTGGTTTTCGATTTTACACTGCTTAAATAAACTGCAACTAAGGCCATTATCATTCCTGCAATTCTTAATCCCGTAATATGATCTCCGTATAAAAAGAATCCTGCTGTAATCGGAATTATCATCGACATCTTGCCCGCAATCGATGTTACTGCAATACCTGCTTTTTGTGCGGTTAGCGCTGCTACATAAAAAACAATGATGAACATAAATCCTACACCTAAAGCAAATGCGCCAAAGTTGCTAACCGTTGGTAATAGTGCCTTGTTTGATTCGTAGTTAGCGAAAAAAGAAAACGAGGAAGCAGTAAGGTAATTGAATGTTAATCCATGTAAATTGTAGATTTTAAATCGATCAAAAAATTTCAATATCACATATAGTAATGATGATAATATTGATGCAATTATAAGCTGAAGTATTAAATCGCTAGTCATTAATTTAGTTGAAAATTATAAAGAGATAATTATCTCCGATGTTTGTTTGAAATTTGTTTTCCGACCTGATTATTGGCGCCGGAATGCCATTATACATTTCATTGTTCCCCACGAATATTCTTGCTTCATCCCACATATTATGTTTGATGAAAAGATCGAGAATATTTTTTCCTCCTTCTACAATAACGGATTGTATATTTAGTTGATGTAAATTCTTTAAGGTGTCTTCGATAAATGTCTCCGTATTCACTCTAATAACTTCCGCATTCTTGTATTCTTTTGATGAGTCGGTAGTTACGATGATGGTTCGTGAGCTTCCATCAAAAATATTTAAGTCGTCGTTTAGTTTTCCTGATCGGTCGAGTATGATCCTTGCAGGATTTCTTCCGGGATAATCACGGACGTTCAATTGAGGATTGTCAACAATCACTGTTCCTGATCCTACCAGCACTGCATCTTCTTCTGTCCGCCATTGATAATTCAGCATTCGACTTTCTTCGTTGCTGATCCGTACATTTTCCCCTTCACGTCCCATATATCCATCAAAACTTTGCGCCCATTTTAAGATTATATACGGACGATGAAGTGTATGGTAAATAATAAATCGTTTGTTCAATTCCTCACATTCTTCTTGAAGAATATTGCAAACGACTTCAATTCCTGCTTCTTTTAATTTTTTAATCCCTTGTCCATTTACTTTAGCAAATGGATCTTGCATGCCAATAACTACTTTTTTTATTTGCTTGCTGATGATTAAATCGGCACAAGGTGGAGTTTTTCCAAAATGACTACAGGGTTCTAAGTTCACATAGAGTGTACTTTCTTTGAGTAGCTCTTGATTCTTCACCGAAGCGATAGCATTTACTTCTGCATGCGCTTCTCCGTATTTTTGATGATATCCTTCGCCTATAATTACTTCATTATGAACTATCACCGAACCTACTAGCGGATTCGGCGCGGTTTGTCCGAGTCCTTTTGCCGCTAATTCGAGACAGCGATGCATGTATTTTTGATAGGTTTCGTGAGTCATGGAGGGCCGCAAAAATAGGATGTTATGCATTAAGTGGACTCACAATTTCATGATTCCGATGAATAATTACACCTTTGCTGCGTGAAACTACACGATTTAATCGGATTATCGAAAAACCGACTATCAGAAATTTATGATAAGGACGAAGCGACTGCTATCGTTCGTGTTTGGATTAGCGATCGTATTGATATTGCTCCTAGCGCTGTTAATGCTTTGCCTGATACCGATTTACTTGATCATCAAGCGGAGCTGCTCATGATTGATCTCGAGAAATTATGTAAAGGCGTTCCGGTGCAACAAGTTACTGGTGTAGCTTGGTTTTGCAATTTGCCTTTTCATGTTACAAAGGATGTGCTCATCCCTCGTCCCGAGACGGAAGAGTTGATGTACCTGCTTTTTGAAGAGATGCAAGATGAACCTGTTAAGGTGCTCGATGTTTGCACTGGCAGCGGATGTATCGCGGTAGCTCTGAAAAATAAATTCCCTCTGGCGATAGTAAAAGGATGTGATATTTCGTTCGATGCTTTAACTGTAGCAAAAGGAAATGCGGAAAAGCACGGTGCCGAAATAGATTTTTTGTGGACCGACGTGGCAGAAGGAATATGGGAAGGATTGGAACAAGAAAAGTTTGATATTATTGTCAGCAATCCTCCTTACATAACAAGCTTAGAAGCTATGTCGATGCATAAAAATGTGCTCGACAATGAACCGCATATTGCATTGTTTGCACCGGATGATGATCCGTTGATTTTTTATCGACAAATATTGATTTATAGCAGGACTCACCTCAATGAAGGAGGTTCCGTTTGGTTTGAAGTGAATAAAGGTTTCGCTACCGAAATCGAAAGGATGATGAAGGGCTTTGGATTTGTTGAAGTGGCTATTGAAAATGATATGTCAGGGAACCCACGATTCGTTTCAGGATTTCTTCCACATTATTCGTAGTGATCTAGAATCTGTTGAACGTGATTTTTTGAATCTACTTTTTCTATTATCACCTCTAATTTCCCTTTCTCATCAATCACATAAGTCTTGCGCAAAATACCCATGTATTTCTTTCCGTACATCGACTTTTCGCCCCAAGCTTCATAGGCAGTTATTATTTCGCGATTTGTATCGGCTATTAATGAAAATGGAAGTTTGTTTTTATCAGCGAACTTCACGTGACTTTTAACGTCATCGGCGCTAACGCCAATTACTTCAAATCCGTATTCAACTAAATCGTCGTAGCCATCGCGTAAATTGCAGGATTCAACAGTGCAAGTAGGAGTGGAGTCTTTCGGATAAAAATAAAGGATCACTTTTTTGCCTTTTAGCTTGCCTAAACTTATCGTTTCTCCATGTTGATTTATGCCTTTGAAAGCAGGTGCTTTTGCGCCAATTTTTAACATATTATTGTTTTTGAATCAAAACACAAAGTTGAATGAAAAGTTTGAATTCGGCAGATTTTTTGATGATATATAGCTAAGTAATTAATTTGCTTTTAGTTATGACATGTTCGTTGGTCGAAGGATTAACCTAATTTAGTTGTTTCCAAAACAACAGATTTCAGCTTCCTGAAGTTCTTTTTTTTGCTACTTTTGCCCAAATTTCAATCCGATTATGAACTTACATGAATATCAGGGGAAATCGATCCTCAAAAGTTTTGGTGTTGCCATTCAAGAAGGTATCGTTGCAGATACTCCGGAAGAGGCTGTTGCAGCTGCAAAAAAATTAACTGAGCAAACAGGTACTCAATGGTGGGTAGTGAAAGCGCAGATACATGCCGGCGGACGCGGTAAAGGTGGTGGCGTAAAGTTGGCGAAATCGATTGATGAGGTTAAACAAAGAGCTACTGATATTATTGGTATGCAATTGGTGACTCCTCAAACAGGTCCTCAAGGTAAATTGGTAAATAAAGTTTTGATCGCTCAGGATGTTTACTATCCAGGAGAAAGTAAAACGGCTGAATTTTATATGTCGGTTTTAATGAACCGTATGACTGGTCGTAATATGATTATGTATTCTACCGAAGGTGGAATGGATATCGAAGAAGTGGCTGAAAAAACTCCTCACTTAATTTTTAAAGAAGAAATTGATCCTAAAACAGGATTACAAGGATTTCAAGCTCGTAAAATTGCTTTTAACTTAGGATTAAGCGGAAATGCATTTAAAGAAATGACGAAATTCGTTGCTGCCTTGTATAAAGCATACGACCAAACTGATTCTGCAATGTTCGAAATCAATCCGGTGTTAAAGACATCTGATGATAAAATTATTGCTGTTGATGCGAAAGTAAGTTTAGATGATAACGGATTATTCCGTCACCCAGATTATGCAGCTATGCGCGATACTTCAGAGGAAGATCCTACTGAAGTAGAAGCTAGCCAAAATGACCTTAATTATGTAAAACTCGACGGTAACGTGGGTTGTATGGTAAATGGTGCAGGATTGGCAATGGCTACAATGGATATCATTAAATTGGCAGGTGGTGAGCCGGCTAACTTCTTAGATGTGGGTGGTACTGCAAATGCTGCTCGTGTTGAGCAAGCTTTCCGTATCATTTTGAAAGATTCAAATGTGAAGGCTATCCTAGTAAATATCTTCGGTGGAATCGTTCGTTGCGATCGTGTTGCTCAAGGTATCGTGGATGCTTACAATAATATCGGTGAAATTCCAGTTCCTATCATTGTTCGTTTACAAGGAACCAATGCTGAAGAAGGAAAGAAATTAATCGATGCTAGCGGATTAAAAGTGTATTCTGCTATCCAATTGAAAGAAGCTGCTGACTTAGTTCAGCAAGTGGTTGGTAAGTAATTATCGATCTAAATAGAAATAAAACAGTCTGTGGAAGAAACTTCTGCAGACTGTTTTTGTTTTATATCTATGGTTAAATCGAAACTTGGCTTGTTAGCTTTTGCTGTACCGCTTCCGCTGTTGGTAGGTGGCGTATCCGGATTTTTAACGGCCGAAGCTATTCCCGGTTGGTATGCAACGCTTCATCAGCCTTCGTTTAATCCACCGAATTGGGTCTTTGGTCCTGTGTGGACAATCCTTTACTTATTAATGGGGATTTCACTCTATAAAATCCTGCAATCGCCGCCCTCAAAAGATAGGAGCAAAGCCTTAAAAATCTTCTCCTTGCAACTCGTTTTAAATTTTTTCTGGAGCTTGATCTTTTTCCGCTGGCATTTAATCGGGTTAGCCCTAGTTGAAATATTGATCATGTGTATCTTAATTGCGCTCATGATTCATAAGTTCAAGAAATTGAATAAGTTTGCTGCATACATAAATATTCCTTACCTCTGTTGGGTGAGCTTTGCGAGTATATTGAACGCTTCTTATTATTTGCTCAATTAAAATTGAAATAGAAAGGCACTAAAATAATTCTATAGCTGATTAATAGTGTTAGTCGTTTATAAATGATTGAAAACGACTATTGCAATTTTTGTTTTATTGCTTTGCGGTAAAACCTATTAGACACTTGAAAAAGTTTTTAAAAACACGTATAGTTGAATTTCAAAAAATACGTGTAATGTTAGCCAAATTAACCCTAACCATCGATCAAACGGTGGTTGAAAATGCAAAGCTTTATGCTAAGAAGAATGGCAGAAGTTTATCGTCACTGATTGAAGGATATTTGAAGGCATTAAGCCAATCCAAAGACGAAGTAGTCGATTTGTCGCCTAAAGTGAAATCTTTGTTGGGGAGAGTGAAAGTCCCTGCTGATTTCAATTACAAAGATACGCTTTCAGATTCCATCAATACGAAACATTGCTAATGAAACATTTTGTTCTAGACACGAATGTAATTATCGATTTTCTCACTGATCGAAAACCATTTTCAACTGAATCGGCTAAGTTGTTTTCATTGGCAGAGAAAGGGAAATTGAAGTTGTATATGACTGCCGTTTCTTATAATAATTTGTATTATGTTTTAAAGAAAATACTATCGCATAAGGAAACGATAAAAGTGCTACGTGAATTATCTGAGTTGATGCATACTATTGATACTCCTAAGGAAGCTGCCACGTTGGCGCTAAAGTCTGATTTCAAGGATTTTGAAGATGCGATTCAGAAATTTTCGGCTTTGTCTTTTTCGAAAGTTGATGCATTTATTACCCGCAACGTAAAGGATTATAAGTCGAGCGATTTGCTAATCATGACTCCTCAACAAGCCATTGCATTTTTGGCGAATTAACGTTGAGTAGCCGAAATCGTTCCCGCTAAAAAATTTACAGCGGCGGTCTTTTTGCATACTTTTTCGACTGTAGGAAAAACTATGAGCCATCGCGCGGCTGTAGCGCGTTGGAAGAAGGAATATGTTTTATCCCGTATTTCTAGCATTGTATGAATTAATTGAAAAAGTTCCCCACAAAGACCATAAAACACTGTTAAACCTCGAGTTATTGGCAGGGAAAGTTAACTAGGATCAACTTTGTTTAATTCTCATTTTTCAATAACCTTTTATAACTAC
>Ga0255347_1006214_pt1 | contig 13132 bp, 11 predicted proteins | sample wastewater_treat_2_FD_192479 | JGI IMG/M metagenome (GOLD analysis project Ga0255347, IMG submission 192479) | Wastewater microbial communities from Lulu Island WWTP, Vancouver, Canada - plant24 | ecosystem: Engineered > WWTP > Wastewater > Unclassified | place: Canada: Vancouver, British...
GAAATGTGCTCTGACCCCTGGGGAACATGCTCTGACCCCGGGAAGGTGCTCTGACCCCCGGGAACATGCTCTGACCCCCGGGAACATGCTCTGACCCCGGAAATGTGCTCTGACCCCGGACTTCAGAGAGGAGCTTATTAAGAGCGCGAAAGAGCATAAATCAAACAAGAGATAAAGAGGAAGCAGTATTTTCAACCGCCTGCGTGAAGAGGCCCTGGCCTCTTCACGCAGGCGCTTTACCCTACTTGTGAGTATAAAAATTACAGAACCCGTTTTTCATCATCCTGGATACGTCGTCATTCCATTTGCTTTTCTGCTCAGGAGACATCTTCTCCCATGCCTCTGAAGCGCGCTTGAACTTTCTGTCAGGCTTCTCTTTCTGCCAATTAACCATTCTTTCAGCAGTAATATCCGTCATACTCTTGGCTACTTCAAGCACGTTGTCCGCAGCTATGTGTACCTTCTCCTGCATCTGGCGGCTAAGGCACTGCATATATCTGTCCTCAAGCTCAAGGATTGTCTGGCCTATCTCCATCAACTGCACGCTCAGCCTGTGCTGCAGTTTCTGCTGCATTTCCGGAGTTGTATTCATTGACTGTTTCATTTGGGTTCTCCTGTGGTCGCGGCAGAGCAGGATGATGATCCCCCTGAACTGCCCCTGATAAATTGTACATAAACTATTTCCGGTGTTACAGGGATTCTGCTGTTTAAAGCAAACCCGAACACCGGAAATGGATATATAAACATAAAACCCGGACGCGTAAAAGTCAAGCAGATACGCGCGCCATTTATTTAAGGATCAGAAATTTATTACATCCTTAATAGCACTCTCAAGTATTTTCAGGAATAATTACTGATTACATATAACTTTAAGTTAAAATCACACCTTCATATCCACTTATGAGCGCTGGTTGTGTTACGATTATGTTAAATTTTATTAAAACTAATATTTTACATATTATACCAATGTAAAATGACAGCAAAATTACTTGACCCGCCTGCAGGCCCCTGAAAATCTCCCTGTACAATCGCATCGGGTATTACTTCAGGAATTACATTCTGCCCGGCTTTTTTATAATAAAACCTGCATTAAACACCGGGAGTCCGGTAAAATTATATAAAAGGTAACTAATGAAACCATCAACCATTGAACTTAATCCTGACAAACTTGTACAGCACTTAGGAAAACCCGCTTCTGAATTCACAAAACACGACATCATCAGATTCATTAAAGACAATGGAATAAAAATGATGAACTTTCGCTACGTCGGCGGCGACGGCAGGCTGAAAGCCCTGAACTTTGTAATAAGAAACGAAGAGCACCTTGACGCGGTTTTATCAACGGGAGAAAGGGTGGACGGTTCAAGTATCTTCAAATACATAGAGGCAGAATCAAGCGACCTTTACGTTGTGCCAAAGTACAGGACAGCGTTTGTCAATCCCTTCGAGAAGATCCCCACACTTGAAATCCTCTGCTCATACTTTGACAAGGACGGCAACCCCCTGGCCAGTTCCTCTGAATACATAATGAAAAAAGCTCACGAAGTCCTTAAGCGCGAAACAGGTTTCGAGATGCACGCCATGGCTGAACTTGAGTACTACATAATCTGCCCCAGAGATGAGATTGACATTGAATACCCCGCTGTTGACCAGAGAGGATACCACGAAGCTGGCCCCTTTACAAAGTTCGATCAGTTGCGGAAAGACGCCATGCTCGCGATAGCCGAAGCAGGCGGCATGATCAAGTACGGCCACTCTGAAGTAGGCAACTTTACCGACGACAGGTACTATTACGAGCAGTGTGAAATCGAGTACGAAACAACAAACCTCGAAGACGCGGCGGACCGCCTCCTTATTGGGAAATGGATACTGCGCATGATTGCCGCAAGGTACGGTGTGACCGTAAGCTACGCGCCTAAAATAACAGTAGGCAAGGCCGGGAACGGACTGCACATACACATGAAGCTTATGAAAGATGGTAAAACCGCAACGGTGGACTCGCAGGGGCTCCTGAGCGACGAGGCTAAAAGGGCAATAGCAGGCTGCTTAGACATAGCGCCGGCACTTACGGCATTCGGCAACACCATTCCCATATCATACCTGCGTCTTGTGCCGCACCAGGAGGCGCCGACCAATATATGCTGGGGCTACAGAAACCGCTCAGCGCTTATACGCGTGCCCCTGGGCTGGTCAGGTGAAGCGAACAAAATGATAACCATCGCTAACCCGGACTACCCGGAAAAACTGAAAGACCATTCAGCCAAGTCAAGTTACGAATACCGCGCTGCGGACGCATCGGCGGACGTGTACCTGCTACTCGCGGGTCTGTGCATAGGGACACGCCACGGCCTGCTCATGCCTGACGCGATGAAACTTTCACAAAAACTATATATTGATGTGAACATTTTCAAAGACGAAAACAGGGCAAGGGTTGAACAACTGGATCACCTGCCCGCCTCATGCCACGAGTCAGCGCAGGCGCTTAAAAAGTACAGGGAGATACTTATGCAGCACGACGTTTTTTCAGATGGACTTATCAACGGCATCGCTGCGAACCTGGAGGCGCACAATGACTTTCGGCTAAGCGAAAAGCTCTACGGCAAAAACGACGAAATAAGGAAACTGGTGGATAAATTCCTGCATATAGGCTGACAGCAACAGGGATTCTATTTCCCCGGGGCTTCCCCTTTACCAGGGGGCTTTTCGTCATCACCGACATGTTCATGCCGCGGCTTGTTGTACCTGCTGAACATGTTCTTCATCATGGGATCTGTGACGGCTGAAAGAACAATCTTCTTTTCCATGTCATCAATAAATACATGTTCACCGTCAAAGTACTCAATAACCTTTACAGGGTCCGGCATCTCTTTTACCATGTTCACGATTCTCGATATACGAGACATATCACGTTGATTAAAGGGCAGGTCCCGCTCCTTTTCAAAGTCGGTGCTCCCCTTGTATTCGCGGATCATGTCATTCAATCTGCTGAAAAGCATGATGTCGGCCCTGTATTTCTCAAAAAATTCAGACGAGACAATCTGGTTCGACTCCCTCTCTGACATAATGAGCAGGATGTATTGAAAGAGGTAATAGTTGCGCGAGATTATTCCGCGCAGCACATCATCCGGAAGCTTGAGAAAATAGTTTATAACATCTGACACGTCCTTGATTGCCGAGAAGTACCTGTTGAGCATAGGCGCGTCAAATTTGGAAAGCATAAGGAAGAGCAGAAGCTTGTCGCTCTGGATGTATTTTGAATTCACTGCAAGTTCAAAGAGCCTGTCACGATTTATAAAAAAAAGTATGTCATCCATTATGTTCTCTGTTGAGGTATCGTGTATACCGCAATAGCCGAAGGTGAAAATAATGAATTTTTCAAGCGCCTCAAAAGGAAAGGTTTCTGCGTTAATATAATCCTGCAGATGCTTCATGTCCCTGAAGAGAATAAGAAAGTAGAAGAACTGCTGGGTAAGTTCATAATCGTCCACAGCGAAAATTTTTTCAGACAGGGTGATGAATTCCTCATGGCTCATTTTCTCAAAGATCGGCCTTAACCTGTTGAGCATGGGCAATGATGAATCATTCATAACAGCTTCAATATAGAAAAGCTGAAACTTGCTGAATCCAGCTTCTGTAAAGATATCGTTGAAGTGTTCCTTTGTCATAAAATCTTTGTCCGAACTTAAGACTGTGGATGACCAGCAGGAATATACTGATCAAGGCATAACAATAACATGTACCCGCGCTTCAAGTCAAGATTATTTATCGTTATAAGAGCAATTAATCGCACTAATGCACACAAATTTTCATTGACCGCACATTATTCCGCCCCAACCTTAAGCCGGGACCTGACTCCGGGACAGGCAAATATGATAATTAAGGCGACTAAAAGAATATGAAAACAGCCTGTCATTCACGAGCAGGTGGGAATGACAGGCTGCGCGGTGTGTCAATTTATCAATTGCGGCAAATACTCAATTGATGACGCTATGCTTTCAACAATCGATATTCAAACCGAACCTGAAATCATCGGATATGCTGCGTAATATTTATCTTAATTTACTGTCCCAGCATGCCCCTGCGCAGATCGTTGAGTCTACCCTCGGACCTCTTTGTAAGCCATACGCCAAAAAGCGCCCTTTTGAGCGTCATGTTCTTTATTGTGACCGCTGGAGTTTTGCTGTAATTTTTGTAAACCCTTATGCCATCGGCCTTTGAATATGTTATGTCAAAGACATCGTTCTTTGAAATTTTTCCGCTGAAGACCTGCAGAAACTGTTTAATCTCATTGTCGATGCTCTTTATGTCTATTCCTAAGTTACGTGTTGATTCATGAAATCCGAGCAGAGTGTTCTCGCTGAACTCCTGCGCGTTCACACCGCGTACCATCTGCAGCCTTATGACCATCGGATCGTCTGAATTTATTATGGCCGCGGCATTTGTTGTTTTGCTCTTTAGATAGAGGCCGCACACATATACATCAACACCGATGGCGAATTTCTCCCTGAGTCCCGCGCCGTTAAGTACAAGATTATCCTGTCCCAGCTTGTAAGATTCGGGCATATTTACGCCGGCAATTTGTCTTGCCAGGCATACTGAACATAGAATAGCGATGGTGATTAAAACTGTACCTGTTCTTTTTAACATAATTTACTCCTTTTTTTAGCTGATATACAGACGGCAGAACAGAGCTGCCCTGAACAAATCATATAAGGCCGCTCTCCTTTGCCAGAGTATCATATAACTATAAATACATTTTTCACATTGTGTCAATAATAAATCTGTCATAAAGATAGCGGTATTCCGCGCTGCCACAGCCATGACACTTAAAAAATATAATTCAAATATTACAGAAAGTGAATCCTGACAACTGCGGCAAAATTGCGATAATAACACCTGTCCTGTTATAAATGTTTTTCACCTGCAAATTTTTTCTCTTGAACTATTTTACCGCTGCTGTAGGATTATTCAACGAAAATTAATGCAACATATCATCACTTATCATACATAGATTTGCCGGGGGCATTAATGGAGGATTTTCTTGTCTTTGAGGGAATTTCAAAGAGTTTCGGCTCTCACAAGGTGCTCGACAATGTCTCCCTTACCATAAATAAAGGGGAGATCTTTTCACTACTGGGCCCCAGCGGTTGCGGCAAGACCACACTTCTGCGCATTTGCGCAGGACTGGAGGAACCGGACTGCGGCAGGGTAATACTTAACGGCGAGGATATTACCAGGCTGAGCCCTAACATGCGCCAGGTGAACACGGTCTTCCAGAACTACGCGCTCTTCCCCAACCTGAATGTATTTGAAAACATAGCATTCGGACTTCGCATATCCGGCGTCAAAGAAAAAATAATAAAAGAGGAAGTGTTCAAATACCTTGAGCTGATACAGCTTACAGACCATGCTTACAAAAAAACCGACAAGCTGAGCGGTGGGCAGAAACAACGCGTCGCCATTGCGCGCGCCCTCATCAATAAACCCAAGGTGCTTCTGCTCGATGAACCCCTTGCCGCGCTTGATCTTAAACTGCGGCAGCGCATGCTCGTTGACCTGGACAACATTCACGACGAGGTGGGAATAACCTTCCTCTATGTTACCCATGACCAGAGCGAGGCCATGAGCCTCAGCGACAATATCGCGGTGCTCAACGAAGGCATTGTTGAACAGGTGGGAACCCCGACCCAGATATACGAAGCGCCCCGCACCAGCTTTGTCGCGGCCTTCATAGGGGACACGAACTTTTTTGAAGGCGACGTCATTGACGTTAATGAGCCCTACAGCACTCTTCACATTGACGGATTCACGGACGTAACCGTTTACAACGACAAGAAGATCCGTAAAGGTGAGCGCGTATACATAAGCATAAGGCCCGAAAAATTCTCTGTCTCGATTGAGAAACCTGAACTTCCTGAAAAGTACAATATAGTAAAAGGTACTGTTAAGGAGATCATCTACCTGGGGTACCACACCAAGTACTGGGTAAAGGTTAACGAGTACCTTATAGAGACTAAACGGCTTCACGACAGGTACATGCTTGACGAGAAGAGAATTACATGGGGCGATGAGGTCTGGCTCTCGTGGCACGCGGATTACTGCTACATGCTTGAACAGTACAAGCTTGAAGACGAAGCCCTGCTTACGCTGCCGGACGAAGAGATCATGGCCGAAATAGAAAGCGAATCGGAGCAGCAGGAATAATGTCTGGAATAAAAAAGAAAAGGAACGAGATGCTCCTGACCATACCCTCTGCGGGATGGCTTATACTGTTTTTTATTATACCCACAGTGCTGGTTGTGGCAATGGCATTCAGGAACGCCGATCCATACGGCGGTATAGGCGACAGTTGGACACTAAACACGTTCAGGGACCTGGGCAATCCCGACTATCCGTCAATAATATGGAGAACCTTCTGGCTGAGTCTGGTCTCAACCGCCGTATGCATAGTAACCGCAATACCCGCGGGCTATTACATTTCACGCCTTACCAGAAGATACCAGAACATAATACTTTTGCTGGTAATAGTTCCCTTCTGGATCAACTTCCTGATCCGCATATTCGCGTGGAAAGTATTCCTTCATCCTGAAGGACTATTCAAACAGATACTGGTTATGCTGCACATATCTTCTCCTGAATCACTTCTTCTCTACAGGACTGAAGCCGTTCTCATAGTAATAATATATTCTTATCTTCCATTCGCCCTGCTCCCCATATATGCCGCGGCGGAAAAATTTGACTACCACCTGCTTGAGGCAGCCTACGACCTTGGAGCAAGCAGGCTGCAGGCTTTTGTGCGCGTCTTCATACCGGGTATACGGCAGGGACTTTTAACTGCTGTTATTGTCGTATTCATACCGGCGCTGGGCTCGTACGTGATACCCGACATAGTGGGCGGTCCTTCAGCAGAAATGATCGGGAACAAGATAGCCCAGCGCACGTTTGTTGACCGCAACCTTCCCCATGCCAGCGCCCTGTCCGCGCTGCTGATACTGGCTGTGCTCCTTCCAGCGGCAATAGGCATGACCAGAAGATTCTTCAAGGAAAAAAATTCAGCGTCGCTGGGGATTTAGCCATGAAGAGGAGCAAGTTCCCCCTGTTTGTCACCGCTGGCATACTGGTTTTCTTTTACCTGCCTATAGTTATTGTAATTGCCCAGTCTTTCAATGCTTCACGTTTTGGAGGGGCATGGAAAGGTTTTACCCTGCACTGGTACTCAAGGCTGTTTGCCGACAGGAATATATGGCACGCCATCACGAACACTCTTATAATAGCAGCAAGCTCGACCGCCGTGTCAATCGTGCTGGGAACACTGGCTGCTTTCGCCCTATACAGGTACAGAACAAAACTGCAGATTGGACACAACATGCTCATTTACCTCCCGCTTGTAATACCCGACATACTCATGGGAATAAGCCTGCTCCTCTTCTTTGTTTCGCTCAGCATGGGACTGGGACTCTTTACCATATTCCTTGCCCATGTCACTTTCAGCATAAGCTACGTTGCCATGGTGGTACTGGGGCGATTCCAGGACTTTGACTATTCAATACTTGAAGCCGCACTGGACCTTGGCGCGTCATGGCTGACCGCAGTACGCAGAATACTCATCCCGTTCCTTATGCCGGGAATCGCGGCAGGGGGCCTGCTGGCATTTACGCTGTCTATGGATGATTTCGTCATAACCTTCTTCGTGTCGGGCCCCGATTCAACCACCCTGCCGCTATACATCTACAGTATGATGCGGCACGGTTCACCATCGGTGATCAACGCGCTTTCTGTAATCATGATCGCACTAACATTTATCATAATATTCATCAGCAAAAAACTTCTGGAGGTCAGAAAATGAAAAAAACAATGCTCTATGCCGTTCTGTGCGCGTTCTTGGCCGGCTCTGTTTCAATGTGCGGAAAATCCAAAAAGGAGCTGCACATCTACAACTGGGCTGATTACATGAACCCCGGGGTAATAGAAAAATTTGAAAAAGAAAACAACTGCACCGTAGTAATGAACTACTTTGATTCAAACGAAGCTCTATACGCAAAACTGAAGGCAGGCGCGCAGGGTTACGATATACTTTTCCCTTCAAGCTACATGTCAAAGATTATGTACGAGCAGAAAATGCTAAGCGAGATAGACCGTTCAAAACTGAAAAACCTGAAGAATGTCGACACCGAATTTATTTCCAGGGGACTGGACCCTTCCATGAAATACAGCGTGCCCTACATGGTAAGCTACTGCGGTATTGCCTATAACAAAAAAAAGGTTAAAAACTTCACCCCTTCGTGGTCAATGTACGAAAGAACAGACCTTAAGGGAAGGATGACGCTGCTGAACGACATGCGCGAAGTTATAGGAGCCGCACTGAAGTTTAACGGCTGCAAATACAACACCACCGATGACATGGAACTGCAGAAGGCCGGCGAGACCGTTATTAAATGGAAAAGGAATATTGCCAAGTTCGATGTTGACGAGGCCAAGCGCGGGCTTTCATCCGGGGAATTCTACCTGATACAGGCCTACAACGGCGACGCGCTTCAGTTAATGGAGGAAAACGAGGATATCGGTTTTGCTCTGCCTCTTGAAGGCACATCAATAAGCCAGGACGACTTTGTGATACCGGTAAACGCCCGCAACCCTGAACTGGCATACAGATTCATTGACTTTATGCTTGAGCCTGTTAACTCAAAGGAGAACATGGATTTCGTCTACTACCTCTCTCCGAACAAAGAGGCTCAGAAACTTATGGAAAGCGATTTTATGACGAACCCTGCGATTAATCCGCCAAAAAATGTGCTTTTAAAATGCGACTTTCTTATAGACCTTGGAGAAAACAACATAAAATATTCAGACCTCTGGGATAAAATAAAGTCTGCGAAGTAGATTAACGTTTCCAGCCGCCGCGCGGCTGGAAACTTATAACAAGACTATAGGAAGATATATGCCGCTTAACAAAAATGAAATCGACAGCCTTGTGACCAAACTGAGGGAAAGATACAGGGACTACGCTAAAAAATACAGCCCCGTCTGGTTTAACATTGATTCATTTGAGCAGAGGCTGGGGCTTGCTCTCAGGAACAGAATGAACCTTGAAGGATTCATTCTTGCTGAAATAGCGAACTTCGAAAAACTGCGTGAGCAGTATGACAAAAAAAAGAAACAGAAAGAGAATAGCTTTTCAAAAGAGGTTGACCGTATAATAGAGGAGAATACAGCGCGCATAAAAAAATACCCATTCCTGCTGTTTCACCCCAGGTGCTCAGCCGAGATATCGCATTTCTACGGGGCGCTAAACATAATGGCTGAAGACTACTTCCCCGTATTCAGGCTGCTCGCGCCTGATGGTCAGTTAAAAAAAAATATAGAATCCATTGAAATAATATTGCAGAACATGTGCGTACCCGCAGGCAGCCGCAATCCGAGGCGTATTGATGATCACATACTTCTGCTGAACAGACCGGCAGTCCGCGAAATAGAAATAGAAAAGGACGGCAACGAATACCTCAAAGAAGGCGCGTTCATTCTTCACGACATCATTGATCTGTGCGAACACATGCTTGAATCACCGTCGGACAACTGGAACTATCCTGTCACCTTCCAGAAGCTGTACATCGAAGAGAGCAAAAAGAAAAAGGTTATAGAAGCATTCAGCGGGATGACAGGTTTTGGCGCCATACTCAAAATCAGGGAATACGCGGCACAGGTCATCGAAGATTTCAGGCTCTCTGCTTTTCGCAGACAGGGTTAATTTTTTTGATACAGAGCCGTTCCCCTGGGGTCAGAGCATGTTCCTGGGCTCAGAGCAGTTTCCCGGGGGGTCAGAGCATCTTCCTGGGGTCAGAGCATCTTCCTGGGGTCAGAGCATGTTCCCCGGGGTCAGAGCAGTTTCCCGGGGTCAGAGCATGTTCCCCGGGGTCAGAGCAGTTTCCCGGGGTCAGAGCATCGCCCCTAAATCTCCCCTAAAAAACGTCATGAAGAATTATTACTGGTTTGACAGATTGCCCCGAATGGCTACTGTTGTCGGATAATAAAAAAAACGGTACACCTTTTATGAAAAAATATTTCCTCATCCTGTTATCATCGTTTTTACTGATAAACTGTGCTTCTGCCGCATCTAAAACAGCCGCGAACAGGCCCGATGAAAATAGCATACCTGTTGATTCATGGACAAATTACAGCGAGGGTCTCTACTATAAAAATCTGGCTCTTGTCTCAAAGAATACCCCGGAAAAAAACAGTTATCTTGACAGATCCATCGAGCTGCTGGAAAAAGCTGCCGCTGCCGATGAAGAGTGCGGAAGGGTATATTACCATCTTGCCGAAGCATATTATCTTAAGGGTGATTCTAAAAAATCAATAGATAATGCTGAACTTTCTATTAAAAAGGACGCAGGGTTCTATCCGCCATATGAAAAAATATATACGATCCACGTCGAGAGAAAGGAATATGACTTAGCTGCTGCGGCGCTTGAGCGTTACCTCGTTCAGGAGCCAGATGATGTAAGCGTGCTATACACGCTGGGGCTTCACTACTACGGGCCCATGAATGACAGCCAGTCTGCGCTGAAAAAATTTGAAACAATAACAAGGCTCTCCATAACAAAAGACATAGCTCCCGATTATACAGAAAAAGCCTGCTATGTATCGGGTTATATATATTTTAAGAAAAATGAATTCCGCAGATCCTTTAAATGCTATAAAAAAGCATATGAACTTAATCCGAACAACATGAGTGCTGTATCAATGCTCGCCATAAATGCAATAAGCGAATACAACCTGAAAGATGCCGAAAAATATTCCACCTTATACCTTGCAGAAAATCCCGATGAAACAAATATGAATTACATTCTTGGACTTGTCTACTACCTCAACGATGATGAAAAAGCTATTGAACACCTGGCCCGCGTGATGAGAACAAAGTCCTTTGAAGGATTTTACGCGTCAGGACTTTTTTATGAACTTACCGGCGATACAGAGAGGGCGGACAATATTATTAAATCCGTAATGAAAATGAAGAACGACCTTGTACCTGCCTGGATAGCTACTGCCAGGATAAATCTTAAAAAGGGTGACCATAAAACAGCTTACAGAAGTTTTATTGATGCAGGAACAATCGCATACAGAAAAGAACTCTTCGATGTTGCAGACCGTCTTTTTTTCAAGGCGCTCGAACTGAAAAAGGAGAGCGATGTGGACGTATATTATTTTCTCGCTCGCACACAGGAAGAAAAGAAAAACTACGCCATTGCCATAAGCTATTACAACAGATACTATGCTGCCACCAGGGAGACAGACATACTGGTTCATGCCGGTTATCTTTATGGTGTTCAGAAAAAATTCGGCAGAGCCTATGAGTATTTTAACAACGCAATGAAGATTGATCCGGAAAATGCTTCACCATGGTTTTTCACAGGTCTTGTCCAGATATGGGAGGAAAAATACAGTGAGGCCAACGCAAGTATCGCAAAGGCCATAGATATCCGGAACGATGTGGAGGCATATTACTTCTACTACGCGATCACCTTTGAAAAAATGAACCGAGTAAACGAGGCAGAGCAGGCTCTGATTGCAGCTATCAATGCTAATCCCGCAAGCAGCAGATCAATGAATTACCTGGCTTATCTCTACGCGGACCGTAACATCAAACTTGACCAGGCATACTCCCTTGTGATCAGGGCTCTTGACCTTGAACCGGAGAACGGCGCATATATTGACACACTGGGCTGGATCTACTACAGGCAGGGAAAATACGACATGGCGCTTGAATACACCCTTATGGCCGAAGAACTGCTTGCCGAAGAGGATTCCATTGATCCGGTGGTGTACGACCACATAGGTGATATATACATCATGCTCGGCAAAAAGGAGAGCGCGCGCCACTACTGGGAAAAAGCCTTTAAAATGAACAATGACATTAAAATTGAAGAGAAAATCAGAGGGGTCTCAAAATGAAATCAACAAAACAGTTGTTTGCAATACTTGTATGCGCATCGCTCTTGTCATGCACCACCGCAGCAGACAAAAAGAATGTGACCGGTCAGACTGGAGCAAAGCTCGAGGGAGATCCCCTGATGGCTGAAAAACTGATGCTATCCATAAAGGAGATTAACGATAATGCCCCTGCAACCATAAACACATCTTTCAGCGCAGATGGAGTGAATAACGGACAAAAGTTCAAGGTAGAGGGAACTGCTCTTTTTGATCGTAAAGGCTATTATAAAATAGCTGTTGTAGATTATGTGTTTCGCAGCAAGGTAATTGAGGCATACAGGGAACTTGACAGCCTCTACTTTTACTACCCTGCCGAAAAAAAGCTTCTTATTGATGCCGTAAATAAAATTGACATTTACAGGTACACGGCTTTTCAGACAAGCTTTGAACTTATGCACTCGCTGTTTACAGGCGGCATCCCCTTGATCGGCCTCTCGAAGGTAACAAAATGCGTCGCGGGTGACAAGCCTGATTCATACAATCTTATGCTTCAAAACAACGAGTACATGCAGAACATATATTTCAACTCGGACATACCCGAGAGAATAATGATTATACACAGAACCACCAGAGACCGAATGGAAATTTACCTGAAGTCCAGCATAAAAAGGAATAAAGGGGTGTTCTATAAAAACATCCGGATAACAGCCCCTGAAAGAAACATCAGTGCAAACATAAACTTTATTTCGCCTTTACTCGATGGTGTTATTGAACCTGAAAAGTTTAAGTGTGAGGTGTTTAAAAAGGATGTTGAAGTGATACGGATTAACTGAAGGATAAGGAAAAATAGGGGCTCTGACCCCGGGAACGGGAATAAGCGGCTCTGACCCCTTCTATACAGCAAATACATCTTTATTGGTTTATACTTTATACTTGCTCTGACCCTTTTATTCATTATTCACAAGCACACACGCATCTTGCTCTGACCCCGGGAAAAACAAAAGATGCTCTGACCCCAGAATGTATCGATTCCGTAAATCCGTAAAAAATTACAAATTCAGCTCTGACCCCGAAAATTATTTTAATCTTTTCTGGCCTGATAACGTATAGATATCAGATACTGATATTTTTTACGGAGAATTTTATGGCCAGACCATTAAGAAAAATAGTACAGGGTGTTACCTATCATTGCTACACAAGATGC
>Ga0255347_1006224_pt1 | contig 13116 bp, 9 predicted proteins | sample wastewater_treat_2_FD_192479 | JGI IMG/M metagenome (GOLD analysis project Ga0255347, IMG submission 192479) | Wastewater microbial communities from Lulu Island WWTP, Vancouver, Canada - plant24 | ecosystem: Engineered > WWTP > Wastewater > Unclassified | place: Canada: Vancouver, British...
TTTAGCAACCAGCATCCAACCGGTGCAATGCACGAATGGACTGTTCACGATACCGGTGACCTTCGATTCGAGCTTCTTTGATGGCCGTGCGCTCTGGCTGGGGATCGCGGTCGGGAGCGACCCCGAGATGACTCCCCGGCAGGAGATGAGCCCGGTGCCATATGCACTGAGTCTGAGACCGGGAGCAGTAATCAATGGTTCCAGTGCGATACCCGTCGTGTCAGTGAATACTTTAGGAAGTGGGACCGCCATATTCGGGACCAGCAGTTCGGGCAAGGGTGTGTATGGCAGCAGCACTTCGGGCATAGGTGTGAATGGAGCAGGCTATTATGGAGTCTATGGTTGGGGCAGTCCGAACGGTATTGGGGTTGTAGGGGATAGCAACTCGAATATTGGAGTGGAAGGAGACTGCGATACAACCGGTAAAGGAGTAAAGGGGTGGAGTAACAACGGTATCGGGGTTTATGGAGAAACATGGAATTCGAACGGTAACTATGGACTGTATACACCAGACAACCTGTATGTCGGGGGCAAGAGTACATCAATCAATGGCGTTTATGGAACCAGCACCTCAGGGTATGGAGTCCAGGGTTCCAGTGCATCCTCTGTTGGGGTTTATGGAAATAGCACATCAGGTAAAGGAGTACAGGGCGATAGCACTTCGGGTATCGGTGTGTATGGTACAGGCGCATCAGATACGGGAGTATACGGCGTTGGAAAAACTGGCGTACAAGGAATGGGAACTTCCAGTGATGGGGTATACGGGAAGACTACTTCAGGGTGGGCCGGAGTGGGTGGTTCCGGTCCCACATATGGAGTATGGGGAGATAGTCCAGGCGGATTAGGGGTCTACGGCTCCGGGACAAGCGGGGTTTACGGCTCCGGGACAAGCGGGGTCGGCATGCATGGAATAAGTACTTCCGATGATGGGGTACTTGGAGAAACTACTTCGGGTCCTGCCGGTGTAGCAGGTCAGGGCCCATCGACGAGGGGAATTTGGGGAGCGAGCACGAGCGGAATTGGTGTGGTGGGAACAAGTTCGAGCGGACATGCCATCGAGGCTATCAGTGATCAATCGTACGGACTCTATGCAGATACCCATAATGCCAATTCGTATGGTATTTACACCGATGACCGCCTCTATGCTGGAGGGGGAGTATTCCCGACATCAGATGTCGCCGAGTACATGCCGGTTACCGGGAATGTCACCCCGGGAACGGTGCTTGTCATCGGTGATGACGGAAAACTCCATGTCACTTCAACAGCAAACGACACGAGGGTTGCCGGTATCGTATCAACCGCACCCGGCATATCCCTCGGGGCAAAGAATAATGGAAACCCCGGTGAGCAGGTAATCGCAGTTGCCGGCCGGGTGCCCTGCAAGGTGGATGCGACCCATGCCCCGGTTCATGCCGGCGACCTGCTTACGACTTCAGATAAGCCCGGATATGCAATGAAAGCAGAACCAACGATGATCAATGGTCGTGGGTTTTACCCCGATGGGACCATCCTCGGCAAGGCCATGGGTTCTCTCGAGAGCGGCATAGGGACGATAGACGTCCTGGTGACACTCCAGTAAAGGGTGATAGGAAAGAGACAGGGCAGGCAGGACCGGCCCATCAATATTTCGCGGCCGCACCGGGCCGGTCACCTGTAACTTTTTGGGCGATTCATGATCACAAAGAAGATCATCCCCTTTTCGCCATAGCCTTGTAAATCGGGAGTACGAGAATGCCAGCATACCTTATTGCCCGGGTGGACATTGCTGACTGGGACAGGTATTACCAGTACCTTAATGCCACGCCACGAATCATTGAAAAACATGGGGGAGTGGTCCTTGCACGTTCAGGAGACCCGCAAACCCTGGAAGGTCCCCTGGAGTCCCGGAGAATTGTGCTCATACAGTTCCCTTCACTCGAGAAAGCGAAGGAATTTTATTATTCGCCAGAATACCAGGCAGCGCGTATATTACGGGAAAATGCAGGGACAGGGGACATCATCATCATCGATGGTATTGCCTGTTCCTGACATTGGCCTGGTTGCAGGGAATTTCGTCAAGAAAGGCTTGATTCAAGTTCAGGCAGCCGGGATTTCTATTCGAAGAAGAATCACCAGAATATCCTGAAATTTCAGGTATTGAACGGGCGGCCTGCAAGAAAATTCCATGGTGGAGAGGATTACACGGTCACCCGTTCGATGGGTGTAACAGGGAGATCCAATCGGTGAAGGGAAATCCCCAAGCGGCTTTCCGGAGGATATACAGGAGTCATGACCCCCTTTTAATACTGATTATCGTATACCACCGGAAACCTCTTTCACGAAGAATACCCTTAACACGCCATCTCCCGACACCTGATCATGGAGAGAAAACCCATGGAAAAGATCACGATTGGCCCGATGCCATACATGAGCGTGATGCCCACCGTGCTCGTGGGCGCAAATGTCGCCGGGAAGCCAAATTACATGACCGCCGCCTGGGCCACGGTCGCCTGCATGGTGCCGCCGATGGTCTGTGTCGCACTTAACAAGGCGCGGTATACGGCGAAGGGCATCGATGAGAACGGGACATTCAGCCTGAATATCCCCTCGGTAGAACAGATGATCCCGACCGACCATTGCGGCCTCGTCTCCGGTGAGAAGGAGGACAAGTCCGGGGTGTTCCGGTCGTTCTACGGGAAGCTGAAGACCGCACCCATGGCAGGGGAGTGCCCGGTCAACATCGAGTGCAGGTTGTTCAAGTCCGTCGACTGCGGGAGTCACATGCTCCGGATCGGGGAGGTCGTGGAGATTCATGCGGCCAAATCGTGCCTGACTGACGGGAAACCGGACATCACGAAAATTAACCCGATGATCTATTCTCAGCTCATGTACTACGGTGTAGGGATGCCAGTCGGCAAGGCATTCTCGGAGGGGAAGAAGTACAGGAAGAAGTGAGCAAATATAATTTGGGATCGTTCGGCAAGAGATTATTTCCATACGGTAGATAGGACCGTGAGCTTGGGGAATATTCCCTTTACCTATCTGGCAGGGAAAAGGTGATGAAATATGATATTTGGTAGGTCCTTCGTTAGACGTTGTGCACCGGGACTGCCCCGTTCCCGGCATGCAGGACGGCCGCCGGCCCGGGCATATCGATCCCCAGCGTCTCCCTGAGCACCTCATCGACGGTCTCGACCGGCACGAAGACCAGTTCGCCCCGGACATCAGCGGGCACGTCCTCGAGGTCCCGCACGTTCTCCCGCGGCAGGATGACCTTCTTTATCCCGGCCCGGTGGGCGGCCAGGACCTTCTCCTTGATGCCGCCAACCGGGAGGACGGCGCCGGAGAGGGTGATCTCACCGGTCATGGCCGTTTTCGGGTCCACCCTCCTGCCGGTGATCAGGGATGCCAGCGCCGTAAACAGCGTCACGCCCGCAGACGGGCCGTCCTTGGGGGTCGCCCCCGACGGGACATGGATGTGGACGTCGCTTGCGATGAAGTCGAACCTGGTCGCAGCATGGGCCAGCCTGGACCTCGCCAGGCTCATGGCAATGGTCGCCGACTCCTTCATCACGTCCCCGAGCTGGCCGGTCAGGGTGAGGTTCCCCTTCCCCGGCATGAACGTGCCCTCGATGAAGAGGATGTCCCCGCCAACCGGTGTCCATGCAAGGCCGGTGACCACGCCGGGAACTGCCTCCTTCCTCGCCTCCTCCTGCCGGACCACCTCCTTTCCCAGGATCCCGGCAAGCATGTCCGCCTTCACCGCGTACGGGAGCTCGACATTACCTGATACGATCTTCTCGGACACGTGCCGGGCGATATGTGCCAGCTGCTTCTTCAGCCACCTGACGCCCGCTTCGCGTGTGTACCGCTCGATGAGCGCCCGGAGGGCTGCGTCCTCTATCACCAGGCTGCCGGCCTCCAGGCCGTGCTCCTCAAGGATCGCCGGCAGGAGGTGGTTCCTTGCGATGGAGAACTTCTCGTTCTTCGTGTACCCCGAGATCTCGATGTGCTCCATCCGGTCGAGGAGGGGTGCAGGGATAGTGGCGAGGGTGTTGGCCGTTGCGATGAACAGCACCTCGGACAGGTCATAGGGTACCTCGAGGTAGTGGTCCGAGAACGTGCTGTTCTGCTCGGGATCGAGGACCTCGAGGAGGGCGCTGGCCGGGTCACCCAGGTAGGAGGAGCCGAGCTTGTCGACCTCGTCCAGGATGAAGACCGGGTTCTTGGTCCCTGCCCGCTTGATGCCCTGGATGATCCTCCCGGGAAGGGCCCCGATGTAGGTCCTCCGGTGGCCTCGGATCTCGGCCTCGTCCCTGACGCCCCCCAGGCTGACCCGGACGTACTTCCGGCCCAGGGCATCAGCGATGCTCTTGCCGAGGCTCGTCTTGCCGGTCCCGGGCGGCCCGGTCAGGAGGAGGATCGAACCCTGCTTCTCGTGCTTTAATTTCATGACTGCCAGGTGCTGGATGATCCGCTCCTTGACCTTGTCCAGCCCGGTATGGTTGGCGTCGAGGACTTTCCGGGCCTCCGCGATATCAACGCTGGTCTTTTCCTCGGTCACCCAGGGAAGTTCCAGCAGCAGGTCCAGGTAATTCCGGATAATGGAGCTCTCGTGGTTCTCCCTGCCGCCGGTCTCGAGCTTCCGGGCTTCCGCAAGGGCCTTCTTCCGGACCTCCTCCGGCATCTTTGACTGCTCGATCCGCTCCCGGTACCCGCCCTCCCCGGGGCCCAGGCCCTCGCTCTCGTTGAGCTCATCCTGGATCAGCTTCAGCTGCTCGCGGAGCATTGCCTCGCGGTTTGACCTGTTCACCTTCTCGGATACCTTCCGGGCCATCTCGATACGGAACGCAATGTTCTCGCCGAGCTTCACCAGGAGCTCGAGGAAAGCCTGGCCGCGCTGCCGGACTGATGCCGTCTCCAGGATAGCCTGCTTCTCGGCGGCTGGCACGGGGATGAACGGCATGACGTACCCGATGATCTGGTCGATGGAGTCCATCCTGTCGATCGGGGGGGTGAAATGCTCGGAGCCATGGAAATGGCTGCTGATCTCGTGGATCGCCCGTTTTATCTCGGCGGTGAGCGCCCGCCGCATCGGCTCGTCGAGGTCGGGCCTGTCCGGTGCCGGCGTGCATCCGGCATAGATTTGGCCGGCCTTCTCGTGGAGGGCTGTGACTTCCACTTTCTGGACGGCGATGGCATCTACGAGGTAGCCTTCGTCGGCAGGTTCAGCGGCTACCACCTTCAGCAGGCACCCGACCGTGTACAGCGATTCGCGGGTGACCTCCGGGCCGCTCCTGGAGGCCAGAGCGATGGCCTGGGCTGCTCCGCCGTGCTTCATATCGGCTGCCAGCAGCTCTCCAGCGGTTTTATCGACTTTCAGCTTTGTCCGGGTCTGTGGGAAGACCACGATCTCGGAAAGGGGTAGAACGAGGAACTCGCGGTTCCTTTCGGTGTCGAATCCAAGCATTGTTAATCCTGATTCTGGTGAGATTGATGGTGGTTTTGACGGAAATGAGCAGGGTTTACCGGACCTTCCTGAGTATCCGGACAAGGAGGTCCATGTCGTCTTCATCGAGGGAGTCCCGCATCCGTTCGATGAGCAGGGAGATGGCGTCGTCCTCGGCCCGGGCGATCCGCCGGCCCTTCTCGGTCAGGCGTATATACAGGACCCTCCCGTCATAGGAGGACCGTTCGCGGTACACGCAGTCCATACGAACGAACCTGTTGACCATCTCAGTGATGGTGGGCTTCGAGTTCCTGGTGAGCTCTGCCAGGCGGCTAAAGGTCACATCGCCCTGTTCGTCGATGACCCTCAGGTACCGGACCTGTTTCACCGTGATATCAGGGACGCCGCATTCGGCAAGGATGGCGGAGGAGCTCTCGTTCCTGATCCTGATCAAGTGTTCGACTGCTATCAACAGCCGCTCCATCTCCGCCACCATTGCCTCTGCCTGTATTTAGTTAGGGTTTCCCTAATAATAAGCTTGAGATGTGTGCAAGGAGAGGGGTGGAATATTCACATCCAAGAAAACCAGGTTTTTATACGATTCCAGCAGCATTGTTTTTCAATGAGAATTTTCGTCCATTCAGCTCTTCTCGTATGCACGATGCTGGGACTGGTATTCATATCCGGCTGCCTCTCTCATGAATCTCCGGACAGCGGAACGAATTCCTCTGTCGATCAATCAGTCCCCCTGAAAATAACTGATTCAGAGGATAATGCAACGTTTGAACCAAATGAGACGGAACTTTTAACCCCCGAAGAAAGATTCCCATCAAAAAATGATTCTATTATTCGCTATGTTCCGACCATTACACCCACAACCCAAATAACTGAGGCATCCCCATGTTCCTGCAATAATACCTGCAAGACACTATCGTGCCCCCCGAGATTGCGCTGCTGCCCTGATTATCTCAAAGGACCGACGTGCTACAATCCGAAAACAGCGTATTATTGTGTTAAAGTACCTTCCTGCAACAATTGTTATATTCTTACGCAGGATTACCGATATACCTCTGATATTTCTGGAAATGCCTGGGAATGGAAACCCCTGTAAGAAATAAGCCAGACCCCAGTGAAGAATCAAACTCATCGGGGCTGGTTTATGGCAGTATCGAAACTCCGAATTATATTTTTGGAGCAGGGTAATCTCACAGAGGAGAAATATCCCTTGGGAAGATGTCAGGTAATGACGTCTTCAGCAACACGGAAGAGCCCCCAGCCCATCCGGGTCAGGGAAAACATGGGAGCCTTGTCAAGGACTCGCGTTAAGGCTTTTCCTCAACAAGATAATTGATGATGCTCTCCGAGATGTCCCCGGCATACTCTCCGGACCTGCGGATACTGTCGGCAATGGAGCGGAGGGGTATAGCAAGGGACGGATCTTCCTTCATGGCAAGGAGGATGACTTTTTCATAGAGTTCTTCGAGCTTTTCAACCTGCTCGATATTGGTATTTGACCCTTTAAGATCGCTGTTGAAGAACGATACGATGCTCTTATCAAAGAGGGCGATGGCGAGGCTGTTTGCTTTCCCAAGAGCCTCCAGTACCTCGCCACCTATCCGGTTTCCCGGTATTTTCTTTCCGTTCTCGGCAATCCTGACCGCATGATCGCCGATCCGCTCTATGATGCGGCTGATGATGTAGGTATTCACCACCTTGCTGGTCGGGGCCCCCATCTTCCGGGAAAGCCGAGCATTCTTCAGGATCATGTTCGTTTGCCGGGCTATCAGCCAATGGAGCCGGTCCACGTCATTGTCACGCTGAATCACGTCATCGGCCAGCCCGGCATCCCCGGTTTTCAGGGCATTCACGGCATCGATCTGCATGTTCTTGACGGTCACAAACATCCGCTTGATAGTATTTTCAAATGGCATCTCGGCAGGATTGAGGAGGTCCCTGAGAAGTATCATCATATCCGTCTCGTCGACCACTTCGAACCCGATTGCCATCTGGGTAAAATTGCGCACGACCATCCTCATCGATGCCGGGATCCGCGACTTCGAGGTAATCCGGAAACTGGTGAACCCGGAGATGTACGATCCGACCAGCAGCCTGAACAGGAAGACGGGATCATGGATATCCGTGATAGAAAAGACCTTCTCCCGCTGGTACTGGCCTTCCGTGATATCGCGGGTGACGAGGAGTGTCCCGTCCGGCAAGGCGATCAATCCCAGGGGATCGTTTTTCTGAATATTCTGCTCCTCGGCCCAGTCTTTCGGCAGGGTGATGACAAACGATGATCCCCCGGTGACCTGCACCTTTCTGATCTCTATGCGAACCCCTCCATTCCAGGAATATTCTCTATTTCTCTCTATAAAATAAAACCGATCTATAGGTTCCTTTAAAACAGGCCCTTTCGGGGAACGTATGCTCCACAAAGCGGGCGTACAACATCCAATCCCGGATTTTTCCCGCTGCATGGCTGCTTGCAGCACCATCATTCTTTTATCCTGCCGTATCGATACCCATGTGGTTCCTATGAGCCTCAAGAACGTGATTATGCCTCCTGACAGGGTCTATTTCGACCTGCTCGAACAGCAGGCAGCAATCGTCACGGAGGCAGCCCGCCAGCTCCTCGATCTGACCAGGAGCTTCACGAACCTCGAGCAGAAACGGAAGGAGAGTGAAGTACTTGAACAGAAGGGCGACCAGATCACTCATGACATCCATGAACGGCTCAATAAGAGATATCGCCCTCCTTTTGACACCGATGAGGTCTCAAGGCTCGCCTCTGCCCTCGACGAGGTGCTTGACTACATTGATGGTACCATTGAACGGATGCTCTACTATGGCATCAAGGCCTCTGACCGATACATGATTGAACTTGCCAAGCTCATTCACCTGTCGGCAGTTGAGATCGAGGCGGCCGTAAAATCCCTCCGGTCCATGAAAGACCCCCGGTATATCGAGGAACGGTGCATCGAGGTAAACCGGCTGGAAAACCTCGCGGACGATGAGCTCTCGAAGGCGATGATCGAACTGTTCCAGACCGAAAATACCATCGCCATTATTAAATTAAAAGACATCTACGATTATCTTGAAATGGTGACCGATTACTGCGAGGACGTCGCTGATGTACTTTCTGATATCGCTACCCGGCATTCTTCGTCCTGATGGGATAAAGACCGGATTTCTTTTTTATTCGAAAAAAGCATTGAATTGTGCTTATTTGATCTCGATCCGCTCGCCGGTGATGGCATAATGAACATTTTCAGCCATCCTGCAGGCATGGTCACCTGATCGCTCCAGGTAGCGGGCAGTCATGATATAGGACGTGTACCGGCTGATGGTTTTTGGGTTCTCCATCATGATCGTGAGCGCCTGCCGGAATATCGAACGCCAGAGTGAATCCACAACATCATCCCGGGAAGACAGGTCCTTGATCAGTGCCAGGTTCTCTTTTTCAAAGGCGACCGTGACATCATCGATCATCGCGGTTACCAGGCTGGTCATGTGCTCTATCGGTGGCATTTGCGGGTAGGAAGGCTGGTCCTGGAGGTACTGGACCATGTTTGCGATATCTTTTCCGTACCTCCCGATGCGCTCGGCCCCGGCGATCATCTTGAGGATACAGACGATCACCCGCATATCCTTGGCCATGGGCTGGTAAAGGGCAATCAGCTGATAGGCACGGTCCTCGAGGTTGATGGTCCGCTCCTGGATCTCTGTCTTCCGTGATTGTACACCTGATGCCTGTGCTGCATCTTCAGAGAGCAGGGCCTGTACGGCATCCACGAGCATCTTCCGTGCAAACCGCGCCATTTCAATCGTATCCTGCTTCAGGAGGTCGAGTTCTCCATGGAATTTTTCCGACATTGTCTTCCCTACCCGAATCGTCCGGTGATATAATTCTCGGTGAGGTCTTCCTCAGGGTGTTCGAATATCTGTTTTGTCTGCCCGAATTCAACAAGCTTGCCGAGATACATGAACCCGGTATCATCGCTCACCCTTGCCGCCTGCTGCATGTTATGGGTGACAATAATGACAGTATAGTCCTGCTTGAGGTTCTCGATCAGGTTTTCTATCTTTGCTGTCGCGATGGGATCGAGTGCCGAGCAGGGTTCGTCCATCAGGATAACCTCGGGGCCGACAGCGAGCGTGCGGGCGATGCAGAGCCGCTGCTGCTGCCCGCCGGAAAGGCCAAGTGCTGAACTGTCCAGCCGGTCTCTCACTTCTTCCCAGAGTGCCGCGTCCTTCAGGCTCTTTTCAACTATCCGGTCGAGTTCCTTTCTCTCCTTGATCCCATGGACCCGCGGCCCGTAGGCGACATTCTCGTACACGGACTTCTGGAAGGGGTTGGGCTTCTGAAAGACCATACCGATACGCTTCCGCAGCAGCACCACGTCAGTCGCCGGTGCATAGATGTTCTCGCTGTCAAAGGTGACATCACCAGTGATTTTCGTGGTGTCGATGAGGTCATTCATCCGGTTGAAGCACCGGAGGAGCGTGGATTTCCCGCACCCCGACGGGCCGATGAGGGCGGTCACCCCCCTCCGCCGGACTTTCATCGTGATCTCCCTCAGGATATGGACATCCCCAAACCAGAGGTTGAGGTTGCGGGTTTTTATGACAGATGAGGATGCATCCCAGGAAATCGGATCCCCCTCAAGTCATGGTGCATTCCATGCAGGGATATCTTCCGGTTTTTTTATCCTTGCTACGGGAATTACAGGAAACGCGGGAGCCATGCGGATCACCACCTGATGGACTTCTGGTACCGTGTACGAGTTACCACGGCTGCTCCGTAAAACATCGTAACAATGGCCAGGAGGACAAGGGCTGTTCCATATGCATATTGCTGAGCGCCCGGGACGCTCGTAGAGAGGATGTACAGGTAATAGGGGAGTGCCATGACGGGTTCGAATATGGAGGCCGGGAGAAAACGCGTGGAGAATACTACCGCAGTAAACAGGATTGGTGCAGTCTCCCCTGCAGAACGGCCAATCGAGAGGATGGTGCCGGTAATGATACCGGGGACGGCGGCCGGCAGGACGACTTTCCGGACCGTCTGCCATTTCGAGGCCCCAAGAGCCAGGCTGCCCTCGCGTACAGCGCTTGGAATGCTCTTTAAGGCCTCCTCGCTGGTCCGTATGATGGTAGGGAGGACCATGAGGGCCAGGACGATCCAGCCGGTGAGGAGCGACACACCGAACCTCAGAAAAATGACGAGAAAAGCGAACCCAAAGAGGCCAAACACAATCGAAGGAGTCCCGTTCAGGAGATCGACCCCGGCCCGGATGGTTTTGGTAATCCACCCCTCCCTCGTGTACTCCGAAAGGTAGATGGTTGCCCCGATACCGAGAGGAAGAGCAATCAGGATAGCCCCGGTGACCAGGTAGACGGTCCCCACAATTGCCGGGAAGATCCCGCCAGCACGGCCCAGGTTGGAAGGATACCCGAATATGAATTCCCACGACAGGACCGGGAGACCATGTACAATAATGTCAAGGAGAATGATCGCAAGAACAGCCAGGACGATGCCCACAGCGGCAAACATGCAAGAGTAAGCGATTTTCTGGCATGTCTGCGGGGATGCCTTCTTCCAGGTGATGGATATGATGATAAACACAAGGAGAAGAGCCAGGCAGGAGATGATACCGGCCGCAGCTGCGGCCAGGACCAGGACCATTCCGAGGAAACCATAGAACATGAGATGTCGTATTTTCGTGCGCGTGTTTTGGGAAAAATGTCGATCTTTCGCTGCAGTTCCTGTTTGTGCTGAACGGATACGGTTGAGGATGACCGTTGCCGAGAGATTAATAATAAGGGTTATGATGAGCAGGATCACGGCGATCCCGAACAATGCATGATAGTGGAGGCTCCCGATCGGGACTTCCCCTGTCTCGATGCCCAGGGTTGCCGTCAGGGTGCGGATTGGAGATAACACGTTCCAAAACGGCTGGGGGACGACCGCCGCATTCCCGGTGACCATGAGGACTGCCATGGTCTCCCCGATTGCCCTGCCGATGCCGAGAATCACAGCGGCAGTGATGCCGGAGAGAGCTGAAGGCAGAATGACCCGGCTGATTGTCTGCCACCCGGTTGCCCCGGCAGCGAGGGACCCCTCCTTGTACTCACGGGGGACGGAGTTGATCGCATCTTCAGATACGCTGACAATCGTAGGGAGAGCCATAATACCGAGGAGGACCGATCCGGCAAGCCAGGTCTCGCCGGTCGGGAGGTTCAAAGAGATACGAATCCAGTTTGTCAGGACCACCAGCCCGAAAAAACCATATACGACTGAAGGTATTCCCGCGAGCAATTCGACTGCGGGCTTTATGAGGGTCCGGAGACGGGGCCCGGCCAGCTCGGATATGAAGATTGCACTCGCAACTCCCAGGGGGACTGCCAGGGCCATGGCACCTGTCATGACAAGGATTGTCCCGATAACCAGCGGAAAAATCCCGTATCCTGGCGGTGTTCCTGTGGGGTCCCACCTCCCTCCAAAAAGGAAATCAGGGAGGCTAACCTGCATGAATGCCGGATATCCGTTCAACAGGAGATACCCGAGAATAAAACAAACCGCCAGGACGGCGAATATGGCGCACATGAACCAGATGGACCCAATTATCTGTTCCTGTATTTTCCGGACCGCAGGTGCCGCCATTTTTTTCCCGACGCCTGGTATGGGCAAACAGGTCACCCCGATATCCAGATTTTCAGTATCCTATTGAAAGCTCGATACAAACCGGTACTTTTACCTTCCGAAAACGATGAAAAATTGAGAGGAGCAGTCATTTCAGTGGAACGAACCCTTCCCCGGTGAGCAGTTTCTGCCCTTCGGAGGAGAGAATGAAATCAATGTATGCTTTGGCGAGGCCGGTCGGCTGACCGCTGGTCAGCAGGTACAGTGACCGCGAGAGAGGGTATTTTCCACTGGTCACGTTGTCCACGGTTGGCTCAACCAGCGTCCCGTTGATGCTAATACTGACGGGCTTCACGGTCGTGTCGATGAACCCCAGCCCAATGTAACCGATTGCGCCCGGTGTCTGGGCGATTGTCAGTTTCACGGCACCGTTTGCGTTCTTTTCCAGCATGGTCGGGACGTAGTTCGTACCGCCCATGATGCTGCTGGTAAAGAACTCCCGGGTCCCCGACGCACTGTCCCTGCCGACGACGACGATGATCATGTCCGGGCCACCGACCTGCTTCCAGTTGGTGTAATTCCCATTGTAGATGCCTTTGATCTGGGCAAGTGTAAGGCTGGTAACAGAATTTGCAGGGTTGACGATAAGGGCAACTCCGTCTTTTCCGACTGTCGTTATCACCAGGCCAGGATATTTTTTCAGTCCATCCGGTTTAACGTCGCGGGATGACATGCCGATATCGGCAGTCCTCTCTCCTGCTGCCTGGACCCCGACGCTGGAGCCGCCTCCGGTCACCTGGATATCGGCATTGGCATGGCTTCCCATGTACGCATCAGCAGCCTTCTGGGCAATGGGAAGCACGGTCGTTGAACCAGTGACTTTGATCGACGTCCGTTCCTGTGAGGGTTGCGGGTTTGAACTGGTTCCCGTGCACCCGGCCATAACCAGGGCCAGGGTCAGGATCCCTGCCATTGCAAGGGCCACACATCCAGTATGTGTCTTTCTCGGAACCATGGTGATCTGATTAAAACACCGATTTGACGG
>Ga0255347_1006227_pt1 | contig 13113 bp, 8 predicted proteins | sample wastewater_treat_2_FD_192479 | JGI IMG/M metagenome (GOLD analysis project Ga0255347, IMG submission 192479) | Wastewater microbial communities from Lulu Island WWTP, Vancouver, Canada - plant24 | ecosystem: Engineered > WWTP > Wastewater > Unclassified | place: Canada: Vancouver, British...
TGCCTATCGCCAGATAAATCAAAACACTACCGATAATAAGCATGACAGCATTTCCCCAGGTAAAAAACTGAAAGCCTGTTTCTAAAAAGCCGAACACGTCGAGTCCTCCATTAAAATAGTAGTCAGGCTAATAAACCTGTTAGTTTTTAAGCACAGTGCGTCAGAGATTTGTACTTACCTTTTGTGCTGGATGGTCCGATAGTTATTGGACCGAAAATCAAACAGTGTTTATTCATAAATTTATTATTTTTTCCGTGACGACTCTGGTTACCCAGATGGTGAACCAGAGAACCACCAGTAGTAAAAAGACGACGCCCAGTCCGCCGCCGGAGATCTTAAAAGCTAAAGCCATATCAAACATAAAAATACTTATCCCCCTTTCATTATCGATTACTACCAAGTTATAAATTCACTCTGCCCCGCGGCCGGCCCGATATGCCCTGCTTTCTGAAGGAACAACGACGTAGAATTTAAACAGACCGCGCTGAAATCCCCCTGAAGCTCGCACTTTAAAGGCTGCCCCATGTTGTCAAAAGGCATCAACGGACGGGTCCCGCGCTCGCATTCAGGCGCGGGACCCGCAAAGGGGGAATTCGCTCCCTGAACGGGCTTCGTGAATACGTAACTCGTCGAGAGTCGAAGAGAGGACTTATAGCTGCGAGCTAGACCTCAGGCGCCGTTAAAATTCTAAAGCTTCGTCGGCCAGCCGGCCAGTAAATGTCTACCGATACCCCTGTCTTTTGAATTCCGGATGATGTTTAAAACCCTGATCAGATAATCGCGGGTATCGCAGGGATGTATGACATCCTGAATCCCGTACATCCGGGCAGCCGGATAAGGGGACGAATCGGCCATGATTTTTTGAACCAGCTTTTCGCGTTCTTCAGCAGGTAAATTGCCGAAAACAATGTCAGCGCCAATCTGAGGATCCATGAAACTGATTTCCGCCGTAGGCCAGGCCACCATAAAATTCGCTCCGGCTCCGGCGGCACACATATTGACCAGCGCCTGACCGTATCCTTTGCGAATCAGAACGGTGATTTTAGGAACGGTAACCTGATAAAGAGCCTGCAGATTGTTTACCACACGGGTGCCCACCCGTTTAAGTTCCGCCTCCATGCCGGTCTGATGTCCGGGTGTATCCACGAAAAAGATGAGCGGAATGTTGAAGGAATCGCAGTGACACATGAACGAGGTTGCCTTTTCCAGCGCATCGGTATTGGTTGCACCGGCGTTGACCAAGGGATTGCTGGCAATGAATCCTACTGTTTCTCCGCCCACGCGCGCCAGGCAGGTGATAAGCATTGTCCCGAAATGAGGTTTATATTCAAGATATTCGCCGCCGTCCACCACGCACTGGATGATTTTGTGCATGTCGTAGGCACGCCGCCTCTGTGCGGGCAGAATATTGAGAATTTTCTTCATCCGTTCTTCGGATCCCGGCGGGATGGGTCTCACAGGGGGGAGTTCACGGTTATTGGAAGGCATATAATCAAGATATTTCCGGATAATATGGAAACAATCCTCCTCATTTTCGGCAACATGATCGGCCATACCGGTGATTTCCGCGTGAATCTGCCAGCCGCCCATCTCTTCGGCCGTGTATTGCTGCCCCAGGGCCTTACCCAGCGCCCGCGGACCGGAAACAGCTATAGAAGCCCCTTTGACGATGATTGTAAAATCAGCCAGGCAGGCTTGCCAGTCGGGAACCCCGTGGCAATCGCCCATGGCCGCCATAACATAGGGCACCTCGCGCAGGTGACTGTACCCGAAGCGTGCCGCGTCGGAACCCACACCATAAAAGAGCATTCTTCCGGAATCCTGAAGGTCGGGAATGCGCTGGCCTCCGGCTTCACCAAGCCAGATGATGGGAATACCGTAATCATAGAGCTGGTTTTTGAAGATTCCCATTTTTTTGTTGTTGATCATAGCGCTGGAACCGGCCAAGACCGTAAAGTCGTTCGCAATGACACCGATCTGCCTGCCTCCGATCTTTCCGAATCCCAGAATTAAACCGTCTGACGGTGTTTTGTCTTCCATGCCAGGTATATCTGAAGTACATAGGGCGCCGAGTTCCATAAACGAGCCCTCATCAAGAAGCTTTTCTATTCTTTCACGTGCAGTCAAGCGCCCCTTGTCGTGCTGTTTTTTAATCTTGTCAGGCCCGCCTTGGGCGAGGGCCTTTTCTTTTTCCTCTTTCATTTTTTGCAGTAGTTCCTCAAACGGCATATCGTTCACCTCTTTTGGTTTGAAATCTTGCTGTTGGGCAATAACGCTGGTACCGGCAACCGGACCGCCATGACTAGCCTGTACGGTCGCCGGAAGGCAGCGTTTTTAAGATTGAGACAAATTCTTCAGCATGCTCACTTCATTTGAGTCACACGGAAATCGTTATTTCTTTTCATAGCGCTTTTCGAAAAGAATCGGTTTACGGATCGGCCTCTCCAGCGTATTTGGTGCGACCCATTCGAATTTAGGGCTTATCCTGAGCTCACTCCTCAAGGCGGCGCGGATGTCCTTTCCGATTTCCTCAACCTGGTCTTTCATGCCTTCACCGTGTTCCACAATCATTATCAGTTCGGTAAGGCGCGGAGACGGGTCATTTTTGATGACGCGCATATGCCCGGTGACACGGGGAACAAATCGCTGCAGGAGAGCGTGGATCGCGCCGGCGAAAACATTGACGCCCTTGACTGTCAGCATGTCATCAGCGCGGCCGACAACTTTCAGGCGAAAGCCCTTGAAGCCGCATGCAGGACACTCAGATGAATAGAGTTCGACAATGTCGCCCGTGGCGTACCTGAGATAGGGCGAGGCTTTTTTCTGTAAATGCGTCCCCACCATTTCACCTATGGCTCCTTCTTTGATTTCCACCGGTTCCTTGGTTACAGGATCGACAAGATCTTCAGATGAGATATCCCAGTCTTCTGCAAAATTGTGAAGACCGTAATATGTGTCGGAGTCGCAGGAGACGGCGATATTGAGCAGGGAGGGGCCCCACCAGTCGTACCAGCGGCACCCATAGGCATCTTCAACCTTCTTTTTCAGCTCCGGAATTCCGCAGCCTGCCTCCCCCGTGAGAAGCAGGCACTTAAATCCCAGCATCTTTGGATCGATATTCAGTTTGTCCTTCAATAAATCTGCATAAAATTCAACGATGGCCGATCCTGTGTACCAGTACGTGGGGCGCGTCCATTTTACCATTTCCATAGCCGGCTGAGGCCCCAGGCGAATGTCGATGGGAAGAGGAAGTATGCCCGCCTTTTCAATTCCGGGAAGGATGGCTGATGTGGCGTAAACACCGAGTGGATACAGGAAAAATGCCCGATCCCCCTTTCCCAAACCCAGTAACTTATGCATAAAAAATGTGGCATCCGCGATAAACTCCTTATCTTCTACGGTCTGACTGTATGGGTATGTAGGGTGCCCCGTCGTTCCAGATGTACCTCCGGTAGAGATGATGTCGGCCGGATCACAGCAAACGTGAAGCCCAAAAGGATGTCCATACTTTTCAAGAGAGGCCTCCATGCTCTGCCGTTCCCGATCTTTGTCCATAAAAATGGGCAATTTGCGCAGGTCTTCGATTGTCCGGATGTCGTTCGGCGTTGCACCGCATTCTTTAAATCGCAACTGGTAATATTCAGGGGAGTGGTCGTACATGTACTTGACGGATTGACGCAGAAGATTTTCCTTTCGTTCTTTGCGCTGTTCGTAACTCATGTTGTTCAATTCTTCGGGATAAAGCCTGATTTTTCCGGTCATGATAAAACTCCTTTCTTAAAGTTAGTTGTTTTTCCACTAAACGGTTCTTTTCGCCTCATCCTTAACGCAAAATGAATGCCATGGTTGTTCCCTAAAGGATTGCATGATGTAGGTTGTTAAAAAAACGAATGTATTGTAAAATTGACTGTAAAATACAATGGACAATGTGTTAATGTTTCTGCAACCATGTGAACACATGGTTTACAGCAGGTGAACGGTTTTAGCGTCTCAGTTGATACCTGCACGCCTTATTTTTTTGTAAAGCGTAGTACGTGATATTCCTAATTCTCTGGCTACGCTGCTTATGTTCCAGCGGTTGATAGCCAGCAAGCTGATGATGCGTTTTATTTGCTCCTCTTCTGATTTGCGGCGAAATGCATTTCGCTCAGCTTTGAGCAAATACATGCTATCCGGTTCGCCGGGGGTACCGGCGTCTGAAGAGGGTGATTGCGGAGACAGAAGAAACGCTCGGATTTCCGGCGGCAGGTGGTCTGTCGTCACTGATGTTCCGGATGTCATGCTGGAAAGACGTTCTATAACATTTTGCAGTTCCCGGACATTTCCGGGCCAATCGTAATGCATCAGGCATTTCAAAACTTGGCCGCCTACCTGTATCCCTCTTTCCCCTGAGCGGTTCTCTGTGTTTTTCATGAAGTGGTCAATCAAAAGCATAATGTCCGGGCGCCTTTCACGCAGAGGTGGAATTTTTATATTGATCACGTTCAGGCGATAGTACAAATCATTGCGGAAACTGCCTTTTTTCATTTCCTGATAAAGATCTTTGTTGGTTGCGCAGATGATGCGGACATCCGTGGGTATTGCGTGGCAACCTCCGATTCTGGTTATTTTTTTCTCTTGAAGAATCCGCAGAAGGGAGCTCTGTTGCTCGAGGGGCATATCGCCTATTTCATCGAGAAACAGTGTGCCCCCGGAAGCCAGTTCGAATTTTCCCGGATTTCCGTTTTTCTTCGCGCCCGTAAAAGCACCTTCGGCATAGCCGAACAATTCACTGGCGATGAGTTCGCGGGGTGTGGCTCCGCAGTTGATGGCAACAAACGGGCCATCTTTTCTAAGACTGTAATTATGAATGGCCTGTGCGAACAATTCTTTGCCAGTGCCGCTTTCCCCTTCTATCATAACACTGCTGTCGCTTAGCGCAGTATGTTTTGCGTTGTCGATCAGCGTGGTCATAATCGGATCGACTGTGACGATATCTTCAAAGCAGAAACTTGCCATGAATCCGCTGAAACGTTGAACGAGACGGTGTACGTCTTTCATCGGCCGAAAAATGATAACAGCACTATGCATCTGGCCTTTTTCATCAAAGTTTGGAGTTCCTGAAACCAAAAGACTCAGGGCCCCCTCTGATACCTGAAAAATCATTTCCTCGTCTCTGAAGGACTTTTTCTCTCTGAACATCCGGTGCAGCGAACCGTCGGTTTTGTTTAAAATCATGTTTTTCAAGATACTTTTGATTTCTGTTGCGGTTTGTTCTGACATGCGCTTGAAAAACGGATTAAGCAGTTGAACCTCTCCGGAATCGTTAATCGTCGCCACACCGTCGGATATGTTATTGAGAATATTATTGAGGTTCTGGTTGAGAATAATCAGCTCCTTATTGGTCCGGTTCAATTCCCTTGTCCTTTGTTCGACGCGAAGCTCAAGATCGGCACGCGAGACACGCAAATCTTCGCTCAGGCGTTTATTTTCTGTAATATCGGTGAACCCGAGAATGTTGACGTTTCTGCCGCTCCAGGTCGTTATTAGATAAAAAACGTTTATCCACATGACCTCGCCGTTTTTTTTGATAATCCGAAACTCGCGTGTAGCGGGAACCTTTTCACCCCGCAGCCTAGCTATGCCTCGGGATTTGATCCAGACCCTGTCGTCGGGATGAACTATTTCCCAGAATTTCTGGTGACGTATTTCTTCAAGAGAATAACCTGTGACTATTTCCGTGGCGGGATTCAAATAAATGTACCCGTTGATGTCATAAACACAAACCATGACTTGCAGATCTTCCACCATCTGCCTGAAATCACTGTCCTGAAGCCATTTTGTAGAGGTATTGGATGGCATTCTATCAATAGACCTCACTTGTGACGGCTCCGCAAAAAGTCCGGAAGCCGCGTTTTGCGATGCGGTGTAATAAAATGGTTGCGGGGCATGGGAAAAACATTCGCAGTCCGTTGCCCGCAGCTGTAATGCCGTGACTGAAGGGCTCTTAAAGCGATCCGCCACGTTATGATTTCGAGGAGTTTTATCGCACATCTTCCGATATCCGTCAATCCTGACGGCTACGTAAAACAAAACGCGGACAAATTTGCCGCTCAAAATGGCAGTTCAAGGTTTTAAACGGTGGGCAGAACGCAGGCAAAAGATGTGTTGTGCCTCTGATTCTTTTTTACTCTCGACAGAGCCAATAAATTTCTTGACACATAAAAGTCAGCTCAATATACTTCGCCGCCTGTTGGAAAAGCTTCCTTCTGAGACCTCTGAACTTTTAGCGGCCGCAGGGGGCGGGAAGCGCGCCTGGTATTTGCGCGCCGGATCGCCGGGATCCATCGCTTGGCAAACAACGAGAAAGTGAGGTTATCAAAAATGACACAAGATTCTTACAATGCCTATGTATCGGCCCAGACCCAGTTTGACAAGGTGGCCGACCAGATCGGTCTTGATCAGGCCACACGTGATCTGCTGCGTCAGCCGAGCCGGGAATACCATTTTACCATACCGGTGAAAATGGACGACGGTACCACGAAAGTTTTCAACGCATACAGAATCCACCACAACGACGCACGCGGGCCGGCCAAAGGCGGTATCCGCTTTCACCCGCAGGAAACTGTGGATACGATCCGCGCCCTGTCGATGTGGATGACCTGGAAGTGCGCCGTCGTGGACATTCCGCTGGGCGGCGGCAAGGGAGGAGTGGTTTGCGACCCGCGTCAGTTGTCCCTTGCCGAGCAGGAAAGGCTCTGCCGCGGTTATGTTCGGCAGATCGCCAAAAATATCGGGCCTGTCCAGGATGTACCGGCGCCCGATGTCATGACCAACAACCAGCACATGCTGTGGATGATGGATGAATTCGAGACAATTCACGGCGGTCATTATCCGGGAGTCATTACCGGAAAACCCGTCGGGATGGGCGGCTCGCTCGGACGTACTGAGGCCACCGGCTACGGCGTTATTTATACACTGCGCGAAGCGCTCAAGGCACTGAATATAGATATTGCCACGACCACGGCAAGCTTTCAGGGGTTCGGCAATGTCGCCGAATATGCCACCCGGCTGTATTCCGCCATGGGCGGCAAGGTAATCGCCATCGCCTGCTGGGACAATAACGATAAAAAATCCTATACCTTCCGTAAAAAAGAAGGCCTCGACATCGAAAAGATGGTCACCATCAAGGATTCTTTTGGTACGATCGACAAGGAAAAGGCCCGCCAGCTCGGCTGCGAAGTACTCGACGGGGACGCCTGGATCGCTCAGGAAGTAGATATCCTCCTGCCCTGTGCGCTGGAAAATCAGATCACGCCCGTCACTTTCGCCAAAGTGAGCGATAAAGTGCGCGTGCTTTGCGAGGGTGCCAACGGACCGACGACGCCGGATTGCGATGAGCTGATCAAGGCCAGAAACATCTATCTGGTACCGGACTTTCTGTGCAATGCCGGCGGAGTTACCTGCAGTTATTTCGAACAGGTGCAGTGCAACACGAACTATTTCTGGTCCAGAGAAGAAGTCCTGGAAAAGCTCGATTTCAAAATGACCTCCGCTTTTCACGCGGTACACAAACTGGCCCGGGAAAAGGGGCTCTACATGCGGGATGCCGCCTACGTCATCGCCATTAACCGTGTGGCGCAGGCAGCAAAACTGCGCGGCTGGGTCTGAAAGACAGGAGCGGGCCGCCAAAAGATCAGCGCAAGCTGAAAAATAATTTGTCCCGTAATTCAGGGCGGGGACCTCGTGCCCGCCCGTCAATGTTGTTGGTGCTTATTTCCCCAAGGAGAATAAAATGGCCAAACAGGATCTCGTCTATCGCGGAAAATCCAAAGACGTTTTCAAAATAACCGGCGGCAGGCACAAAGGCAAATACAGGCTTGCCTTTACCGACAGGGCCACCGGCTTCATGGAAAACGGCAAACCGGTGTTCGATCCCGGCCGTGATGAGGTCGTCGGCGAAATTCCGGGCAAAGGGGCGATTGCCTGCCGTTTTGCCACCCACTTCTTCAAACTGCTCCAGTCCAAAGGGATAGCCACTCATTATATCGAGACCATAAGCGACAATGAAATGATCGTCGAGCCGGCGCTGCCTCTCTTTCTCAAAGAGGCGGCACCTCAGTTGGCCGGTGCCGCGCCGTTGCAGAATCTTGAATTCACCTGGCGCAATAACGCGACCGGCAGCTTCTGGAGACGCTACCCTTTTGTACGACCATGCGGGAACTTAAACAGGCTCGTCGAGATCTGGACCAAAGGAGACAGTGATATTCTGATTACGAAAGAGGCGCTCGAGGAAACGGGCGCTCTTACAGGAAAGGAAATCTCCGACAGTGTGAAGCTGGTGAAAAAAATCGCGAAGATTGTTTCCGCAGAATTCACCGCCAGAGGCCTGCATGTCATTGACGGTAAATTTGAGCTGGGGCGCCTCAAGTATGGGGACGGGAAAATCGTGCTTATCGACGAGATCTCGCCGGATGTCCTGCGTGTGTGCCGCGGGTACAAACCGGACCGGGAAGGTCACTGCATGATTTACAGGCAGTGTGTGGAAACAGCTTTTGCCGGCGGCAAGCGGACTATCAGAAACAAGAAGCAGGTGGCCGCGGCGGATTTCATCGATATCTTTTTGTAAAAAACTCCCGGTTGTGGACCGCAGCTAGAGCCTGGCGCGCGCCATCGCGTAGCGCCTCATACGGGCAAAAACACGTACCGCCTGTTCCGGAAAATCAAAACAGGGAATGCCGCCCGCTTCCAGCAGCCGATCGCAGGCTTGTTTATCGTCTTTATCCCCCAGAAGTGAAACAAAGACAGGTTTCGTGCGGTTGGCGGCAACCGTAGCGGCCAGTGGCTGATAGGCGGCCGGATCTTTTTCCGCCGCCGAAATGAAAATTATCCCATCCACGCCCTGGTCATCCAAAAGCACCCGGACAATTTCGGATGTTGTTTTTTCGACCCCGTGCGCCAGCCAGGCCGGAAAAATGTCGATGGGGTTTTTTGTCTTTGAGGGGGTGGGGACCACGCGCCCGATTCTTTCACGCGTCTGGACGGAAAGCTTTGCCGTTTCCAGCCCCTCGGCAACTGCCGCATCGATGCTCATGATCGCCTGCGCGCCGCTGTAAGAGACATAGGCAAGACGCCCGCCCCTGGGAAGAGGCATCTTGAGAAACCCCCTCAGCGTCCGGACAAATTCGTCGATGCCGTCAAGACGCAGTCCCCCGGCCTGCCTTACAATACCGTCAAATACCGCATCTTCAACCGCCATGCTTGCCGTGTGAGAGGCAGATGCCGCCGCGCCGGCCTGTGTACGGCCGCTTTTGATAATCAGCACCGGCTTTTTCTCCACCGCTTTTTTCAGGGTCTGTGCAAAGAGCCTTCCGTCTTTGACATCCTCAAGATAAAGGCCGATGATTTTCGTCTGATCATCGTCTGCCAGGTACGACAGGGCATCCGATTCATTGACGTCTACCTTGTTGCCCAGACCGATCCCTTTGGAAAGATGCAGACCTTCGAGTGAACTCAGATAACGCAGGAGCGCGCCCACAAAAATCCCGGATTGAGCGGCCAGGCCGACCGGCCCCTGCTCCAGCATGCGCGACGAGGCAAAATACGAGGTGGTGAGCTTTGTTGCGGTATTGATCAGCCCCAGCGTATTGGGACCGAATCCCCTCATCCCTGATGATTTCAATATTCTGCGCACATCCTCCTGATAACCTGCCCCTTCAGCACCGGTTTCAGCAAATCCTTCGGCGGAAATCACCACTCCTTTAACTCCTTTTTCCGCGCAATCACTGAGGGCGCCGGGCACAAACTTCGGCGGTATGAGGAAAACCGCCAGGTCAGCCGCAAACGGCACATCCGCCACACCGGGATACAGTTTAACGCCGAACACCTCGCCTCCCTGTGGATTGACACCGGCAATGCGGCCGGCAAAACCAACCTCCTGCAAAACTTTCAGGAGTTGAGCCCCCGGCCTTTCCGGATCCCGCGATGCCCCGATAACAATGATGCTTTCAGCCTCCAGTATGTCACGAATCTGCCGCATTTTGTTCCTTTCCCCGGAAAACACCAAGTTCGTCCGGGCTTTATTTTTCCGAATTTCTAACAAAATAATCTTTGTGATGCAATGATATTACGATACCCGGACCATGACCGACGACACAGGCTATGTTTGGCAAAAATAAAACGATCTTTTAATGAGAAACATCCGTGTTTTACCGGCGAGCCGCTACGAGCTGCAAGCCACCCACCAATCCTCCAATCCTCCAATCATCTAATCTTCTAATCCTCTACGAGCTGCGAGCCGTGAGCTATTTGCTCATGCTGTTCTGGATAACGGCCCCCCGATTTCACGTGGGCCGGTATGACGATGTTGACGGCTTTTGAAGATGACGACACAGTCTCCGGCAGAGGACACGAAGGGTGCGCTTCGCGTTTTATTGACTGTTCGTGCTGAGCTTTTACTGCCATTCATGCTGAGCCTGTCGAAGCATCCTTTAGACTTTAGCCACTAGCTACGTGCTATCGGCTTGTGTCCCCCTTCGGAGGGGGTCAGGGGGAGGATGGAAAAAGAGGAGACAGAAGACAGAAGACAGAAGACAATTTCAAGACGCTGTTTCTAATGTGAAAAACATCCACCTCCGGCCTGCTAAAGCAGGCCACCTCCGCCGGCGGAGGACACGAAGGGTGCGCTTCGCGTTTTATTGACTGTTCGTGCTGAGCTTTAATGCCTGAACATAAAATTTAATGACCGTTCGTGCTGATCCTGTCGAAGCATCCTTCATCCTTTATCCTTTATCCTTTGGCCTTTATCCTCCAATCCTCCAACTCTCTAATACCCAACAACAATTAAAGTAAAATTGAATTATTCCGAAATTGACATAAAAGGCGCTGAAAATGAAGCACTCACTCAATGCAAGCCGCCAAATAATCAATGTCACACTTTTAGATAAAAAAATGTATTTATTTAAAGATATTTACCAATAATTAGGTGACAGGAAAAAATATCCAGGGCAGCAACCAATTGACTTTATGTGAATAATGTTGGGACTCGATATAATTTGCAGTGCTCACCCCCACAGCGTGGAGCAATATTTTGGGACAACTTGCCGACCAGGGGATGATGTTGAAGTTAGCCGGAATTACATTTACCTTATACATGAGTGTATCGAAAGGAGATGATTTTATGAAAGCGAAAATGATTTCAATTTTAACTTTTCTACTCATCGCAACTTTTATTAGTTCATCGGCACAGGTCAGTTTGGCGGATTCTTCTGGAGGAAACAAAGCAATTATAAAGACTGTAGGCACGGGCAGCACCATTGACGAGGCGCGAAATGACGCAATAAGGCAGGCATTACAAGAGACGATGCAGCAACTTATTGTTGTAGACCGCATTATCAAAGACGATCAGATCATCCGTGACAAAATCATGAGCACGATGAACGGATATATTGAAGATTTCAAGGAGTTGTCTATCGAAAAAGAAGAAAATAATATAAAAATGATGGCGGAAGTAACGGTGTCACGCTCACGAATTGAAAATTTCATTGCACCCGGGAATGCTAATGTCGGTAATGTATCTGGCTCGGGACTTTTTGCAGAGTCACAACGTGAAATAGTGCAAAGGAAAGTGAGAGGAGAGATATTTGATAGACTGTTCAGGGGATTTCCCAGCGAGGTTATGGAAGTAAAAATAGATGCCATCAAACCGGATGTCCATGATCCTTCCGTCTTTAATCTTTTTGTTACCGTCTCCTATTCCAAATCTTGGATTAATGCTTTAATGAGTACTCTCGGAACATTACAAATTGCCGCATATCGAAAAAGACCAAACGTTATACCTCCTGCACACACATTATTTACGATTGAATCTTCACCAGGAGGAATAAGAGATTTCACTAAATCAAATTATGGAGATCTATGGAGTGATATAAACCCAGCAGTTAACTATTTGCTTCCTCCGGGAACATATTTCTCCTTTATTCAGGAATCACTGTTAAAACAAAAAGTTGATGACGAAGCTTTACCTTTACATAATTGCTCATTGGGTAGCAGTGCGTATTGTTTGAGCTTAGGATTTGCCTTTGATATCCTCGATGAAAATGGAAAATCTGTCAAGTCTATTCCAAAGCAATGGTACATGAAAAGGAGAGGAGAAGGTCCCGGGTTTTATTTCGACACATCGAGCCCGCTTGGTAGGACATGGAACCAAAGTATTAATATAGCTCCCATGAAAATGAAATTGAAATTGCCGGCATCGGCATTCAATGTTGCTGCCGCAAAAAAAATTGTATTGTTTCCGTTTTTGACTCCCGCAAAACCCGTGTATTCTAAAGAGGTAGACCTTTTAGTTGATCATACCAATGCTGAAGACAGTTTAATAATGTCTGGTGGCTACCCGTCCCCTATTCGCAAGTTATCAGACAAAAAAACATCCATTTATGAATCCATGCCCGTTGTTATCGATATGTTATCAGACCAAAAAATATCCATTAAGGAACTCTATGACGGCCCGATGAAAAGAGCCGTCATCAGAGCAGGGTTTAGTGAAGATTAAACCACCAAGCCCGGAAATTACGGTTGGAGAAACTGGCTGTCAACACCCCTTCTTGCTTTAGGGCTGTATAAAAATCGGCCTTTAATAAGTTGAGTTCGGGTGTGGCACACTACCAATCTTTTTGCGGAGATCTCTTTATTTCGCTTTCGGGTAAGTTTATCCCATTATCAAGACGTGTTTTTTCAGCAGAAGAACCTTGTGGCGCCTGGTCTTTTAATGCACTTTTTAAGGATCTTGATGCAGCCATGGTTTTCCTGCTGATACCAACTTTAACCCATACTTCTTCATTTTTTTTATCATATCCTTTTTCAAGTATGATTACCCCACGAAGGGCTGCGGCCGCATTTGATCCTGTAATTTCAGCTAGATTTTCCACCATTGTTCTCTGATTTTTCTTAGTCAGCTCACTTTGTGTCCCTGTACCTTGAGTAAATGTAGATTGCTCAAAGTCATCATTCACTTCCGTAACAACCCGTGATGTGGTGACACGCTGTTCCATAAAGCGAACTATTGCTGCTTTTGCTTTTTCTTCTGCAATAATATAGGCTTTGTTGATACCCCGTCGGTCGGGCATGTTAACC
>Ga0255347_1006228_pt1 | contig 13113 bp, 17 predicted proteins | sample wastewater_treat_2_FD_192479 | JGI IMG/M metagenome (GOLD analysis project Ga0255347, IMG submission 192479) | Wastewater microbial communities from Lulu Island WWTP, Vancouver, Canada - plant24 | ecosystem: Engineered > WWTP > Wastewater > Unclassified | place: Canada: Vancouver, British...
ATTTTCTACCTCGTCTAACTTTTTACAATAAGTATCAGTAGCCTTTTCTAACTTGGAAATCGTAGCACTTATATTCTTTATTTCGTTTTTTATTACCGCTATGTCAGTTGCCAGATTTTCTTTACTATTTTCTTTACTCATATAAACATAAAACTACTGTGTTGTAGTGATTTTAATTTTATAAACGCTACTGTTCTATATTCTGGTTCATTGTTTGATGAAGATGCCGAAGTTGCTGCATTTGAATATACTGATGTAGAAGAAGATATTGTCAATGAGTGTACACTTTGCTTTGTAGTACCTTTTGCTGAATCATCATTTCTATATTCAGCGGCTTCATGATTTATAGATGTTGGTGCATTATGAGTGTGTGTTCCACTTGCTGTATGTGTATGATTTTGTGAAGCGTGTGTATGTGTATTTGAACCACCTGTACTTCCTATTTCACTTGAAGTAGCAGTTAATTTCAAATGTCTTCCTTTCATATTTGTTGATGTAAGTTCGTAGTTAGATGGGATACTTGTTAAAGTTCCAAGCCACATACCTATCATTCCTATTCTTGCATCTCCGTGTCCTGTACGATTTTGTACTGTTAAGAGTTTTGTATATGCTGGTTCTACTGTTTCAGTTGTAGTTAAAGATTGTGTTCCTGTTAATGTAGACGTTGTATCTCCACTTATTGTTATAGTATGTGTATGATTCCATACAGCATAACCAAAATCACCAGAGCTGCCATCTAACCTTCTTGTACCAGAACCTACTTGAGATGTTGCAGCAACGTGAGTATGAGAATTAACTATATGTGTATGAGTAAGTGTATGAATATTAGTAGTTGAACCACCTGTACTTCCAGCATTAGCTCCTGTAGCAGCACCTTTTAAGTATTTATTTGCTAAATTAGGAGTTGAGTTATTTCCATCACAAACATAATGTCCTGACTTTGAGTCGGTTTTATCATATAAATAAACCGCCTTATCAGGAATACCAGACTGTCCTGAAATAGGAGTAATAAAAATAACTTCGTAATAAGGTGGGTCATTTGAGACCGCCGAATAAGTACAAGCCACTTCTGACAAACCACCGCCAACAACCGCACCAGATGTTAAGTCTGGATGTGTATGTGCATCTATACAATTAGCAGCAGTAGAACCAGTATTATATATAACATTACATGTACCAAAAGATATAGTATGTGTATGGCTATCTGTATGTGAGTGTGTAGTTCCTGTATGTTGATGAGTAGAAGAACCGCCAGTAACATTTGGATCAACTCCACTTGCAGCACCTTTAGGATATTTACCATCTAAAGCAGTAACTCTTTCCCAACCAGCAGGTATAGAAGTATGTGTGCCTGTCCAAATAAAAATAACCCCATTTGGTATGTTTGACATTACTTCTCTTTCTGATACTCTACGCATTCAGCCAACAACCAAAAAGGCTTATCAATTATCTTTTTAGCCCTTTCTAAAGCACTTTCGTAGGTAGTATCAATTAACCTAATTACTACTTTGTCCTGCAAGTTACCTAATTCGTCCGCTCTGCTATATCCAACTAAGTGAAATACTAAATATGTCACGATAATGCCATTCCCTGACCAACTATATAACCTTCGTATCTACCATCAGACTTTATCTTAAACCCGAATACATCTGCTTTGTTTCCTGTAGGTGTTAACGTAGGTACTACGTCGTTATCCCAGTCAATATTAGACCACCAAGTAACAGTTCTTGAACCATTAGTGTCTTGGATTAATTTAATAACGAACTCATCACCTACTTGGTAGTTTTTTAATTTTAGAGTTCTATTGCCACCTAAAGTAACCTGCATAGCCCTGTCTTCAACATCAAATGTAATAGTAGAACTGTCTGGCACTGTGGTATAGACGCTACTCCTTTTAATGTTAATGGCTCTAACTCTTGTGTCGGTTATATTGGCGTTAGTTATTTCTGACACGCCCGAACCTACTGCAACATTAGCCAACCTTAAAAACGGGTTACTCGCACCTATTAATGCTGATATTTCACTATCGCTTGGTGCTGTTGGTGAGGCACTTGGAGTACCTGCTACCACACCCAATTTAGCTACATTAGTAACTGTCGCGTTTGGTGTTTCGGCAGTATCAATTAGTAGAACTACTGCGTCAATTCTACTATTACCAGAAGCATTTGTAGTTATGGTTACGTTTTCCGTACTGCCGTACATTCTAACTGGAAACACTTTTGAACCATCTGAGTTTTTAATAAAAGCATAGCCCAAATTAACCTTAACAGTCATATTTGGTGTACTCTGTGCTTCTACATAAAAATCACCACCTGCAGCAATGCTTTTAACACCGCTTTGGTCTATTATGTGTGTCATCAGAAAATCCAGCATTTCTTCTGGGTGTTCTGTTCCACCTGTACGTGTTGTTTGTATCATATTATTTTCCTTTCTTTAATTATACCAATTAATTACTATTTAATGAACAGCCACCCACGAACCATTAGCCCTTACCATTAACTTATCTGTGGTGGTATTGTAAAACAACTGCCCATCTTCACCACTTGCTGGATTACTTGCACCAGTAGGCACACGAAAAGTTCCCTCGTCTGGTATGGTAAGATTAACAATTAATCCCCTTGTTTGTAGGTTCTTAATGTCCTGTTCCATTTTCTTTATTTTTTCAATTATATTATAGTCTTCCATTAGTATTCCCTAAATGTTATACCTACCTCGCCTGTTTCGTCACAAGTACGCCTGTTAACTCTATAACTATCATTTATATCGTAAGACGGTATAACGACATTTAACCAATCACCTACATCATAATTATTAAAGTCGGGTTCATCATACCTGCAAGTCAAATAAATAGTCAGACGCGGTGCTTGGTATATTTCTAAATGCTTATCGCCCTTATCTTCTAAAGTTGTCTGTACGCTGACATCTGATTCATTTAATACGTCTTGCAATAAAAAGAACGCTTCCTTATATGTATCACTTGCGTCACGCGTGACAACTAATTGATTTTCTTCGTCAGCCCCACTACCAATAACAGTAACCTGATTGACCATACCATCAATAAATGTTTTGCTTATCTGGTAGGTATTAATGTTAAAGTCTTCTTCCAAATAAATGTTTCTTACACTACCTTTGGGGTAGTAAATATTAAATCGTTTCAAGGTATCAACGTCAAAATCGTATCCGTCCTTTACTTCGTTAGATGACATTTTTTTAATAACTTCAGCTATGTTTTTATATCTTAAATCAGTTCTGTCCCTGTTTTTAGTAGTTGGATCTGCACCACGTGTAATACCTAAATTACCATATGAACCATTATTTTGAGTAAAATTAATTAAACCCCAAGCTATGTCAGAACTGTCGGTTGACGTATAGGAAAGACTGTCATCAGTGTATCGTTTTTCCAATAAGCTAAAAAACCCCTTACTTTGTACGGATATTTTACCTAACTCACCAACACCAGAATTGAATTGTAGTTCTGAAATATACCCCGCATATATTTTATTGTTATCTTCATCATATATTTCTATTTCCCTATAACTGGCACTAAAAATGTATTCAATGGTAATATCGTGTGCTTCTGCAATAGGTTTAATGGCTGTACTTTCAAAAGTAATGCTTAATGATTCGCCTTTGTTAAGTTCCTGCACAATATTAAAACGGGTAAAAGGCAATTCCCATATTAGTGAGTTGTCACTGTTTTTAACTACACATCTGAACATCATAAACCTAAATAACTATCTCTGTAGGTTAGTAACACCAAAGCGTTGTAACCATACGTGGTAGCAGTTAACTTAATACCATTGCCTCCGGGATCCAAAGACAACCAGTCACCACTAAAATACTGCCTTAAATTAGTAGTGCCATTTAATATAATTGTCCTATTAAAAGTATCTATTACAACCTGCGAAGCATCTGCTATTTCATAGTCTATTGAAAATGTTTCGCCATTTGTTTCATTTGTTAAGGTAGCGTCTTCAAGTTGTCCGTATAATGTAATAACAGGGTATGATTTGGTGTTACCACTATTAACTACGTTGGCAATGACATCACCACCGCAAGACATATCTAACGGTAATTCAAATGGCAACCCCCAACCACCGCCCGACCATAAAGATATTAGCGAACTCTTTTGGTCCTTACTACTAAAAAATGGGTACGGTGCGGTTAGTTCTAACCTAACCGAACTAAATATCATTTGCCCTTTGGTGTAAGGCAAATCAAAATCACCTGTAACAATAGCGTCACATATAACCTCAATACCTGAACGTGTGGTAATGTAAATCCTTTGTAAGCCCCGTGTAATATCACAAGCCAATTCTAACGCTCGTCTTTTTGTTTCGTAGTCAGTTGTGTTTTTACCTATTATTTCCAACTCAATACCCATAACACGTCTGCCATATAACTTAACGCCTAAATCAGCCCCGTGTGTGCTTCCTCGTTCCTTTATATCTACTTTTAGTGACGGAAAGCCGAACCCAGTTAAGTTACCGAATATGTAACCTGATTCTAAAGTTCCCATTGTTAAATTGTATATTTGTATTGTTTTTATCATAGTGATGTCCTATATTTGTATGCCAACCTTTCTACTATGGTATCAATGTCAAGCCCATCAGACGGATATACATTTATATTTTGTACTACTGATTTATTATTTATATTATCAGGCAAGCTGTTGTTAGGTATTATTCTTCCGCTTTGGCTTGGTACAAATAGTTCCCTGCCGAATTCACCAACTATGTAACTTCTACCCGCCTCTACAAGTCCGCCAGATGCTTTACCACCCCAACTACCACCGCCTCCTCCACCACCTACCTCATCTGACTTTTTCTTAAATATATTTATCTTATCTATTGTTTTGTCAAACCATTCTACAACTTCTTTTAATTTTATTTTTATTAACTCAAACATTGCTAAAAGTTGCTCAAGCAATGTAAATCCTGTTGTTTTCCTTGATATAAAATCAAAGAAAGTATATAGTAATGCTATTAAACCACCTACAGCAAACCACGGAAGAAGTAAAAGACCTAATGCTGCAAAAGAGCTAATAACACTAGTAATAGCACCTACAAGAGCTGTCCCAAGTCCTATTACTAATTTGCTAACCGCAAATAATAAAGTAGTGCCGAGCATTATCGCCAAATAGTCTGCAGCTGCCCAATTCTTTTCAAACCATTCTTTTACATTTTTTAATGATTCCCGTAGGTTTAATAACTTATCTACAAATATTTCAACTGTTGGGATTACTTTTTCGGACACAAATTGTAGAAAGTCTTTTGCATAGGGTAATAGTTTTTCACCAATTTCCCTTTGTAGTAATATTATTTCTTCTTTTAGTTTTTCAACTTGCCCACTATATGTTCCTGATTGTTTTGTCATTAGGTCATAGAACTTACCGCCCTCACCTGTCATTAAACCAAAAGCGTTACTAACATCTTCAAAACCTATTTTACCTTCCTCAACCAACTCCATTATTTTTTCTCTTGAATATTCTATCTTTTGGGTATACCCAGAAGTAACCGGACCTAATTCTTCTAGTTTCTTTTTGTTTCTTTCTATGTCAGAAGCAAGGTTTTTGTAACTAGCACTACTATCATTACCCTTTTCTTTCATTTCTTTAAGTCGCCTACTTTGTTTTTTTATTGAGTATGACAGATCATCTATCTTTTTAATAGTTTTACTACTTGTGGCACCTACCGTCTCAAAAGCACCTGCAGATAGTTTACCTTGATTACCTAATTCAACCAACGTATCTATTAGAGGTACACCTGCTACATTAAAGTCTCTTAATTCTCTACCCGTTAGTTTACCTTGTGTTCTAACTTGTCCAAAGTTAAGTGATAGTCTCCACAAAGGTACACTTAATCCAGCAGATACATCGCCTAGCATTTTTAACTCTTTTAACACTTCTTCCGAACTAGAACCCATTGCTAACAACTGTTTTGCGTTTTGCTCTATGTCTTGCAAACCAAATGGTGTGTTTTTTGCGAAATCTGCTAAGTCTGCTAAAAGTTGGTTGGCTTTTTCTGCCGAACCTAACATTGTGGAAAAAGCTATCTGTGACTGTTCAAACAAGTCAGCCTGTTTGATAGATTCTTTTGCTATAAGGGCAACACCCGTAGCTACTGCCGTTGCAGTAACAATAGCGACATTTTTTAAGCTTAATAAGCCGTTATTAACATCACTAACAGAATCGTTTAATTCACGCATCGCACTCTTAAACTGCGTTGAATCAGCCTTTACTATTGCTACTATGTCACCCATTACGGTTGCCATTTTGCTATCCTCATTTCTGATATTAACTTTTTAGATGTCATATTATTTTTTATATTTCTTTCTATCCATAAACATTTTCTGTTTTAACCTCTGTAGACCTTCTCGGTCAAGTTCCGAATTGTCTATACCACGTAACTTGGTTAGTTCTGCCTGTAGTTCTTTAAACAATGCTTTTGGCTCTTTTGTGTGTGGGTTGTGAGCTATTACTAAGTTCATCATTTGTTCTTCTAACTTTTTATATCTGCCCACCCGCAAGTAAACCTCTACATCTTTAGGGTAGACCTGCTCCTTTACTTGTTTAGGTGACCAACCATACATATAACCAAGTTCTGCTATTATTTTTTCAAGCCATTGTTTGTTGTTGGGGCTACTTTCTCTCCTTTCTTTATCGCCCCCAACAATTTTCCCAACTCATTAAACTCATTTACCTCAAAAATAGCTTTTACTACTTTGGCAAAATCATTTATCCCGAACTCTTTTTCCATAGTTTCCTTTGGTATACCAGAACCTAAAGATACAACTTCTACTAATTCCGGTAATGCTTCTTTTAGCATTTTTGGTAGTGCTTGTATCATATTCTTTTCAGATATAGTACCCATAGCTTCTATTTGTGCAGGTATCTTATCTAAAGCTTCTAACAACTCTGCATATCTACCCAATGCTAACTTTTCTATCTTATATTCTTTGTTGTCAATTTTTACTATCATAGACGAACATTGTGCCTGTTTCTAATGTCTATTTTTAAGCACTAGAATCACCTATTAACCCAAGCATATCGCCATCAAGTCTTGTTTCGTCAATTATTCCTTCAAATTCCAACTCAACAACTCTTTCCTCATCAACCTTAAAAGGTATTTGAATACTGTTTACTACTACTGCCTTATAGATAACTACATCTTCCGACAAGTCATCATCATCGTTTGCTACCGGGTGTAATACAAGTGTTTCTGCTGCATCTGATAACCTTAAACCAACGTCACCACCTATCTTAATAGATGAAGCCGAATTTTTCCCTGCTGGTATTGCAATAGCCAAGTTAGCTATTGAAGATTCAGCTAAAGGTACTGTAGCTCTTAACTTTTGCCCAATTAATACTTTTTCTGCTGGTGTGCTTCCGTATTGGTCTACGGTTATATCGTGAATGTCTGGCTCGTAAGTTACGGTAACCCCACCTTTAGTATGACCTAGAGGCACGTTACCAAATGTTACTGAACAGACACCCATCTTTACATTAGATATATCACTCATTTATTTTCACCACCTTTCAAATTATAATTTAATACCTTTTTTAACTCATTTCTAGTCGTCTTGAAATTAATTACATTTACTTCATTACATTTAGGACATTTTATTTCCAATCGCCCCGCATAGATATATTCCATAGCCAACAAGTTACGACACTTACTACATCTAAACTCTCTATAAGGTTTTTCGTTTATATATCTCATCTCCTTACCTTACAAACAAAATTAATACTAAACTCGTGCCTACCTTTATCGTCACGTCCTATATGGGCTGGTTCATTAAACAAAAATATGTAATAAAAATATGTACCACCAGTTACAAGTTCAATGTTTTCTTTTTGGTGCAATGCCTCTACTATTTCATCTACTATGCTTTGCCCAGCAGAGTAACTTGTGTTTCTTACTAATATTTGAAAAGTTGGATCTGCTGTTGGCAAGTATCTGTCCGGTTCTAATCCTCCTGTATCATAAATAACCACCTGATTATTGGGACTTTCCGTCTGTCTTGACTTAAACAAATCAGTACCGGCTGTTAAGCTAGTTTCCTGTCCTATGTATGTATATATATCGTTTATAATCACCTTATTACCTCTGCACTAAGCGTTTTTCCAACCAACTTTTCTAGTCGGCTTAAATTATTTTTTATAGGATCTTCTAAGTATTTACCTTTCCTACCATTCTTAAAATTGTATTCCGGGTGTTCGTGCAATCGGTGAGCATATTTTGTGTGATAACCAACCTCAACGTGATCAGTAAATGTATCTACCCTACCAGAGTTAGCCAAAGTACCTTTATCAAAAGGCACTTCTATATTTGATAGACGCAATATTTCATCTCCAGCCATTTTTTCAGCTTTTTGCTTTGCTGGATCTATCCTTTTATTTAGTTGTTTTAGTAAGTCAGTAAACAACATTATGCTTCCCACCTTTGCACCCACACCTCATAGTGATGAACTTTTGAAATATCGTCCAACGCTTCTTTTAACGCAATAACCCTGTAATCCTGTCCGTCATAGGTAACCTTTGTACCAACCGTCAACCCTTCGGTTTCTTTATCCATATAAATTAGTGCGTCAGCCATAATGTCTTCGCCTTTTTCGTTGGTAAATAATTTGTTTTTTAGTTGAAATCTGCCGTAATAATCATTTCCACCACTAAAAGATTCCTCGTTATATTCATTACGAGTTACAGTTCCATAGACCTTAATTATGTGTTTAAGTAAATGTTTTATAGCTCAATACGACCCTTTTTATTGTAGATGCCTTTTAGTAGGTTACGAGCATTTGGGGATATGAAGCGGTTTCTACCGCTTTTAACTTTATAACTGTATCCCTCTAATTGCTCGGAATCGTAGTCTACTGCACCTGCAAAGTAGTCGTTTCCTTTCTCAATTATGTACTCAACCTGTGCTAACGTTGCACGTGTAACCGCTTCTGGTATGGTTTTGTACCATTTACTATCACCACTTAAAAAAGCGTCCTCATCACGTGGGAACTTTCCAAGTTGCTTGATTACATAAAAAGATGTGTTGTCTGGATTTGTAGTCCAATCAGGGCTTACAGTTATTTTGTTAGATGATTTACTTGACGATACTATGTTACGGGTTTGTCCGCTACCTGTACCGCCAATTATTTCTATCTGACAATAAGTAAAATAGTCGTCAAAATGCACCTTTAATGGTGAATCACTTGACGTATCAATTAAATAATTACTGCCACCCGATGTTGCAAGACCAGAATAAACATCGTCTACGTGCTTCACTTGGAAACCAACGTAGGCGTCAACCATTTCCTCTGCGTGGGACATTTGGTCTTCTGCCTCTTTAGCATCAGTTACTTGTATGTTGGAAAACTGTTCTATTTCGTCTTCCGTTACATATTGTCTTTTAGTCATATATGTTAATTATATCACCTGCCTTTCATATATTAAACGTCTAAATGTTTGTACCATTTCTCGTTTTGTTTTTCTCCTATTGATTTGTCATCACGTTTGTACCAATCGTATGTCTGGCTAACATACCAACTACCCTTACCCACTATTTTTGCAATTCTTGTATCGTTAGCCCCAGATGCTCCAACTATCTTTGCTGGACGATAACTATTGATGGTTTCACTACCTCTTATTATCGCACCTCTACTTGTGTCACTTGTGTCACAACCCGTTATCTTTGCTTGTCTATAATCATTGGCTTGAAATACACCGGTTAGTTTTGCTAAACGATTGTCATTAGAAGTATCTTTGCCTATTAGGTGGGCGTTTCTTTCACTATCAGATACTAAACCGCCTGTGATAACAGCTGTACGAACATCGTAGGAAGTTGTTTTTCCGCTTATCTTTGCATTTCTCTCGGAATTAGCCGTTTCCTTACCTGTAATGGTTGCATCACGAGTGTCGTTGGCTATGTCCCTTCCGGTTATCTTTGCTTCTCTGATGGAAACATCTGCAATGCCACCCGTTAATTTCGCACCTCTGCTATCGTTGGCAGTTTCTTTACCTACAACCCTTGCGTCCCTATCATCAAAAGCCGTGTCTTTACCTATTACACTGGCTTCTCTGTCAGACGCTATCGCGGCAATACCACTTATCTTTGCATTTCTGTAATCATCGGCGGGTAAACTACCTGTTATTTTAGCTTCCCTGTTATTGTAAGCTGTTTCAACACCTGTTACTTTGGCATTTCTGTCTGAATTGGCTGTGGCTTTACCAGTTATTTTGGCACTTCGGTCATCGTCAACTAAAACACCTGCGGGTTCGCCTGTTAATTTTGCACCCCTTGAACTGTTGGCTGTGTCTTGTCCTATTATTTTGGCGTTTCTGTAATCGTTACCTGTATCAATACCTGTAATTACTGCACCCCTACTTGTGTCACTTGTGTCACGCCCAACTATTTTTGCACTTCTTAAATCATTTGCTGTTGCACTACCGTGTGTTTTAGCACTTCTGGTGTCATTAGACGTGTCTTTACCTGTTACTTTAGAAGCCCTGTAATCGTTGGAAGTGTCTTTACCTACTATCTTTGCATTGCGGTCGTTTTCTGTGGCAATTTTACCGCTAATTTTGGCACTTCTAGTATCGTTAGTAGGTGCGTTACCTATTATTTTTGCGTTACGTGAACTATCGGAAGTGTCTTTACCAATTAGGTGTGCATTTCTATCGGCATTAGATACCTCTTTACCTGTAATAACGGCTGTACGGGCATTGTAGGCGGTTACTTTTCCGCTTATCTTGGCGTTTCTTGTTGAATTGGCACTATCCTTACCTGTTACCTTTGCATCACGTGAATCATTTTCTTGGCTAACAAAAGCAACATTAAAGTAGTCTATTGATAGTGTTTCTTTACCTGTTAGCTTTGCACTTCTGTTATTTGTGGTACTTTGCTTACCAGTTATTTTAGCGTCCCTGCTATCGTTTGTTTCTGTACCTGCATCTTCAAATTCAAAAGTTCCGTTGCCTGTATAAACATATATAGTGTTGTCCCCAACCGTAAAGTTAGTAGCAGAACCAGTAGAATCGGTAACCGTAATAGAACCAGTCGGAAAACTAATCATTACAATACCATTACTACCAACACCAGAAACGTCACCTGAAATAGAACCACCACCACCACCAGAACCAGTATTTGCAGTAGCATCGTATCCGTCATCGTGACCGTAATAAGCACCACCGCCCCCGCCACCTTTACCACCGTTACTAGCAGTAGAACTTACAACTCTTGCGTCTGTACCACCGCCACCACCACCAGCAAACCACCTTTCACCGTCTGAATCAGAATCTACACCGTAAGTAGTGCCAAAAATATCAGCAAAGTTATATGTTGTTTCACCAATAGTAACTTCATTTAATCCGTTACCACCGTGTCCGCCTCTTGTTTGGTAGGCATCACCACCAACCGCACCAGCACCACCACCCCCACCGCCACCGTCATTAGTATTGTAGTCTGTAGCTGTTCCACCGTCATTGCCGTGTCCATAAGTACCAGAATCACCAGCTTGAGAAGTCTGTATTTCACTTCCACCCGTAGCACTACTTCTACCACCACCACCAGAACCAGAACCACCGTCTTGACCATTGGACTGAAATCGTCCACCACCTGCACCACCTTTGGCTGTTAAGCCATTAAATGACGAGTCCCCACCAGTAATACCGTAATTCCTACCAGTTACAGCCGTACCACCAGAACCAACCGTTACTGTATAAGTACCTGCGTCTATAGAATAGTTAGCTTTGAAAACTAATCCACCAGCACCACCACCACCACCGAATTCAATTCCGCCAGAACCACCACCGCCTATAATTAGTGTATTAAATCCTGTTGCCATTATATTGGTACTCCTGTGGAACGCTGATACACTCTAAAACTAACCACATAATCAACATCGTAATAATCAGACAAATCAGTACCCTTATAAGCACTTAATTCAAATTCCGTGTTCTCATCGGTAGCACCGTCAGAATCAAGCGTTTCCCATTCTTCTAAAGTCCTGTTATAAACCTGTAAATAAACAGGTGACACACTAGGTGCTAGTGTTGACTTTACTTTTACTGATACGTTAAAACCTACTTCTGTTTCGGCATCGTTTTTTTCACTAAAAAGATGTACTGCGTAAGCATCGCTGGTTGCATCTAAATCAACAAAAGTGTTGTCATCAGTACCAACATCAGTTACCTCTTGTTCGGTGTATTGTGTAAGTGGCGTATCGTCTGCTGGTAATGTTCCCTCTACACCTTTTGAATATACTGTCTGCCCACCACATATTTTTGCACTTCTTTCACTTGTTACTGTTAATTTACCTGATATCTTGGCACTTCTATCAGAGTTAATATTTGTGCCTACAGTTTCTTCAGTTAATACAACATATGCCTCACCGTTTATCCAATATTTAAGACTACCTAACCCTTCGTCTGGAAGGGTAGGTTCTCCGTTATTCCAATATTTGAGGCTTCCAACCATAGTTTTTTAACTTGCTGAAATATCATCAACATAGACATTACCAGCAGTTCCCCTTACTTTAATTCTTAATTCTAACACTCCGTCCTCTGTTATACTCCCAGAAGACGCCACAATACTTTTCTGTTCATAGGAAGTTGTTGGTGTCCACTCTGTCCAACCTGTGATTTTTTCTCCCATAAAGTAAATTGCCGCTTGTACATCACCATTAAAAGAAGCATCGTCTTTTATGTAAGCAGATAAGGTTTGAGATACGCCACTATCGGCTTTGAAAAAGAACGATTGACTAATATAATAAACTGCTGATGTCGGAGTGTATTTTAGACACTCACCGCTTCTGGCGTTGGCTGTATCTCTCTCTGTTACTCCGTATTCATAGAAACATTTATTTACTCCCGCTGTTTTGAAGTGCTGACATTTTAGACAGGGGTATTCTCCATAGTGTTGTGCAGGAGATACATAAACATCTGTTGAGTTTCCTGTTCCTGAATACTTGTTTGCAATGTTGTTTGAACTGCTGTATAAACGAATACCGTTAGTATTACTGTTACAGGTTGGGGTGGTTAGGGTGTTATTGTTTGAACTGCTGGATAAATAAATACCATAATTATTACTATTGCAGGTTGGGGTGGTTAGGGTGTTATTGTTT
>Ga0255347_1006232_pt1 | contig 13100 bp, 12 predicted proteins | sample wastewater_treat_2_FD_192479 | JGI IMG/M metagenome (GOLD analysis project Ga0255347, IMG submission 192479) | Wastewater microbial communities from Lulu Island WWTP, Vancouver, Canada - plant24 | ecosystem: Engineered > WWTP > Wastewater > Unclassified | place: Canada: Vancouver, British...
AACATCGAGGGGATGGCATAAGCGCCAAACGCTCCGGGAGCTCTGACGGCTCGCAGAGCGTTTGGCTTACCGACTACCGGATTGTTGGGCTGCTAAAACAAAAGTGCGAAAGATTCTTGACACTACCCGGGTTCGCGCCTAACCCATTCTGGGGGTACTGTACGCTTGCCAACTGCAAGCCCAAAATCCGACTGACGGCTGAAGTGGGAGACTGCATCGTCGGGCTCAGCCCGAAATCCAAAGGTAATCGAGTAGTCTTCGCCATGGAAGTCGATGAAATTCTCGACTACGCGAGTTACTTCCGCGATCCACGTTTCTCCGTCAAGATACCTGACTACAGCCGGGGCGAAGTGGTTTGGAAAGCTGGAGACAACATCTACAAGCCGCTACCGGATGGTAGTTTCCAGCAGTTACGCTCCATGCACTCGCACGGAGACCAGGAGAATGCTAAGACCAAGGCCCGTGATTTGGGTGGCGTTAATGTTCTAATCGCGAGGCAGTTTCACTACTTCGGGGCTTCCGGCCCGGAGTTGCCCCCGTGCTTGGAAGACCTGAAGGTAGGGCGAGGGCACAAAAACAAATTCTCTAGAAAGACTATTGATGACTTTAGGAAGTTCATCTCATCGTATCCTCAAGGGGCCAGCGCACCACCAACACAATGGCCAGCCAATGACGTGTCGTGGGAGCAGACAACGTGAAGTTGATTTTGAGCAGAAAAGGATTCGACTCAGCTTCAGGTGGAGTGCCAAGCCCAATCTTTCCTGATGGCCGGATGGTTTCTTTGCCCATCCCAGACAAGCAATCGCTTATCACATACGGTGACATACAGTACAAGGACGGTTCGATTGGCCCGATTGCAAAGGATCTCACTAAAGGGCGCATTCCCTCTCATTACCGTGCACATATTGATCCGGATCTCGTTCAAGACAACCTACCCCGACAACCAGGGTGGCGGCCGATCTTCGGGCAGACCGGCCGGGCACAAAGCCACCTCCGAAATAATGGAGTAGGGCCGGGAGACATCTTCCTGTTCTTCGGGCTTTTCCGCAGTGTTGAAAAACTGAATGGATCATATACTTGGGTTCACGACAGTCGACCATATCACGTAATCTGGGGGTGGTTACAAGTAGCAGAGGTGCTGGATCTCGGAAGCGACCTGCCACATGGCTACGATTGGGCGAAATACCATCCGCACTTCAATCGAGGCATCGATCCGAATAACGTCATCTACATTGCGCGGCGCCACTTAAAAATCGGCGGGTTGGCCGAAAGATTTCCGGGAGCTGGAACATTCACGATCTTTTCCCGAAACCGTAAGTTGACGGCCTCCGACACCCAAAGTGTCACAACATGGGACCTTCCCAGTTGGTTCCATCCCGGTAAAAATCGACCAACCCTAACATATCATACGGATGTACGACGGTGGCAGAAAAGAGGCGATCGAACTGTACTTAAGTCTGTAGCTAGGGGACAGGAATTTGTGCTGGACTGTAATGATTACCCGGAGGCAATTCACTGGGCGTGTGACCTTATTCGTGACGAATATGAATGCTAACAAGTTACTCCACGAGTTGGCAATTCCGTTGCGCCCTACTCCTGTCGGTGAGCTTACTCGACATCATACATTGCCCTGTTCACCCCTGTTTTTCGCATTCAAAGATTTAAATTCTGTTGTTGCTTCTTGCCAGTCACGCCGTTTTGGATCTTATTTTTTTGACACTTTTTATTGTACCATCAAGAAAAGCTTTTGCAGATTTGGACTTGATAGTTTTCTTTTTCTTTCTGACCAGGTCGATAAGTTCATCGCTATAAAATGCAAGCAGCATATTACCCAGTGCCTCACTGTTTCTGAAGTATAAGTCTCCCGAAACAATTACCGAAAATTCGCTGATGTCACTCAGGTCCTGAATAATGCCGTGTATCGTCTTCTGTGAATAGTCACCCGAATTTCCTGATTCCTGCACCCTTATCGATGCCGAGCTGATAATCACAAAATAGTCGTACCAAAAATCGAACATTCCGCTAGCATAAGCGGTCTTGTTTGAATAACGATCCGGCTCATCCTTGATTATTTCTATAGCTTTACCTGATAATTGTAAAAGGTCATAAAAGAGATGATCATCGACTTTTGAAATAATCTCAAAGTGAAGATTATCCCTCTTTGGGTTATATTTTTTTCCAATCCGCCTTAGTTGCTTATTAAGCTCATCAAAATATTTAGCTATACGCTGTGTCATTCTTTTCACCTCATAATGTTAGTTCATATCAACGGTCATTTTATTTGTTTATCCCTTCCTTCTTCATAAATATGCGCTCTCCAGTAATCTGCCCAGTGAAGAAGCAAAGTCAGCGGCTCCTCTTTGTGGGCAACGACTTTATTGTCATCTATGTATTGGCCGTCATGATAAACAATGGCCTGCGCCTCGGTTTCAGAAAGAGGTATATATTGCGAAATGAGATAGAGACTGCGGACGGCCAGACCCATCGAGACGACCTCCGGATTTGTCTTGTAGCATATGCCTCTATTTTTCACCATCCATGTATTATCATCGGGCATATAGTAAGGGGCTCCCGGTGCACCCAGTTTGCCGACATCATGAAACAGCCCGATGATGACACAGCTTTCTTCGCTGATCTTCGGCGCAAGAAATTCCCGAAACCGCAAAAGGGTTTCCGCGACACCAACACTGTGCTTTAACAGGCCCCGTTCCTCGGCCAGGTGAAAGCGTGTGCTGGCCGGGGAAGTAAGCCACGTTGTCTCGTTTTCCAGCATAGTGATGAAGCGTTCAAACGATTCCCTACGCTCCACGATTTTCTGTTTCAATGCACTATAACGATCTGATAGTTCCATTATCTTCCTTACTGCCGCCAACAATCCCGTTGACGCAATATTACTTTTCAATCCACAGGATTGCACCAGCCATACGGCTTACTGTATGAACGCTCAACGTTCCTCCTTTTCAGGGCAAAGTACTGTCTTGATCCATACCTCACTATCTTTATGATGCTGCAGGATATTGCCTGATTTGCTGATCTCGAGATACAGGATGTTTCCACCGTAGCCGTCATGCATGCCTGCGTCGATGTCAATCAGCCTGAAGTTGTGACAATGCATGACAGCATTCATACCGCTCGGCGTGTGTCCGAATATCTGAGGTATATTATAGGCCATGAGTGAGTCGCAAATTAATGAGTAGTCGCCCCAGAATATCCCGCCGACCTCGTGGGGGCCGCCGCGTTCCAGATCAACATGAAATATCGGATGCGTTTCAAAGTCATTTTTCTTGACTGCATCCCTGAATACCTTGTTGATATGATTGGAAAGGCGTTTCAGATTAACCGGTCTGGTACGGATATCCTTTTCCAGTGCGGCCCTGATCTCTGAACGAAGCCCCGCGTGTGTATAAAGCCTCTCACCATCGGTATAGGACGCTTGTATTTTTCCAAGACTAATCTCTTTCTTTATCTGCGAGGCAAGTAATTCGGGTTTTTTAAAGTCAGCATAAATGTTTGACGAATTTTGCATGAGCATAACCTCGTGATTGCCGCAGAGTCGAACGACCAGACCGCCAGACTCTTGGGCTTGCGCCTGGATTTTCCGCAAAAGCTCGACACACCCCCATGAATCAGGTCCGCGGTCGATTACATCGCCTGTCTGGATCAGAACGGAGCGCTCACCGGCCCAGTTCTCTTCTTGATCGATCAGTTTTGCGTGAGTCAGAATCTCTTTCAGCCTCTCAAACTCGCCATGAACGTCGCCCACCACAATTCTTCTTTTCATATTTTTTGTTCTCATAGAATCCTCTCTTAATAAATCATGTCATTTGAACAACCCCGTGGCATTAAAATCTATACTCCGGGTTGTATCACGTTGATTATATGTTATTTTCTGCCAAATAACACCGGTGTCATCTTCTTTCCCCGGTACCTTTCAATAACGGCCTTCACCGTTTCGAGTGACGGTTGCCGCGCTTGCCCTTCAACCAGAGACTGAATCGAGGCGCGTTGGATAATGCTGTCGATTTCCGCGATGTGCATAGGATGCTGCTCGACAAGTTTGACAAGATCATCGCCTGTTGCCGTGCCTGGCTTGAGATGTCTTCCCCATTTATGTATCTGCATTTCTTCCGGAGGGTATTCCAGCCTGAGATGGGTGTGAAACTCCAGCGGGATGATGGTGTCGGGGCACTCATGCATGGCCACGCAGCAAAGACCCGGATAATTGCCAAGGCGGTCCAGTAAGGCCCTCACCACCGATCTCGCGGACAGGTTGATGCCCATGTCGTCATGCTTTACGTTTTCGCGCCAGTCAATGACGCCGTTTTGATCAACGATGAGCAGCAGATGGGCTTCGCCGGTTGTCTGGCTGAATGCGTAATCCATGAGCGAGATCTTGTTATGGGAAACCGGGTCGTCCAGTAGTATGGTCTGGTCGAAGTTGTCCATATCGCCAAACCTGATGACCTTTACTTTCAGACCACATTGGGCGGCCAGCCCGTGGGCGGCATGGACGGCGGTTTCAATGTTCGTCGCGCTGATCAGAACATTCAAACCTGTTTTGTGTTCTTTTGAATACTCAAACGCTTCGGCAATGTTTTTCAACTGCTTCCTGTGCCTGTCGGAGAGGGGAAGTGTCTCGATTCGTTTTTCCGGTTTGCAGATCTTGCAGTATTGGCTCTCTCCCGCCATTTGGATTGTCTGTAGATCCGCCGCCTGTTCCAGCATCTGCCGGTTGATTACCGGAGTTCCCGTTTCGTCTTCTTCCGCCAAGTTTAATGCCAGAAAGATGGTATTCTTGATCAGACCGCCGCTGAAAGGGTAACGGTTATTGAGTGATTCCAAATCGACGTCCGGGGCCAGTTTGATGAAATCAGGCAAAAGCGCATGCCAGATTTTCATGCGTTGTTCCGGATCGGGCAGCCCGAAATGAATTTTGATCGACAAGCGCCTTTCCATGGCCGGATCGAGACTTCCGGCTTTGTTGGTGGCAAATATGACAACGCATTTTGCTTTTTCAATCTGGATCAGCAGCATTCGGGCCAGGTCGGATCCTTCTTTGAAAATGTCGTCAGCCTCGTCGAAAAAGATGAACCCCTGAATCAAGGCGGCCTCCCGGAAGGCTTGGATCATGACTGATTCCAATTCCCATCTGTAGCGGGTGCGGGCCAAATTCACGGTGATCAGTTGCCTGCTGAAGTGGTGCGCCAGCGCTCTGGCCATCATAGTTTTACCCGTCCCCGACGGTCCCTGAAAGAAAAGGGTCAGCGCCGTGCCATATTCCAGAAAGTCATCCAATCGCCTTGCCAGAAGGTTATCCCGGCGCTTGAAATATCGATCAATCTGCCTGACCAGATCCTCTTTGATCGAATCGGGTAAGATCACCTTGTCGAGGCTTACGGAACTTCTTTCGATGCTGATCTCGCTGCAGGTGCTGTTGTAAAGCTGATTATCCCCGGTGATATAGCGGATATGGCGATCATTGGTGGTAACAAGATCATCAATCAGGTGCGTGCTCCGATTTTCAGAATCCGTTCTAAAGAAGATGATCTCACGGGCAACCAGAGGAGCGTATCTGCCGAAATGTTTCCGCCTTTCCAGAGCTTCCCGATAATCTTTACAAAGAAGGGAGAGAATGATCCTGATTTTAATACCTCTTACGTCTTCAAAAAACCTGCAGTGACTGAATGTTTCCCGAAAGATCTTGCTGGTTCCGTACATGAGCAGCAAAAGAAGGATCTTTTGATCAAAGGCATCGAGGTCATTTTCCCGGCAAAAGACTGGAAAGAAGAGTTTCACGCCGGATCGGATTGCCGCGTTTTCCCGCATCTTGTTCACCATGCTCATCCGGTCAAGCACAGATTCCAGTTTTGCCGGGGTTAAATCGTCAGCGGTCAGGCCCATCCTGGTAAACATGCAGAAGCAACCGGTGCCTTCCTTCGGCCAGGCGATGCTCCCTGAGCGTGCGGATCCGGATAACAGTATCAGCAGCGCTTCTTGTTCCAGGGCTTCCAGATGTTCATAATTATCGGAAAAAGGGATTGCCTCCGGCTCAGGCGCGCAATACTGAGACACGGTGAATAACCGGCCGGTCTGCTCCGAGGGCTCCATGAAGTTGTCTTTGGCGCTACCTTGCATCTCATTCATGTTTTATTCTCCCTGTGATCTTTTCTTTATAGGTTCGACCACGTCCACAATTCCCAGTTGGAGAGCCTCGTCGGTGGAGAGCCACGTATCGACATCCCGCAGAAGATGTTTTTCCAGTTCTTGCCGGTCTTTTATATTGGAGTAGGTCATATAATGATTCACGATGCGCTCATGGAGCATGTCTTCTTCACGCCGGCCGGCTATAAGCTGGCTGTGGTTTCCGAAGTTCAAGGCCGAAAAGCGATGTGACAATATGGATGTTCTCGGTGTGACGACTCTGTGGCCTTTCTCGCCGGTCATGAAAATCAACAACCCCATGGAGGCAATCATTCCGAGCCCGGTTGTGTATATGGGTATCTGTGACCATTCCATGATGTCGATGATGGAAAAACCTGCGGAACAAGTGCCGCCCGGAGAATTAATGATCATCTGGATCTGGCTTGCGTCTCCCTTTATGTTGTGTTCGATGATCTCCTTGCATACCGTCTCGGCATTCGAGGCATTGATTTCGCCTGATAGATAGATTATGCCGTATTCAGTCAAATTTATTTCACTGCGCCTTTTTTCATCTTTTGCCATGATCACGTCCCTCCCTCATTCTGTCTGACTGAATTTATAATAACAGATGGTCATTCCATATTAAGGAACGATTATATTATTTTTAAATTGAGGGAGGGCGTGAATAATTGTTAATTATTACAAGGTATTGGAAGTGTCGTATTCATGGCCTGGTGGTTGTCTTCCGCCGGCGTGGGGCAGCATCATCTCACCCTGAACTCATTGAACCATACCCTGAGCTTGTCGAAGGGTAAGGATGAGCCGGGCAAAGGGTGAGCCATCATTGCACTGCCGTTCTGGTTCGACAGGCTCACCATGAACGGCAATAAAAATTCAGTATGAACGGACAATAAAGCGCGAGGCACAACCACTAATACCTTCCGCCGCCGTGGGGCAATGTCGATGTTGTGGGGTTTCCTTTACGAATAGCTCTCGGCCAATTTCATGATCTTTGATTTCAGTTCCTTCACCAGCCATTCGGGCTGGATGAGTTTTGCCTCCTCACCGAAGGAAAGCAGCCAACTTATGAGTTCCGATTTGGAAGATGACGTAAATTTCAATATGATTTTATTTTTCCCCCCGGAGATGATTTTCTGATTGGGACTCCACATCCTTTCCGATACGTAAGCGGCCGCCCAGCCTGTAAAAGCCACTTCCACGTCAAACGCTTTTGCCTTGATGATGCCAAACTGTTGATTGTATGCCTTTTCAAAATCAAATTTACCCGGCTGGAATTTTATATCCGTCAATTCAACAGCTTTCATCCTGTGCACCGCCAGCAGGGGGTCATATTTCGGCGCGACATAAGGCTTCCCCGGCTCTTTTGCCCTTTGCGCGTGGAGGTATATCGCGTCATGGTAGGAAAACAGCTTGATGGGTTTAATATAGTGCTTTTTGGGTTTGGACGCATTGACGGCCTGGTAGGTCAGCCTGCAGACCTGCTGTTTTTCCATCGCGTCGATCAACGTGTGGATGATCTGATGCTGCGGCGTGTAATCAATCGTACCGGGACGAAAAGCGGTGAAGTGGCATTCGCCAACCTGATAACCCGCGGCCAGTGTTGCTTTACTCTTGAAAAGAGCCTGCGTCGCCTCCTCATAAAGTTTTTTGCCGACCAGATGCCTGGTAAAGGCTTTGCATAGATGAAGGGATTTTAACTCCGCTTCGGTAAGGGAAATATTCTGCAGGGCTACCGTGGATTTCCGTATCCGGTAGTAATTTCTGTTACCCTGTTTTGTCTCTTCAATATTGACGCCGTAGGCTTTTCGGATGTTATCGATCAGCCTCAAGACGGTTTGTTTGGAGCAATCAAGCATTCGGGCAAGATCTGTCAGTGAATGGCTTTCTCCGGAAAAAAGCAGTCGGGCGAACAGTCCGATCAGCTTTTCGCCGTAACTTTTATAAGGATCATATTTTTCAGCCATATGCCCCCCGTGGTTCAGAATAAGATTTTACAGGAATATAACTTATCCGGCATTCGATGTAAATCCGTAAATGAAAATCATGCCGCAATATGGAACGATATTATGATTTACAGTTGTTGATTAATTAAGTGTCATTAAGCATGGCTTTCAAAAATAATATGCCATAAAACGGCAAAAGTGGTAAAAAACAGGCATGAGCATCAGAATATCAAAATCCAGGTATCTAAACGGCCTGCAGTGCAAAAAACTGCTTTGGTATATTTATCATAAGCCCGAAGAAATTCCCCCGCCCGACGAGGCCACTCAGGCCATCTTTGATCAGGGGCATCTTGTCGGCGACTATGCCAAGAAGCTATTTCCCGATGGTGTGGAAATCGATCATACGGGCACTTTTGAAGCAGGCCTGAAATCGACTGCGGAATTGATAATAAGGAGAGTCCCTGTCTTTGAAGCGGCTCTGACCTATAAGAAATGCTACGCCCGGGCGGATATTCTGGAGCCGACAGGAGAAGATCAATGGAACCTGATAGAAGTGAAAAGCGCAACCAAACTGAGTGATATCAACTATCATGACATCGGATTTCAATATTATCTTTATACAGGCGCGGGGCTGAAGATAAACAAATGTTATCTGATGTGCATTGATAATACGTACGTCCGCAAGGGGGCAATCCAGCCCGGTAAATTACTTAAGAAGATAGACGTGACCGATGCCATCAAAACAACATACAGTAAAACTGTTGAGACCAATGTGGCGGAAATGCTCGACACCATTGCGGCGGAGACGTTCATCGAGCCTGGCCTCGGCCCATATTGCAACAAGCCCTATCAATGCCCTTTGCTGGAAAAGTGCCGGTCGGTTCTTCCTGACAGAAATGTTTTCCTTCTCTACAGAGCCAATAAACTGCCTCTGGATTTAATTAAAGACGGTATTCTGAAGCTTGAGGAAATACCCGACAGCGTGAAGCTAAACGAAAAGCATCGGATACAGGTCAATTGCGAAAGGACCGGCCAACCGTATATAGATAAAGAAAAGATCAAAGCGTTTTTATCGACAATTCAATATCCGGCCTACTACATGGATTTTGAAACATACGCTCCGGCGATCCCGCTCTTTGACGGTTCCGGACCTTACCAGCAGATTCCGTTTCAATTCTCCGTTCATGTCGAGAAAGAAAAAGGGGCGCAACCGGAACATTTCTCTTTTCTTGCCGACGGCACGGATGATCCACGTCCCAAATTTATGGCCAGGCTAAAAGAAGTTATGGGCTCAGAAGGGTCTGTCATTGCCTACAATGCCGGCTTTGAAATGAACATTCTTAAAAAATGCGCCGAAGTGCTTCCTGAATATAAGAGCTGGGTGGAATCCATCGAAGAAAGAATGATTGATCTGCTCAAGCCCTTCAGAGATTTTGCCTATTATCATCCGAAACAGGACGGCAGTTGCTCGATCAAACAAGTACTGCCGGTTCTGACCGGTAAATCCTATGACGACATGGAAATCAGCGACGGTGGAACCGCCAGTGCGCAATATTGCCGGGTGACATTTACAGAAGATAATAAAGACAAGGAAATGGTCAGAAAGGGACTGGAAGAATACTGCAGCCTGGATACCATGGGCATGGTGGATATCGTAAACAAATTATATGATCTTTCAAAGTAACATTTGTACGAGCGTTTGTGAAAATGGCCCTGCATTACCTTTTCTTACGGCTGACACTGACTGGATACAAATGTCAGCATGAAAAAAATCATTCTTTTTTCCCGCTGTCCGACAGATTTCCCATGATACACCAACTTACCTCAAGTGACATAAGCCCACGAATACCATGTATCAAAAGCTCATTGTGCCCGATATTTAAGCACTTTTATATTTGCGTTCTTTCCGAAAAAGGGTAATATTGCTTTCAACATTGGGAAAGATCGAGTTGGCAGATTAATTTTTGGGCGGAGGAACAAGAATGAATCAGCAGGCTTTCGTATTGCGGATAGCCCCAAGCAACATCGACAGAGTCCCCCTAGCTTTACACGAGAATCAGATAATGATCGGCTGGTCACATGCGGAGGGCTTGCTCGACCCAGAACTTACTTGGGAGCAGTTTCGACAAATAATCCAAAATGAGTATCATCCCGACGAAAGTAACCTTCGTAAAGCAGGCGCAGCCGCGGGACACATATGGCGGTTCATACGGGAGATGAATAAGGGAGACCTCATCGTCGTTCCTTACTGGTCTGAATTTTATGTTGCTCAGATTGATGGCCCTCCGACCTACAATCCCAGCATGGCAGATGATGATACATCTTATAGGCGCTCGGTCAAGTGGCTTAACGACAAGCAACCCATACGCCGGGATATAGCCAAATCGGCCCTTATCTCTCGCATGAAAACGCAAGGAACGTGCGCGTATGCCAGTGATCTTTTGGATGAGATTAAGGAATGCCTTGAAATTGCGTCATCCGGCTTAACTCCATCATTCCAAACCGATCTGCAATCGAGGCTCATTCGTGAGACTCTAGATGAGATGAGAAACGGGCGTATGGATAGTTTCGGTTTCGAAAAATTAATCCAAACCGTTCTGTCCGGTCTTGGGGCAGATGACGCACGAATTGTCCCTCGTAGTCAAGACAAGGGGGCTGACATTCTTGCTACATTCCTGGTTGCAGGTGCCTTTCGCCAGGTAGTTGCTGTGCAAGCTAAACACTGGCAACCCGAACCACCTATTGGGAAAGACGTAGTCGAACAACTGATTAAAGGCATTGAAGCGGAATCGGCCAACTTGGGCATGGTTGTGACCACCGGCAGCATTTCAGAAGATGCGGTTGTTTCTGCCGACAAATATTACGAGGACAAAGGAATTAGGATTGAGCTCGTAGATGGAGAGCAATTTGCGAAACTGATTGTAGAAAATGGGATACGGACGAGCTAGCGAGCTAAGAACTCGATGGGGCCGACCTCCTGAAGTTGGCGTCTCATCATTGCGTTGGCAGAACCAAATCTGATGAGGATTGAAATGAAAATTAAGAGATTCCGTCTTGACTACGCTGATGCTTTTGATGCTCGACGAGGGTTCAAACGATGTTCACTGCCAGGGATTGGCGTCTCGGTACCCGCACCTTCGCATTACTCCTGGCTACCGGATACTAAAGCCAATGCCGATTTCTGGCGGAACCGGAAGGGCGACCTCTTTGTGCGGGTTTGTTTTAACGAGGGCTACACATATCACTTTCATGCAAAGTCCGCCAACGGCAAAACGATTCCCAATGAGGACATGCAAGATTTCGGGGAGTATATGGCGGACTTTCTTTGGAAATGGATCATTGAAGGCGTGGACGACTGGCCCGAATTCAACTACTGAAGCAAGGCTAAGGACAGGAGAATTCAGCGGCGGCGTAATAATCTAAAGGAAGGAGTAAATATGAAACTCAAATTGAAGTGGCATTTACCTCAAAAATTAAAAGATGGCTCACACGATGGCCTCATTTACAAAATTCATAATATAAATAAATGGGATAACGTTACTGGTGTTTATATGTTTTGCAGAAAATATGGCAAGACAGTTGTGCCTCTATACATAGGTCAGGCTATGAATATAGGCAGTAGAATTAGACAACATCTAAACAGCGTCAAGCTTATGAAGGGTATTAAGGACTCACTGAGTGGAGATAAAATTCTGATTGTTGGTCAACTCATCCCGAAACCGGGGCAAGATAAGAAGAAATCAATAAGTATTATAGAAAAAGCTTTAATTGGACATTGTTTGGCTGAAGGCATCGAGTTACTTAATAAACAAGGAACGAAGATTAAATTTCATAAAATATCAGTTTCTGGATATTTGCTTGCCAGAAATATTACAGGTAAGACTATTTTTGCAAAGTATATGAAATAACCTGAATCTGGGGTCCCTGAATCTCGGGTCGAATTCCATAGATCCGTACCCCCATCCTCCCTCAAAAAGCATTTGACAAAATGGATGTCCCGTCCTAAAAGTCGCACATTCAAAATTAATCTCATATTATTTACAGACTCACAGAGTTTGCGTTGTTAAAATACTATTGTCGCAGCATGGAAGGATCATTTTCATGAAGAAAATGATGAAAACCTCGGAGCGTATCGGCAACGTAAAACGCGCCTTGTGGTTTGCTCAAGGTAAAGTTCCGCGTTATGTGATGCAGGAAACAGGCATGGCCGCCTATGACGCGGTGAAAGCCATTATTCCCGCCTTGCTGGTATCGCTTGCACTTGTCACGTTAACCACTGTTGTTGGCGCAGGTGCTGGCGCAGCTATCGGAAGCCTCGGCGCGGGTGTTGGCGCCGTGCCGCTGGGCGTTGCAGGCGGCAGCTTCGGCTTCAAGGCAGGCCTTTGGATTTTAAATATCGTCGGCCTTGCTTTTTTGATAGAATACATGGGTAGCAGTTTATGGGAAGCGACCCGGCACATTGAGGCGGGGGTACGCCGGGCCTGGGGGCCCACGGAAGAGTGCCGTTATTATCCATGTGATGGCGATGTATTCGGGGCATCGGAAGAAATTGCGCTGGGCGTTGCTATTGTTATCCGTTGTATTCTTGAAGGTATCGTTCTGTATTTGACAGTCAAAGGTGTATCCAGGCTCCCGGAACTTACCGCCAATCTAAAGCGGAGCAAATTTGGAGAGACTTTTGCAGTATGGGTGGAACAGAACTACGAGCAAATGCTCAGCAATCCGAAGCTGACCAGACGCGTCGGCACGGGCGCGGCCAAGGACCAACCGTCAAGAGTGCTTACCGACCATACCACGATGCAGGAGCAGCCAAGGCCGGGTGCAAGGAAAAAGTTATCTAACAGTAAAACGTTAAGTCGTGATGAGGTTGTCAACGGTCTTTTAAAATTGAGCCATTTTCGGTCGTGAAAAGTGAGCCACCTGCTTTTTCGGATAGGCCCATTTCGGGGGCAGCCTTTCCGATTTTATCCCGCAGCCTGTAACTGTTGCCCTTGA
>Ga0255347_1006235_pt1 | contig 13098 bp, 9 predicted proteins | sample wastewater_treat_2_FD_192479 | JGI IMG/M metagenome (GOLD analysis project Ga0255347, IMG submission 192479) | Wastewater microbial communities from Lulu Island WWTP, Vancouver, Canada - plant24 | ecosystem: Engineered > WWTP > Wastewater > Unclassified | place: Canada: Vancouver, British...
CGAAAGTTGTGGCCCAGAGCGTGCCATGATGCTATCGATTATAAACCCAGTCGCGTTAGCGCCATCAAAATTAAAGAGTGATTCAACGCCAGCGTAGTAATACTTTTGGACATTAAAGTTTTCCCATGCTTCAGCGACGATATAACTATCTTGCTTATAACTTTTTACCATATCGCTAAACCACCCTAAGAAATCAATGTTTTCCGGATGAGTTTCAAAGAAATGGCCCGCAGCGTCAAGTCTAAATCCTTTAACCCCGCGATCAAGCCAAAATTTACTAATGCTCGTAATTTCTTCACGTACAGCTGTATTGTTGAGCAATAGTTCAGGCATATGGTCGCCAAAGTACCCAATTTTAACTTTTACTTCACCATTTTCAATGTAAAAGTCATACCAGTTACCCTTATCACTGGGGTCGTTAGGATTGTATTCAGGTGTATTAAAACGCCTTCGACCTTCAATAAACCACGGGTGCGTACGCGCCGTGTGATTAATAACGAGGTCAATAATAACATCAATATTATGTTCAGCTGCGACACTGATTAAAGTATCAAAGTCTTCAAGCGTACCAAAGTCAGGATGAATTGCTTTATAATCGGTCACGTCATAGCCATGATAACTAGGGGAAGGATTAATCGGGGTTAACCAAATACCCTTCACTCCTAGTTCTTGTAAATATGGAATTTTATCAGTGATACCTTTTAAGTCACCGTGGCCATCCGCATTAGTGTCGGCAAATGAGCGCACGAAAATTTGATAGTATACGCCGCCTTTTTCATTAGTGATTGACTCATCAATTTCATAATCCGTCGGCGCTTGTAGTATTTCTTCACTTGAAACACTTTCGCTTGGTAAATCTTTACAACTTGCCATAAATAGTAAGGGGACGATAAGCATTAAAGCACGAAGGCTTTGTTTTGCTTTCATAGTTATCCCTTAACTGCTCCACCTGTTACACCGCTTACATAATAGCGTTGCATAAAGACGAAGAGAATTGTAATTGGAATCGAAATAAGTACTGCTCCTGCACAGAAGAGCGTGAAGTACTTACCAAGTTTTTCTAAACCGCCATTAATCATGTCATAAAGTCCGCGCGCAATGTTCCACGCTTCACGTTTACCGCGTGTAATCGTGGCAACAAAGATATAGTCACCCCACGGTCCCATAAATGCTCCTAAGGCAGTGTAAATTAGAATTGGTTTTGAAAGTGGCAAAATAATATGCCAGAAGATTTGTGCTTTATTAGCGCCGTCAATTTCCGCTGCTTCGTCGATTGATTTACTAATCGTATCAAAGTAGCCTTTCGAGACGAGGTAGCCCATCGCCGCTCCACTTGTACCAACAAGGATAAGCGAGATGAGGTAATTAGAAACAGGAACTTCTGGTCGTGTTTCGGTTGGTAATAATCCAATCGCTTTTAAGATATGGAAAATAGCAATCATTGACATGAAGCCAGGGAACATTCCAAGAATCATTAAGAACTTCATAAGACCTTTCCGTGCTTTAAAACGAAGCCGGCTAAAGGTGTAACTTGTAAGTAAGACGATGGTTGTGGAAATGATACTACTAAATGTCGCCACAATCAGTGTATTTGTAAACCATTTTAAGTACGGCATTTCTGCTGTAGTGAAAAGTCGTCTAAAGTTATCAAAGCCGATTTCTCGCGGGAAAAGGTAAGAAACAGGTCCAGTTGACTCAATGCGGAGTGCGTTAGCGATTAACCAAATAATCGGGAAAATCCACGCCACACACATTGCCGCTAGTAAGACATAAAGGAAAGCATCGACAACACCACGTATTACACGTTGATTTTGCCAAAACTTAACTTTACCCTTTGGAATTCGTGAGGAGGCCGCACTAGCGTGTAAGCCTGTTGGTTGTTCAGTAACAACATCTTTTTTAACATTTTTACTCATATTATGCAAAGTCTCCTTCCGATTGTGCTGCGGATGTCCGCGAATAGAGCACTAAAGTAATAGTCGCACTGATAAGGAAGATGAAGATCCCTAGTGCACTACCAATCGCGTACTCTTCATGTGCTCCCCCAACAGTAAGCGCGTATAGCCACGTAATTAAAATATCAGTGTGACCATACGGTACGCCAGGAATACCAGTACTTGGTCCCCCACCTGTCAGGAAGAATATAACGTTAAAGTTATTGATATTCCCAATAAATTGGGTAATTAAGTACGGACCTGTAACAAACAAGATGTAAGGCATCGTAATTTGGAAGAATTGCCGGACAGGTCCAGCGCCGTCAATTTTCGCTGATTCATATAATTCAGTCGGAATATTCATTAAGATACCCGACGTTAATAGCATTGTGTAAGGAACCCCAACCCAAATATTTACGACAATGACCGTAATTTTAGCTAGGACTGGATCATCGAGGAATTTAATCCGTCGACTAATCCATCCCCACTGTAATAGTGTTTCATTAAGCGGTCCGTATTCTTTAAGTAATTGGTTCATTAAGAGCAAGGTAACAAATTGGGGAACGGCAATGGAAATAACAAAGATGGTTCGCCACAGTTTCTTTAATTTAATGCTCTTGCGATTAATAATCATTGCGAGAATTAATCCGAAAATATAGTTAGTAAAAGTCGCAAAGAATGCCCAGGTAAATGTCCATTTCAAGATTCTTACCATCGCACTACCAAATGTCGCATTAGTAGCGGAAGCGCCTTTTGTACTAAATAAATTTTTAAATGTGTCTAACCCAACCCAAGTAAATAATTTATTCGGCGGGGCAGTGTCGCGGTTATAGTTAGTAAACGCGAGCAAAATCATAAAGACAAGCGGTAATATCGTAAACATCGTTAATGTTATTGCCGGAAGTGAGAGCGTCGTGAAGTGGAACCTTTCATTTAATAATGACTTAAGTTCATCAGTAAATTTTGGAAGTGGGTTCTTAAATGCTTCTTCACTACCTTCACTTTTCGCAAGTTCATATTTTGCTTTTGCTTCGTTATAAGCTTTTTCTGCTTTAAAAGTGCCGCGAACTTGAACAAAGTACATAACGATGAAAAAGACGGTAATTAAAATTGTTGCGACCGAGAATAACATAATTAAGAGCGAGTTATCTTCAAATATAGGTTTATCTGTAATAAAATCATCGTCACAATCTATAATAGGAGCACCTGGTGGCCAAGTACATTCCTTCACATATCTAACCGCAACTTCTCCGAGTGTTCTAAATTTAATTAACCATGCTAGTCCTCCTCCTGGGACGAACATGAAAATGAAATACGCTACTTGGATTAAAAGATAAATAATGCCTTTTATTGGACGGCCCATTGACATTTGTCCACTTCCCATTATGAAGTGCGAGAGTTTAGTGCGCCATCCTCCTTTGACAAAGTGTGTGTAAACTGATACAAAAAAGTTTTTAATCATTTTCCATAAATTAACGAAAGTGTTTTTAATGGCAATTCCTGTATCAATAAAAAAATTGACGATTCCTTTGCCTAAACGCACAAAGAAACCACCAATTGTGGACAAGAAATCTTTAAACCAAGTGCCAGCCGTACGTGAGTGGGCCGATTTGACTTTTTTATCACTTGTTTCCATATTTTATGGCCTCATTTCTAGAAAGATAGGAGAGCCAGCGATGAACTGGCTCCCAAAACTAATTAAAAATTAATCGATTATATGTGTTTAATAATTTTATATTATTTTGTTAAGGCATCCACAAAGGCATCAAGTGTTGCTTGAAGTGTTTGTGGTGATTCTTCACTTGCTGGACCCTTCCATAAGAAGTTACCAACGATAGCAGCATTGTCCCAGAATTTGGAGCCAACTGATTTTGCTTGTGAAATAGCATATGGTGCTTGGGCACCAAGTGCTTTAAGGGTAACATGGTCGGCTAAGAGTTCTTCGTCCGCAAGTAAGTTTTTGTTTGATGGACCCCATCCGTTTGTTTCAAAACGATAGCGTTGGGCGGCTTCGTCAGTAATGTAGTCGGCAAAGGCAAGTGCCCATCCGAGGTTATTACTAGAAGATTTAACACCAACTAATTTGGAACCAGCAAAGGAACCCCATTGTACGGTTGTTCCGTTTGCACTCTTAAATGTTGGGAGCTTAGCGGCACCAAGGTTTTCACCTAATTTTTCTTTTAAGAGTTCGGTATTCCACACACCAGTAACAGCAGCGATAACTTTGTTACCATTGGCATCACTTAAGTCGTCAAGTGCAGCACCGTTAAAGTCAACTGATTTAAATCCGTTGTCTACTCTTGGTTTCAAGAGATTGCTAACACCTTGTAAGGCGTCAACTGCTTCAGCACTGTTGAAGTTAGTGGTATGAAGTCTTGTAATTGGATTATAAGTGATATCACAGAGATATTGAATGAAGGAAGTTGCATAATACCCATTACCCATATCAACGACAAATTGATGTTCGGCAGTAGTTTTCGCCATAATTCCTTCTAAAGTTTCGACGTCGGTTTCTGTTAAGAATGCCTTATTGTAAATAAGCATATAGCCGTTGTCATTTGTAACAGGGAATGCATAAAGTTCATCGTCCACTGCTGAACTTGCGTTTTCGGCAGCACTAGCAATGTCACGCTCTTTAACTTTATTCGCATAACCTTTTGGTAATTTTGCGATAACTTCACGAGCTTGCATTGTTGGAAGTTGGTCATCTGCGAAGAAAAATACGTCAGCAGCAGTACTTACGTCTTGAAGGACGTTTGTTGCGGCATCAGCTTCTCCAACGTCAGCGTAACTAATTGAGAAGTTAATTTCTGGATGCTTCTCTTGGAATTCAGCAGCGTGTTTGTGATAGAGTGGTTCTTCAGCACTTGAGCCCCACACTGATAGACGGACACGCTCCTTTGATCCGCCTCCACTCGTTGTTGTTGTTTGGCTTGTTGTTCCTTGACTAACATCACCACTGACATCAGCGCTACTGCCACCATTACAGCCGGCAAGTAAAAGCAAACCTGCAACAAGTAAAGCGATACGTTTTTGTTTAAACATAAATTCTCCTTTCTCATTGTTTTGTGGGAGAGCCTAAAAATGCTAACGATAGTTAAGCTCTGCCAATATTTAAGTTTAGACATAGTCATTATAGTAATTATTTTATATTTTGACAAATGATAAATGTATATAATTTGGAAACCTTTTGATTTTAATCAAAAAAAGCTCCTGTTAGCGGAGCTTTTTCTCGAATTTTGTTGATTATTACTTGAGTTCGATACGTTTATTTAATTCAGCGCTCGGTAATTCGGCAGCTTCTGCTTCGGTATCAACTTTGAAGAAAGCGACTTTGTCAAAGTCAATTACTAAGTCAAGTTTTGCCCCAATGTGGATTGCATTAGCGGGATCGACGAGTAATTTCGAAATAATTTTTTGACCGAATAATTTGGAGTGAACGATATATTCGTTACCAAGTAATTCAGCGATTTCAACAGTGAAGTTTTGTTTAAAGTCAGCGTATTCGCGGCCACCTTCGCTTGTGGCATAGTTGACATTTTCTGGACGGACGCCAAAGACGACTTCCTTCCCAACATAACCCTTAAGTTTTTTCGCTAAACTAGCAGGAATTGGTAATTTACCATCAACGACACGTTCTTTAACACTGACGAGTTCGACTTTATCTTCGCCATCTTCAGTTTCTTCTTCGCGTTCTTCATAATGAACGAATTCAAGATGGTCTTTTTGCACAACAACATTAAAGAAGTTCATCGGTGGGGAACCAATGAAACTAGCGACGAATAAGTTCGCTGGATTATGATAAATTTCAATTGGTGAACCAACTTGTTGGATGAATCCGTCTTTCATAACAACGATACGTGAGGCCATTGTCATTGCTTCGGTTTGGTCGTGAGTAACATAAATTGTTGTACTACCTAATGTTTCGTGAATTTTAATAATTTCTGAACGCATTTGCACACGAAGTTTCGCGTCTAAGTTTGATAAAGGTTCGTCCATTAATACAACTTCAGTTTGACGAACAATTGCACGTCCTAAAGCAACCCGTTGTCTTTCACCACCAGAGAGCGCACGTGGTTTTCTTTGGAGATAATGTTCGATTTCAAGAATCCTTGCTGCTTCATGAACACGGCGTTTGATTTCATCTTTTGGGAGACGTTGGACTTTTAGTCCAAATGCCATGTTGTCAAACACAGTCATATGCGGATAAAGTGCATAGCTTTGGAAAACCATTGCAATTCCGCGGTCTTTCGGGGGTAAGTCATTAACGAGCACTCCGTCAATGTAAAGTTCCCCATCGGTAATATCTTCTAACCCAGCAATCATCCGTAAAGTTGTGGACTTACCACAGCCTGATGGACCAACAAAAACAATAAATTCTTTTTCACCGATTTCTAGGTTAAAATCACTAACCGAAAAGTTTTTGTTACCTTCGTAACGTTTGTAAATGCCTGATAATTTTACTTTGGCCATAATAAAACTCCTTCTTCAATTAATTTAATCATAGCACACATTTTTAAATTTGTGCCAATCGATGTTATATTTAAAATTTTCATAACCAAGAAGAAGATTAATTAAAGACACTAAGAACCTTTGGAATGTCTTGTTTTTTCCCAAAAACAAAAATTTCGTCACCTGGTTCTAATATCGTATCTTTTGTTGGAACATAGAGCACTTTATTGCGCTCGATTAACAATATATTTATTTTATAGCGGGTACGTGAGTCAAGTTTGATAATTGGAAGTGGTTCAAAGTCATCACTTATTTTAACTTCGTAAACATCGTAATCGCGCCGGACATTGAAATAATCAAGAACATTACCGGCTGCTATTTTATTAGCGATTCTTTCCGCTGCGATATCAAGTGGCATAACGATATTAGTCGCACCAACTAATGTTAAAACCTCTGCGTAATCTTCTTCGTCAGCACGAGCGGTAATTTCTTTAATGCCTAATTCTTTTAATTTGATGACTGAAATAATGCTAGTAGTTAAGTTGATTCTTTCATTTTGTCCTATCGCGACAATTGCATGATCAACATTAGCGATACCAGCAGCTCTTAAAGACTCAATACTAGTGGAATCAGCAATAAAAACATTTTGAATAAAGTCGCCGGCCTTACGGACTTGCTCTTCGTCCATATCAATAGCGACTAATTCAACATCTAACTTGCTAAAAGCTTCTACTAAACTTAAGCCAAATCTACTTAAACCAATAATTGCAATACTTTTCATAAATATGTTTTAACCTATAATTATTTTTTCTTCTAAATAATCTACTGGATGCGCTCCAATTTTATACCAGTCGCGATTCATCAGTGACATAATTGTTAGCGGACCAACCCTTCCTGCAAACATAAGTACAATTAAAACGACTTTGCTAGCGCTGCTTAGTGTCGCCGTAGTTCCGAATGATAAGCCCACATTAGACAATGCAGATACAGTTTCAAAAAGAGCTCGTCCAATAGTTAAATTATCAAAGAATAAGATTAGCGCGGCCCCTATTACAACGCCGGTTAATGCGGTAAACAGCAGCAAAAACGCCTTATTTTTTGATTCTTGGTCAATAACACGGTTATAAGTTGTAGTAGGTTTCCCAAGTCCGTAGCTAATCATACTTTTTGTAAGAGTATAAAAAGTTGTTGTCTTTATACCCCCAGCAGTGGAACTAGGTGAACCGCCGATAAACATTAAACAAATAAGCATTAATAAACTTAAACTATGGAAATTTACTAATTTTTCAGCAGCAAAACCAGCGGTTCTCGCGCTCACGCTCATAAAGAAAGCAGTAAGCCAACTTGTCGATTCACCGCCAATTTGCGCAAGTTTGATGACTAAAGTACCAACTATCCATAAGAAAATGTTAACTTTAATTACTATTTTTGTATGGATGCTTAATTTCTTAACTGAACGTTTTGTAAATATATCTTGGATAGCAATAAAGCCAAGACCACCAATCATAATCATCAGTGCAGTATTGATTAGTAAGAGAATATTATCTTGATAATTTATTAAAGAGCTATCCCCTAATATGTCAAAACCTGAATTGTTAAATGACGCTATGGCGTGAAAAGCACTTATACCAATCGCTTTTGGCAAAGGAAATAACGGGATAAAAACGGCTAGATTAATAAGAAAACCGATAAATTCAACAATGAGTGTAAATATGACAATTTTCTTAATTAGATTAACAACACCCGCCATACTTGGTGAGTTAAGATTTGTTTGTAAAAGAACACGATTAGAAATCCCAATTTTCATCCCAATTAAAATCATCACAAACACACTTAAAGTGATGATGCCAAGCCCACCTATTTGTGTTAATAGTGCAATTACAACTTTACCAAATACTGAAAATGTAGTGGATAAATTATGAATGGGTGGCAAACCTGTAATTGTAACCGCAGAAGTAGAAATAAAGAAAGTATCCAAAAATGAGAGTGTTACTCCTTCTTGCTTTGCAAACGGTAATGAAAGCAACAAGGCACCAATAATAATTACACTTAAAAAAGAAAGCACAATGATTAGATATGGTGACATTTTCTTTTTAATACCTGGTTTTAATTTCTTTTCTTTTTTATTCATATTTTATATTTTATGCTTTTATTCATGAAAGTGTTAAAGATAACACTAAATAAAATATCGCCCTTCTTTGTTACTTAAGGATAAATGGTATAATTTAAATGTTAATTAAATAAGAAGATTGGAGTTAATGATGAAAAAAAGATTAATGACCTTGCCACTTATTATGTTATTACTAAGTGGTCTAAAATCCCCGATATCAAACATTGAAAAACTTAATGCAGCAACACCGATGCCGACGACGATTGTTTTCGAAAATAACACTGACGCGGAAGTAAGTGCATATTACACTGGTGTTGAAGGAAAAACGGGAGACGAATTACTTGAATTTCTCTACTCTGTTATTAAAGATCATAATGAGTATGACTATGAGAATAATACGCATCGATATATTTATAAAATCATTGATCGTAATTGGGAATTAGATGCAATTGATACCGTATCACCAGCTAATTTAGAAAATTTTGACTATGTCAATGACAATGGATTCATTCATAAATTATACGCTGACTATAATGATGATATTAATACTGCTGATCGCTTTAAAAATGAAGGTGCGAGTCGTGTTAGTTTTGATAGAGAACATATTTGGCCGCAATCTTTAGGTGCCTTTGGTCGCACTGGTGGGGCGGGAAGTGACTTCCACTCACTATGGCCAAGTGATGTTAAGGCTAATCAACAAGCGCATAGTAATAATAATTATGGGGTTCCAACCTCTAATATTACTAATTATCAAAGTGACCACGATACTTATGTTGGCCGCAACGGAAATATTGAAGGTTATACATCAAAAGTGTTTGAACCACTTGATGAATATAAAGGTGATATTGCTCGCGCTATGTTTTATATGCCAGCGCGTTATTATGAATATATTGATAAACTACATCCAAAACTAGAACTAGTAAACGGTTCTCCTGCTGCAAGAGAAGCTAGTGCGACACTAACCGGCCAAGCTGGTTGTCTTGAAACATTACTGCAATGGCACGAAGAAGATCCTGTTAGTGAATATGAAATTAGAAGAAACAACTTAATCGCTAATAACTATCAAGGTAACAGAAATCCGTTTATTGATTACCCGCAATGGGCACGGATTGCTTATGACCCAACTTATACCGGTGCGGGAGCGACTAATGCTCCTGAAACATCTAGCGTTGGCACTAATCCTGGTGGTCTTGGTGAAACGGTGCTTTCACATATAACAGTTGATACTACAGATGCTAAAACAACTTATTTTTTAGGAGATGGTTTTACTACAAATAGTCTCATAGTAACAGCACATTTTAGTGATGAAACATCACTACCAGTGCTTGATTACACTTCAAGCATTGCTAATGGTACAGCTTTAAATACACCTGGAAATCAAAGTGTTACTATTAGTTATACACATGAAGGAGTTACTAAAAACACCTCATACACTATTCTTGTTAAAGAGTTTGTCGTAAGTGATTATTTATTTATAAGTGAAGTATATGGTGGTGGTGGTAACGCTGGGGCGGAATATAAAACTGACTTTATTGAATTATATAATTATGCTGATTTTCCGCTATCACTTGAAGGGTACTCTGTGCAGTATGCTTCTGCAACTGGAACAAGTTGGCAAGTGACTAATTTAAGTGGTACGATTGCACCAAAATCATTTTATTTAATTGAAGAAGCTAGTGGTTCTGGTGGAACGAGAAACTTACCATTAGCAGAAACAGTCGGTTCTATTCCCATGGGTGCAAAATCTTTGAAACTGGCGTTAGTTAATTCAACGACTGCGCTTTCAGGTGCGGATCCAACAAGTGATACTTCTATTATTGATTTTGTTGGTGTCGGAACGGCTAATGCATATCTTGGATTAACAGCAGCACCTGAAATTAGTAATACGATGTCTGCCCAAAGAAAGTTTATTATTGAAGGTATTGCTCCTCCAGTTGAAAAAAGTAATGGAACAGATTTTATTGCTGCTTTACCAACACCAACAAATGCTGCTCTTACTATTGCTGTTGATATAAGGGCAGAAGGCGATACTCCTAATCAATGTTTAACTTTATATAGTCCTTATAAATCAAGAGTGCTTTCGCTTAGTCCGTCGCAGCTTAATTACTTTAAAACAGTTGTAGCGGGTGAAGAACAAAGATTAACAGATGGTCGCGCCCGATACGAAGCGTGGGCACTTCATTTAGGTGATGCTTTACCTTATGAATACAATGAAAACTTTGGACTTGGAAACACGAACAAGCATACATTTACTAGCGATATTGTTATGCTTGTCCTTGTCATTGCTCTCTTTGGTTTATCAATTGGATTCTATTTTATTAAATCAAAACAAAACACAGCAAAAAAGCATTAAAATTTGCAAAAACAGCTTATTTTATTTAAAAAAGAGGGCCAAAACCCTCTTTTAAAATATCTTATGATTCTATTTGATTAAATAACAAAAACAGTTATTTTATTAAATCTAGCTTGCGCTGCTAATGAGAATGTAAGTGTGTTACTTGGAGAAAATAAAGTGAAAAGTACATTATCACCTTCGGCAATAAAGTCGACTGTTTCTGGAGCGGAATTAGTAACCGCTAAAACAGAGTCACCCTTCTCCCAAGCGCCCGCAGTTTCTAATAACACAGCATTAATTTGTACTTCAGCAGGAACAGTAAAAGTAACTACTTGTCCAGCGTAAATCCGCAACGGATTTGTAAAGTAACCTACCTCATTTTGGGTTGTTAAATTTCCTACATTTACTGTCGATGCACCTTTATCAATCGTCATTGTGACATCACTTTCTGTTGTCCAAATTGATTGCAAGGCATCGCGTTTTGTTATTTGGTCTTCAGTAGCAAAATCAATGACTGATGGAATACCTTCTGGGGTAACTATTGTTCCGCCGCCGTTAGTTGCGAGTGCTTCAATAAAAATAAACATACCATCAGGATAATCAGCGTCACCTGTTACATAGAAATAATCAATTTGAATCGTGGTTTCACTATTAAGTCCAATATAATAGTCATCTTCTTCATAATATACAACTTGATAATTTACTGCTTGTAAAATAGCGGTATAATCTTCAGCTTGATTTGTGCCGGGGATAAACACTGTTAAATAGTGCTCAAAATTTGGATCATCAAGCGTTAATTCAACATAACTTCTTGTTACATTTGGTAGCGCTGGTACCTTTTCTTCCACATTATGACTAAGTAAATATTCATCAATAGCGGCTGATGGCCAATCGTTATATGTATCCATGCCAATTAATCCAGCATATTCACTTGCTGCTTCGCTTGAATCTTCGATGACTACACTAGTTTCGGTGCTAGGAGCGCTAGGTTCTTCACTTTTAGTTATCGAAGATGAACCTTCTTTACAGCCAGTTAATAGTAAAACTAAAAGCATAACTGTACTAAATAATTTATTTTTCATAGTTTCTTCTCCTTTAATAATAGTAATTATACTAATATTGCTTTTTATTTCAAAATAAAAGTACTTTAAAATCTAAAGAAAAATGGCCGCTAGTGGATAGCGACCATTGTTGAAAGTTTTAATAATAAACTATAAGCATTAATTGTAAACGAATAGATAATGTATGTTTATTCAGCGTTAGCGCTAGCCATAATTATAAATAAAGTGCCTTCGATTATTGAGTAATCGCTTTTTGCTAAATAATTGTCGAAAACAATAATAGTCATTTCTGGATTAAAATACATGCCCATAGTAGACATAAAGCCGTTTGCAGTTAGAACTTCGCCATATTCTTCACTACGATCACCACCTGGTACAAAAACACCTAACATTTCTTCCCCATCACTCATCATCGAGGCATAATAGCTTTTTGTAACATTTGGTAGGGCTGGAAGCGTTTCTGTTACTCCAACTCTTCTTAAGTATGAAGTAATAACTTCTGTAGGCCAGCCACGTACTTCTTCAAACAAGTGAAGACCAAAGGAGTCCGGTGTATTTGGTACGAAAAGTATGTATAAGGCATCAGGTGCCCCTTCATAATTCTTTAAGTATCCAAGTGTAACTCCAATTGTTTCATTTCTGCTAACACCAGCAAAGGCTGCATCAATTGGCTTAATTGTGTAACCAGCACCAGTTAGTTTGTTTTTATATTCTGATGAACGATCGCTACCTGGTATTGCTAGCGAAAAGTAGTCATAGTTAGCCGGATCTTCACTAGTTGCATAATACAAAGTATTAACATTTGAGAGTTCTGGAATGGTGTCAGTAATTCCGTTACGTGAAAGGAATTCGCCAATTAAAGCAGTAGGCCATCCTTTGGTTTTGGTATAACCATTATCGACAAAGAAATCAGTCGATGAGCTAGTTTCACCACCTTGGCTAGTAGTACCGCCACCAGTTTGACTTGTGGTGCCGCCACCGCCTTGAGATGTTTGTGATTCTCCGCCTTTATCACATCCTGTTAAAAGTAATGCTAAAAGCATTGGCAGTAATAAAATTTTTCTTTTTTTCATAATAACCTTGTATTATCTAATCATGCCCCGGTACTTCGATTAGGTAATACATCTCCTTTCATTACCCGGGTATAATATTTATATGCTGTGTACCTTTGTCATATACCTACAGTTAGACTGTTTCAAGGAGTTT
>Ga0255347_1006236_pt1 | contig 13094 bp, 13 predicted proteins | sample wastewater_treat_2_FD_192479 | JGI IMG/M metagenome (GOLD analysis project Ga0255347, IMG submission 192479) | Wastewater microbial communities from Lulu Island WWTP, Vancouver, Canada - plant24 | ecosystem: Engineered > WWTP > Wastewater > Unclassified | place: Canada: Vancouver, British...
TTCATTCATATAAGTTACCTCGCTCATTTTATGCGGGTTCATTATATGATGTGCATGCTGAAATTAATAGCACTTTTTACCCCTAAAATTAATCTGCTACCGTATTTCGTCAAGATAGGGTTCCTTAATCAGCCTGTCGTGAAGAAATGGATATTTGTCGCTCTGATTATAATGCAAAACTTTCACCTTTAAGCTATATGTAGTCAGTTCAAATTTTCTTTATATCCATTAATACTGCCGGCTTTAATATAACTTTGTCAATTATAAATTGTATCCCTTTACCATAGGGACAAATCTTACGTGTGCAAAATCTTCAGTTATTATTTCTCTGTTCATGCGGGTCAAACGCAGCAGCTTCTGTACCGAGTCCCCCACAGGCAGGATCATCCGGCCCCTATTGGCAAGCTGCTCCACCAGTTTTTCAGGAATAGTAACTGGCGCGGCCGTAACAATTATTATATCGAACGGGGCCTTTTCCGGCAGGCCGGAGTAACCATCACCGTGAATCACGGTCACATTAAGGCATCCTTCATGCAGAAGCCTTGTGCGTGAAGATTCGGCAAGGGTTTTGATCCTTTCGATGCTGTAAACCTCTGCCGCAAGCTTAGAGAGTACTGCGGCCTGGTATCCTGAACCGCAACCGATCTCAAGTACCTTTTCGGTGCCGGTTAATTCGCACAACTGCGACATGAGCGCCACAATATATGGCTGTGAAATGGTCTGGTTGCTGCCTATTGGAACGGGGTGGTCTCCATAAGCATCGACAAGGTGTTTGTCAGGAATAAAATTCTCTCTTTTTATAGATGCCATCGCAGCAAGAACGCCCGGATCCGATATGCCCCGTGCCTTCAGGTGTTCATCGATCATCAACTGCCGCTGACGCGCAAGTATTTTATCTCTATCTATTGTTTTGCTCCTTTGTTGTGAAGTACATTATTTTAGCCTTATGTTACCTGCTGCCAATAAGTTTTTTAAACGTTTTGATTAAAAAAACTCTCTCTTTCCGGATTGTTGGGCGTCCCCTTCGTTTATCTCCGCAGGCTTTAATAAATATTGGCCAATTTAATAATAATTGACACTACGGCAAACTATTAAATTATAACAACAGCTTGAAGTTTTAAGCAAACTGTAAAAACAGGCAGGTGATATTATGAGGTTAAAATTAATTATTCCGCTGCTCATGGTTTTTTCAGCGCTCTTCGCGCAGGATGACAGACTGACATTCTCTGCCATTGTGCGCGACATTGATTCGTGGCAGAATAAAAGCTTGGAGATGAACCTGAGGCTGAAAAAAATCGATTACCTGTTTGAAAAGATTGTCTTTTATGATTCAGATAACATAAATATTGAATTCAGTATAGCAGGCAAAAAGAAAAAAAAGGAGCTGGCCGGCGATCTCCTTAATGCTCATGACGGAGTAATGTACAGAGTCAGGTTTACCATTATCGGCAGCGGTAATTTAGGGGGACTTACAGGTGAACTTCACGGTTTTACCCCGGTCTATTCCGATTATGTGCCTGAAAGGTGAATAAAAAAAGAAAGCAGAATAGCTGGGCGGCTATCCTGCCTTCTTCGTTTTGCAGTGCCAAGTTTACAATATGGTAAGAACGGGAGGGAATTACCACATCATTACTTGTAGTTTCACTTTCGGATTATCTGGCCGGAAACTTTAGCATTTTTTAAGAGAATTCTTAAAAAAGTTCAGAGTTAATTTCTTATTATTTTGCAGCAAAAAAATACTCTATTCCCTCCGCTGGCAGAGGCGGCTGAGGGGAAACGATAGTATTGCACTAATAAATATTTTCAGGAATAATTAATGAAAAAAGTTTTATGCAGGATTTCAGATTCATGGAGAAAATGAAGGGGACCGTAATAAAGGTCTTTGGGCGATACTATACAGTTGAGGGTGACGGCCGCCATGTGGATTCAGTACTCAGGGGCAGGCTGGATGTGCCGGAGGACACGAGGGTTTTTTCCAATCCCGTTGCTGTGGGTGATCTGGTTGATTACCACATCAGGGATGACGGCCTGGGTGTGATTGAATCGGTCCACAGGCGCAGAAATATTTTTATGCGCCAGGATAGCGTAAATTCACGCGCGGATATAATTGCCTGCAACCTTGACCAGGTGGTTGCTGTTCAGTCCTTCGGCATCCCTGAATTCAACCTTCGCTTTTTTGACAGAATATTTGTACGCGGGGTAAAAGAAAATATTCACGTGCTTTTATGCCTGAACAAGGTTGACCTTGTCATGAAGGGCGAAAAGGAATACATTAAGTCATACTATAAAGGTACGGGCCTTGAAATTAAATTCGTCAGCGCGTATAGCGGTGAAGGTATGGAGTCCCTTAAAAAGTCCTTAGCGGGCAAAAGGTCGCTCCTTGCGGGGTCTTCGGGCGTGGGCAAATCATCAATCTTTAACAGGCTCTATCCCGGACTTGACCTTAAAGTAAACGAAGTATCCGAAAGTACCGGCAAGGGGCGGCACACCACAACCAATGTAAGCATGATAAAATTAGGGGACAGCACAGAACTTATAGACATGCCGGGCATGCGCGAATTCGGCCTCGCTGACATAGATATTGATGAACTTGGGAATTACTTCGGGGATTTCCGCGAGGCCGCGCAGCGCTGCAGGTTCAGGCCGTGCCAGCATGACCATGAGCCCGGCTGCGAGGTCAAGCGGCTTGTTGAAGAGGGGGCCATTCATCCTGACCGGCATATTTCGTATCTTAACATACTCTATTCAATACAGGAGAGTCTGCGCAACCAGTACTGACAGATAACTGAAAAAATGATAACAGTAAGCGGCCTTACAATTGAACTTGGCGGAAGGGTAATTCTTGAGAACCTGGACCTTCAGCTTGAACCGGGCAGGACACTTGTTGTGATGGGCAAAAACGGTTCGGGCAAGAGCGTGCTCCTCAAGACTATTGCCGGACTCATTACCGGTTACGCGGGCACGGTTGATACCGGGAGCGCGAAAATCGCCTATGTCTTTCAAAAAGGGGGGCTCTTCGATTCAATAGATGTTTTCAGGAACGTGGCGTTCCCCCTGCGCAACAGCGGCCTTGCTGATGAGAAAATTGAAGAGGTGGTGCAGGGTTCACTTGAACGTGTGGGACTTAAAAATGCCGCGTCAAAGTTCCCGTCTGAACTTTCGGGCGGCATGCAGAAGAGGGTGGGCTTAGCGCGCGCCATGGTGCAGGACGCGCAGCTAATACTCTACGATGATCCGACCGCGGGGCTGGACCCGATCCTGTCAGACGCGATCGCGGATTTAATGAATGACATGCGCGCAAGAACCGGCGCGGCCTCCATTGTTGCCACACATGACCTTAAAGTCGCGCGCAAGATCGCAGATATGGTTATGCTGATATACACGGGCAGGCCTGTGTTTTACGGCTCCGCCGACGAGTTCTTCAGTAAAAGCGACAGCTTCGCGCGGCAGTTTATCGAAGGGGACATTGAGGGGCCGATTGATGTTTATATGCTTTAGGTGATTGATTCAATCATGCGGATACCGACATGGAATTATCATGGCGCGTTCCATTTGCACTAACTATTTTCAGGAATAATTACTGAAGATAAAATAAAGAGGTAAGAACTTGAAGATTAAAAAGTCAAAATATGACGTAGCAGGCATAGGCTCGGCGCTCCTTGACTTCACTGTTAATGTGAACGATGAGTTCCTGAAAGAGCTGAACCTTGTAAAAGGCCACATGCAGCTTGTTGACGAGGCTGCAAGCGCGGAGATTCTTGAGAAGATAAGCCAGATGGAGATCAGCGTTGCTCCGGGCGGAAGCAGCGCAAATACCCTTGCCGGTGTTGCGGCGCTCGGCGGCAGGGGCGCGTTTATTGGCAGGGTGGGGAACGATTCAAATGCTGAACATTATATAGGCGAGACCATTAAGTCCGGGGTTGAATCGTTCATAAAACATGGCGGCGGAATGACCGGGCACGCCATAACCTTTATTACACCCGATTCGCAGCGTACCTTTGCCACGCACCTCGGCGTATGCACGGGCCTGTCCATGGCTGACATCGATTTCGATGTGATAGAACAGAGCTCCATAATTCACCTTGAGGGCTACCTGTTCGAGCCGCCGCAGCAGCGTGAAATATGCTACGAGGCCATGAAACGCATAAAAGATGCAGGCGGGCATGTTTCGGTGGACCTTGCTGATCCGTCGCTGATTGGGAGAATAAAAGATGTCTTTGATGACGTAATAGAAAAATACGCGGACATAGTTTTTGCCAATGAAGATGAGATACTTGCCTACACAGGCAGAAGAGAGCGGGACGGGCTGCATATTCTGGCTGAAAAGACAACTTTTGCCGTTGCTAAACTTGGCGAGCGGGGGAGCCTTATAAAAACCGGGGGTCATGTAATAAAAGTTGACCCTTTCATGGTGGATGTTGTTAACACAAACGGCGCGGGGGACATGTACGCTGCGGGTATACTGTATGGCCTGACTTCGGGTAAAAGCGCCGGGGATGCCGGTAAAATTGCAAGTTACGCTTCGTCGCTTGTTGTATCATCTGCCGGCGCCAGGTATAACGGCAGAATTGACCACGGCGGTATTATTTGAAGAATTTATCCATTTCAAGAATGGCCAGGTTATAAGCCTCGTCAAAACTCATGTTGGCCTTGAATCCGGCGGCGTTTTTGTGGCCGCCGCCGCCGTTTCTGATGGCTATTGAGGCAACATCAAGGTCACCCTTTGTACGCATGCTTATCTTGACCGGGCCGTTTACATCCTGCTTTACCAGCACGCTCGCAATAACCCCCTTCACTGTAAAGGGCATATTAATGGTAGACTCGCCTTCAGAGAACGAACCGCCGGTTTCGACGACCATATCGGGACTAAGCTTCATTATGACCATATTGCCATTGTGCATAACATCCATGGTCCCGAGTATCATGCTCCTGAGATGGAAGCTTGCAAGTGAATTGCTTTCATAAAGGTGTTCATAAACCTTGACCGGATTGGCTCCGTGTGAAACAAGTACCGATGCGATGCGCAGGGTTTCAGATGTGGTTTTAGGGTACCGGAATGAACCGGTGTCAAAAACTATCCCCGCAAACAATGCCTGAGCGGTTTTGAAATTTAATTTAACGCCGTAATGTTCCATTATTGTAAAAACGATTTCAGCAACGGATGATGATTCCACCTTGATGAAATTCTCATCAGTTTTGTCAAGAAACCCCTCGTGGTGGTCAATTATAAAGTATTCCTTTACGCGCCCGCTGAGTACCCTGTATGCCGAGCCAATATTGTCATAATCGTTTGTATCCAGTACAAACTGTGAGTACTCCTCGATGTCCGGGGGCAGTTGCGAGGTGTCTTTGAGTATGGTGATCTCGTTGTCAATGTCTATAAAATCGCAGGTTTCGGGCGTGGGGTCCGAGTTGAATATGAGGGCGGTTTTCCCAAGCTGGCGCAGAAAATCTATAAATGCTATTTCGGAACCAAGTCCGTCAGCATCCGGGCTTTCGTGTGTCGAGATAATGAACTTGTCGTTTCTGCTGATAAATTCTTCCAGTTTTTGTATGGATTTGTCCATTAAACCTCCTGTTTTTCATCCGTTTTAAGGAGCGGGAAACCCATCTCCTCCCGGATCTGAACGTAGCGTTCAGCGCATCTCCTTGCAATATTTCTTACTCTGGTTATATACCCGACTTTTTCTGTGACCGAAATAGCACCTCTCGCGTCAAGCATATTAAAAACATGGGAACATTTCAACACAAAATCGTATGCGGGAAGCACAAGGTTTGCTTCAGTGTATTCAAGTACCGAGAGGCATTCCTTTTCAAACATGTCAAAAAGTTTAAAGTACATACCCGTGTCGGCAATGTTGAAGTTGTAGTGTGAAAATTCAAATTCGTTCCGGTGGTGTATCTCCCTGTATGTGAAACGGCTGTTCCATTGTATGTCAAAAACGCTGTCAACTTCCTGTATATAAGTGCAGATTCTTTCCAGCCCGTATGTAAGCTCAACAGACACCGGGTCAAGGTCAATACTTCCGCACTGCTGAAAATATGTAAACTGCGTGACCTCCATTCCGTCAAGCCAGACCTCCCAGCCCAGTCCTGCGGCGCCAAGGGTGGGGGATTCCCAGTCATCCTCGACGAACCTGACATCATGCTCTTTAAGGTTAATCCCCAGGTATTCAAGCGACTGAAGATAGAGATCCTGTATATTAGATGGGGATGGCTTCATTATCACCTGGTACTGGTAATAGTGCTGCAGACGGTTGGGATTATCTCCGTACCTTCCGTCAGTGGGCCTTCGTGACGGTTCAACATAAGCCACGTTCCATGGTTCAGGCCCAAGCACCCTGAGGAATGTTGCCGGATTGAATGTACCCGCCCCGACTTCAAGGTCGTACCCCTGGATTATAAGGCAGCCCTGTTTTGCCCAGTATTCGTTAAGCCTGGCGATTATATCCTGAAAATTCATAACTCCCCTCGATGCCGGTTGATGAATGAATACGAAATTTCCGCAGATCTTTAGTCAAGTAAATAAAGCCCGCGGATTTCAGGAAATTGTTTTATCCCTGCCTGAGTATGAGTCTTTAAGTTTATTGTGGAACGCGGTGAAATCCGCCGGGTTCTCAAGTTTAAAATGTCTGAGCACATCATCATTGATGATTTCGAAACGGTATTTATCGTTTTCAATTTCGACAAACGCATCGGCAAGGTAGACCGTAAAGATCAGGTCGCGCAGCGGTTCGGGGGCCCTGTGGGGAGCGTGGTGAAGTTTAACTGCCGATGTCAGGGCTTCGTTAAAGTTCCACTTTTTGCATATAAGAGCGGCAAGGGAGCTGTGACTTATGCCCAGACTTATCTCCTCTATAAGGTTGGAATCGGTCATACCCTTAAATCCGGATATCTCGCGGATCTTTGACGAAAGGTCAGGATTAATTGAAAGCAGGACTATTTTGCCTATGTCTGCCAGGAGTGCCGCAAGATAGGCCTGGTCGCCTATTTTTGCGGTGGAGGGTTTGATGCGGGCAATAATCTGGGAATAGAACGCTCTCTTGTATGAGTCCTGCCATATAGCTTCATATCTTTTGTACTTTGATTCAACGATCTTTATGACACCGGTCGCTATGAGCAGTGTGTTAATACCCTTGAGCCCTATAATCTTTACTGCTTCGTCAATTGTGTTTATTCTTTCGGATGTAACATAAGCTGCCGAATTGGCGAGCTTGATGATTGACGCGGTAAGGCCCGGGTCCCTGGATATGGCTTTTGATATGTCGCTGATATCACTTTTAGGGTCCCGGCAGAGCAGCCAGATCTCCCTGACATTGTCAGGTATGGCCGGGATTTCATTTATTTCGTTTAGTATCTCTTCAGTTATCCTGCTCTGCATCTCCGGGGTGCTTAGATTTGTCGGCAGGGTGAGTGTTATTGACGTAAGCTTTTCAGTTTTACTTATGCTGAATGATTCCCTCGGGAGCCCTGAATTTTTAAGAAGCATAAGGGCCATGATCAGTCCAAGTCCTGTTCCTTCAGAATCATCGAGCACATCCATGAATGCCTCGGACATATCAGTGTAGGTATATGCCTTGTTGATCCGGGCCTTTATCTTGTTCAACTCGGGGTCGATTATGGGATTGTTATTGATTATTGTTATGTGAAGGTTGCCGTTTTTTTGGGAAAAGTTAACCCTTACAACATATTTTGAGCCTTCTATTGTACGGATTACGTCGTTATCCTCATTCTGGAAAACATGCTCTTTGAAGTTTTCCATGCCAGCTCTGTATCCGTACCTGTCATTAATATTAAAGCCTTTTATTTCAAAATAGAGCCGTTTAAGGTTGGCTTTTATTCCGTTATTTATAAGCTCACGAGTTATGGCTATTACAGTGTTCTTGTAGAAGAGCAGGTCATACTGTTCAAGAAAACGGTGTATTATCTTTATAATAAGTGCGTCAATTTCGGGCGTGAGTTTCTGAAACTGGATGAAGAAATCTTCTCCGGCTGTAATGGCTTTTATATAATCAGGGGGTTTTATGAAAAAACCTTTTGATTCAATCGCACTCAAATTCTGGCTCCTGTAGTCCTATCTGCCATTTTATCCCGGAATAACCGGTTTTATATAATTTTTACAGAATGTCCGGCACAAAGGTTATTCTACTGCGGAATTTCTGTCTGGCCATGCTATCAATTAACACCTGTAATATGCCCATTAAACGTGTTAATTGTATTCTATATGCCCGTAACTATTATAGCAAATATTTTTTAAAATGCGTGCAGTTTTTTATATATTTTTATATATAAAAAAAATTTTAACAGATTCTGTTCTGTTATAGCTGTTTTTGTTTAAACAGGGGCCATGGTATGAATTGAGGGTGTCATGGAGTTGTATGTCATAATTTCATGTTGACACATGAGTGATATTTTTAATATAATGAAAAGGTACAGTACATGGCGCTGATTTTGATATTATAAAAGTCGTTATGGATAATTATAAAGCTTACTCAGGGATATCGCAGATCTGATCCTATAATTACGGGCAGATAGCTGTTATATTATGATAATCATGGCGGAGTAATCCGATGAAAAGGGGAGATTTTCCAAATCTGAATACAAAATTGCCTGAAGGACTGATGCCCGGCGGGAAGTCATACAGGGTAATGGTTGTCGATAACAAGGAATTTCACAGAAAACAGATTGTTCAGATACTGGAATCTGAAAGATATACAATAGTTGAAACCGCTGCTAACGGCAAAGAGGCGCTGGAGAAGATTGAAAAACTGCAGGGCAGGCTTGATCTTATTACCACTGAACTGGACATGCCCGTAATTGACGGTTATGCCATGCTCTACGAGCTTAAACAGAAGGGGAACATGCCAGCAGTGATTTTTATTGCAGAGGATACTACAAAGGGTGTTATGCAGGATCTGATAACCATGGGCGCAAAGGATTTTATACTTAAGCCGGTTAACAGGAGAATTATTCTGGAAAGAGTCAAGAAAGTTTTATCAAAAAGAGCCCTTAAGATTCAGGATATCTGAAATGTTGAACTTGTAACCGGGGGAATCCTCGTATGCCTAATGAACTGGACACAGCCGCGACCAACTTTTCTGAACAGGCAAAGAAACACCAGATAGCTCTATACTACACCATGGGCGATCAGGAAAAGGCTAAAAAAATGGTCTCAGGAGGGTACTCGGACCTTTATGTCATCAAATGTGTTTTCTCGTCATCCAGCGTTTACGGCGGATTTATAGGATTTATCAACCCGGCCTATCTCAGGACTGTAAACGGCTATATCATCGTAACACGATCCTTTGACCTTGCTGATATCAAGACAACAATAGACTGGAGGGACTTCGAAAAGCAGCTTGTTGAGGCTGCAACGAAAGGGGAACACGATGAGGTCTTTTCCAACCAGCTAAGGGACGGAGTGATAAAGGCCCTCTCCCGTCAGGAGCTCTCCAACCTGTGCAGCCTGTTGGATCAGGATAACGGCATAGCCATTAATCGTTACATACAAAAGTTTATTGGCAATGTTTCCGGACTGCAGCACATGACCCTTACCGCTGATTACGAGAAGATATCATCACTTTCAATGGAGCTCCACTCTCTCACATCCGTGAAGATTGCTCCTGAAGAACTCGCCAGGGGGCAGGGGAAAGAGCCCACTCCGGACGTTATTGTTGAAAGCATCGACGAAGCCCTTGCCGGCAAAGAGATAAAGCTTATGCTTAACGGCGCGCTCGTACTCTCGCCCATAAAAGGCAGGGAGATATCGACCCTGACAGTGGGGGACAGGATCATGATAAGCTTAGTGGATAAAAATCCGAAGTCTATTGATGTTGCCAAAGCCTTTAATGCCTACGACAGTGAAAAGGGTATACGCCCCATACCGGGAAGGATAGTCAGCATAAAATTTGACGAATACTATACAATTTACGCAATCGTGGCCAAGGGTATCTACATAAAGATACTCGAAGATGAGACACTGATCAAGGTCGCAATGGATCCGGCACACTACCAGTCCGCAGGAGTTAGAGGTGAAGAAAAATACGCAAGCGGGATGATTATGGCGATAATTGCGCTTGTCTGTATCTTATTGGCGGGGATTGTAATATTTTTTGTTTTCACCATGTGATCACGCGGGGTGTATCGCCAGGCCGCGCCTTCGCAGTTCATCCTTAACCTGCTTTATGCTTATCTCCCTGAAATGAAAGATTGATGCGGCCAGAACAGCGTCAGCTTTACCCTTAACTATTCCATCATATAAATGATCGATTGTCCCGGCTCCGCCCGATGCTATCACCGGTATGTCAACAGCTTCGGATATGCTCCTTGTAAGCTCAATGTCATAGCCGTCCTTTGTGCCGTCCCTGTCCATGCTTGTAAGAAGAATTTCTCCTGCGCCAAGGTCGCGCGCCCTTCTTGCCCACTGGACAGCGTCGAGTTCAGTGGCCGTTCTGCCTCCGTGAATGAAAACTGTCCAGCCCCCATTATCGTTTTTTCGCGCGTCAATTGCCGCGATTATGCGCTGTGACCCGAACTCTTCGGCAGAGCGGCCTATTATTTCCGGGTCAAGTACCGCCGCGGTATTTATAGAGACCTTGTCCGCTCCGCTTTCAAGTATAAGCCTGACATCCTCAACGCTGCGGATGCCTCCGCCCACGGTAAAGGGTATGCGCACTGTCTCTGCGATTTTCTTTATCATGTCGAGGATTACACCGTGTTTGTCCGGTGAAGATGTAATATCCAGAAAGCAGAGTTCATCAGCCCCTTCACTGTCGTAAAACCTGGCGTTTTCAACAGGGTCCCCCGCGTCGCGCAGGTTTACGAAGTTTACCCCCTTTACGACGCGTCCGTCTTTGACATCAAGGCATGGAATTATTCTTTTTGCAGGCATGGTCCCCCCGGTGACCCGGCGTTATGCCGGTATATTTATTATTCAGGCATAAGGCCGCGGCGTGATCTGTCAATAATTTCTGAATAGACTTAATAATATTTTTTGGCTCATGCCTGAACTTAACAGATTCTCACACGGAGCACACGGAGATCACGGAGAAAGAATCGGTCATACCGGCTGAAGCGAAGCGGAATGCCGGGAATTTAATGCTACGCATGGTATGGGCCGTGGCATGAACTTAATGCCCCCAGCCGATTAACATTTACTGCTGTATTGACCTCATTTCGGCTGCCCCCGTAAGGGGCTTAAAAACTTAACGGTTCTCACACCCGTTCGACTGCGCTTACTTCGGCGGCCTCAGCACAGGCAGGGTAAACTTAATGCCCCGGCGGTATAAACCTGTTACTATATCAGCTCTCTTATCAATAACTATGACTTGATCAAGCTGTTTCAGGCGTTGTTTGTTGACGGCATATCCCCCAATGATGTACTCTTTCAAGACCGAATTAGCCCATCGACGAAACGCAATGCCCCGTTTGGATTTTACACGGTAACCTACTGATATGATTACATCAAGGCTATAGTATTCAATGCTTCGCTCAACCTGTCTGCCTCCTTCGTTTTGAACTGTCGCAAAATTTGCGACAGTTGGATTCAGGTGTGCATCTTCCAGATTGTTCAATTCTTCTGCCAAAGCATTGTTGATATGTTTCCCAATGGTTTTTACATCACGGTCGAAAAGCAGTGCCATTTGGTTTCGGTTAAGCCATACCGTATTCTTTTCAGGTGATATTGGCACATCCAGTGAAACAGAGCCGTCGGTAAATAAAACAATAGAATCATTCATTCTTTAACTCCTATTTTAACCACAACACAGATTAACACGGATAAAAAATTCAAAATGCTCATTCTTTGTTCCTCTTTTTTTTGCTTTCGGTCTTTGCTTGGTTTTCCAGGGTTTTTATCGCATTCAGATATTCTTGTTCGACCGCTTCCAGTGTTTTTGTTTTATACTTTCTATATTCAATTTTTGCTTTTTCTTCCGCTTGTTTATGTGAAATACGAGAAACTTCGCGTTCTCCCTCATTTTGAACTGTCAACTGATAGTTGACAGTTGCTTTTTCTAATTCATGGTCGTCAAAAATGGCTTGAATATGCTTGCTGATATTTTGCTTTGTGGTTTGAAAGAGTTCTGCTATCTCCGCTTGCGACAACCAAACCGTACCTTTTTCCAATCGAAGTTCAATTTTTGCGGCGCCATCGTCTGTAGTATAAATGATAATATTGCTCATCCCTCTATCTCCGCAACAATCGCATCAATGTAATAAAGCTTATCATCATTAAGTAATTTCTTTACTTTGATGACATTCTCAAGAGATAACTTTGTTATAAACAACTAAGTTAAGATAATCAATAACTTTTTGATGCAAAATTCCTAATCCGCCGCATTCAAACGCTTATCCGGTATCCTGCCTGCGTTTGAAACTAAAACATCCTGTTTATCGCCCGAGAGGGCTTTATAAACTTAATTTTTTCGGCCCCCAGCCGATCATAACATTTACTGTTGTAACAACACTCAATGCCCCCGGCTGACATACATATCGTGATGCATAAATAATTATCAGCCACCCCCACAAGGGGTTTATAAACTTAACATTGTCTCACACAGAGCACACAGAGAAAAGATTAAAAAAAGTTTTGGCCGCAACGTTAATGGAGCGGCCAGGACGGCCGCGACAATGGCTGAATCCCGCACGATGCGAGGACTCAGCCTGTAGAAGTCAAGGTGACAGCAACAATGTCCACAAGTGTATGACAAAGCAGATTAATGCACAGTCAAGGCAACATTATACTTAAAGGAAGCCGCGCTGGCGTATGAAGCGATAGCCCCTGCGGCGCCTGAGCAGCGGCGCTGACGCGCATGGATGCGCTAATGGGGATCACCGGCAGGAGGCCGAAACTGTGATCCGCCTTTGTGCACTTTCTTTTTCCGTAAAAGAAAGTGCCCCAGCCCCGCGGTATGCCATACCGCACAACACATCGGCAGGCGTGCAGCCTGCCGCAAAAAAAGTTTTGGCTGCCCCGCGTCAGGGTCGCCTCCTTGCCATCCGTGGCACCGGCGGGCGGTGCCGTTTTAGGACTTCCTGTCCCGGCACCGCATTAGATCATCCTGATCGTCACATTAGTGCATCCATGCACGTCA
>Ga0255347_1006239_pt1 | contig 13090 bp, 8 predicted proteins | sample wastewater_treat_2_FD_192479 | JGI IMG/M metagenome (GOLD analysis project Ga0255347, IMG submission 192479) | Wastewater microbial communities from Lulu Island WWTP, Vancouver, Canada - plant24 | ecosystem: Engineered > WWTP > Wastewater > Unclassified | place: Canada: Vancouver, British...
TTGCAATCCCCAAGTGGTATACGATATTCCCATGAATCCGAATCTTCTGAACAATCGTAATGCGGAAGTTCCGAATGCGGGTCATGATCTGTATGAGAAGATGAATAGTCTTGGATTCCATACAGACCCATCATGGCTTGATAAGATTGCTTATGCAAACAATAACTATCTGAACGGCAACTATCGTACAGATATGCTCGGAAATCAGAATCGCACTCCTATAACAAACATGTTGGATATGCTCTGGAAGATGTACAATCCTTGCGAGTGTAATTCTTCTACTGAATGCGTTGAGAGAATTCTCGATGTATCAGATGTAATGATGTCTATCATCCAGAGTTACAACGGACATGGTTATCTTGATAACTACCAGCTCTTCAAGGATGTACTGGCACTGTTGGGTGAAATCCTGACAAGACTCATCCTCAAGCTGTATGCAAACAATACTCAGATCATCAGATGCGGCGATGATATGGATAACACAGGTGGTCCTGGATATATGTATTCAGAATCATTCCAGTTCTTCATCGAGGCTGACGAGAACAATGCCAACGCTTCTAAGGGCGTAACCCAAGGAGCAACTGTCCAGGTTAAAGGAGCAGATGGCAAAGATACAAAGGTTAGTTCGGCAAACAATAAGCTGGCGAATGCTAAAGCTAATGTTGCTGCATGGATTTCCAAGTTCATCAATTGGGTTCGTAAGACTCTGAAGATGGCTCCTACAGCATGGCTGCAGCGTCATCAGGCTGATCTCAAGGAATTCAATGACAATAAGGACTTGAATGATGAGATTGCAAATGCTATCAGTGATTCATCATTCCAGCCTAGCCTTGTTGGTTATCATGAATACAAGATTCAGGTTAACGGCATTCAGAGCATGAACAAGAAGCTTCCCGAAGTTATTCGCAACAACGTTCTCGTTGCGAATAATAAGACAAATCCCAATGATGCATTGAAGCTGATATACAATGCTAACGGCGCTGGTGCATCTTTCAATAATATCAAGATGGATGACGATGAGGCTCGTTCCAAGGCATTCATCTCATATGGTAAGTATGGCAAGGTCGATCCTCCTCAGGAGAATGATTCCCAGGCTGTAAAGCTTGATCCTGGTAAATGGAAGGATATATGTGATAACATAAAGAATTATTCTCAGGCATTGAATCTGTTGACAAACGGTAGCACTTCATCAAATTCTTCAAGTGACGGCGGATTCTCTAAGTCATGCGAGGATGCATCCAAGGTTATCGATGAAACTGCTAAGAATCTGAAGGCAGATGTAGCAGATGAGTTGATAGATAATGCTAAGCAGGTTATCAAGACAATGTCTGATGACTATACCAAGTTGCTGACTGCACTGAACAAGGATGTCTTTGTTTGGTCATTTAAGACATACAAGAACATCATCGCAGCATACAAGACCTCAAAGAGCAATAGCGAGAATAAGACCGAAGCTAAAGCCGAGACTCCGGCTGATCAAACGGCTAACAATGCTAACGCTACGCCGGCTGACGCTGAAACAGTCCAGAATTCTGGACAATAATAATCAATAGAAAGGAATGATTTAAATGTTAAAATCCAATCAGGATGATAAGTACAGCACCTGTTGCTTTATTCAAGAAGCAGCTCCTGCTCCTGAGATGAGTGGTCTTACAGTGCTGAAGTCTGAGGTAGATGGTAAACCATACTGCCAGTTCGATTCAACTCTGTGGTCATTTGACCATATGAACAGAATGCATCGTTGGTATGATATCAACAATGCTAAACAGGTAATCACAACTGATGAGCGTATCCAGGATCTGAAGAAGCGTGGTATCTGGAGAGGAGAGTGGAATCATCCAAATCCGGATATCGAAGGCACACAGCTTACAGCAATCAGAATGACTATTCCTGAGCCGATGCGTACTTCGCACTACATCGACAATGACCGTTTCGAAGGAATGAAGTACAGAGCGCGTATAACAACTGCATCGGGAACTCCCACAGGTCAGGCTGTAAACTATGAGATTCTCGATAGAAAAGCAATTGAAGCTTTCTCTGTAAGACTCATGGGAATGATGATTCCTCGTTCTCCTGTAGGCAGACCGAATATGAATATAAAGCGTGTAATCACATTCGACATGGTTGACTATCCGTCACATGATGATGCAGTTGCAGATGTAACTCGTCCCGTTGTTGAATATGCTTCATGCACATTCCTCAAAGATCTTGCAAAGTATTGTGCAGAGCAGGATGAGAGTCTTGCTGTTGTATGTGAATCATTCGAGATCTCTCCGGAAGAGTTGTTCGGAATCACAACAGAGTCTGTTGAAATCCATCAGGATGGAAACAAGATTCTTATTCCTACACCTATGAAGATCAGAGATGAGGTCGCTTCTATACTGAGAGGAAGGAGCTTCTAAAAATGAAAATATACGATAATCTTTCGATGCATGCTGGCGAACCTGCTGGAACATCTTTGCAGAGAATGAATATTGTATTTTCTTTTTTAAAGAGCAAAGGTCTCGTCATTACTGATACAATGAAAGACCAAATCGATGATTCAATGTTGAATGAAAAAGGCAAAGCATACATGGATAGAGTCTCTGACTCTATCCGTGCTATTGCTCCCAGTGATTTACAGATTCAATTGGATCAGCTGTATGAATCTTTTGAAAAGGAATACAATGCAGCAGTTTCTGCAGATAGCATAGTCGTTGAAGCAAAGTATTTCACCAATATCGAGATTGCAATAAAATCGATAAATGAATACTTTGCATCCAATTTCACCAAACAAGATTTCGTTATGATAAACGAAGACGTTGAGATTGAATCCAATATTCTCGGATTCATCAACACATGTAAGAAGGTCGATCCAGTAATGATATCTAATCCGGATGCAGTGTACAACGTAATCGAAGAAATCAATAACGAAGCACAAGAAGTGGATGATCCAAACAATTCACCATATCAAGTATGGGTATCTGAAGATAATACCAAGATGCTTGATTTGGTTGAATCATTCATCGCATTCAAGAAGATACAATTCGTTGCGGATAACTTCGCTGAATTCACAAATGTAATCCAAGGATTATATTCATTAAAGATATATACAAATCCTTCTGATTTCAAAGCATCTATCCAGAAGATGGAATCATTGACAATCGATGAGATTTCTGATATCTTTGGTGAAGGTGATATTGATCCGGCAATCATTACTCCGGTTCGAATTGTAAATTCAGTATTCGAGAATAATCTGATAACCCTTCCTGAAGGGTTAACCAAGGAAACGGAAATCACTCGAGTACAGAATTTCACAAATCTGGATAAGCAGATAGTAATCAACGATGTTCCTGTTGATGAATACTACACAATGGAAGCTGCTGAAGTAAACTACTTCAAAGAGACCAATCCATCTAATATAAAATATGATCAAGCGAATGATAAATTCATCGTATCAAAACAATTGAAGACGGCGATAAATGATTTGCTGGATGGAATCAAGAAGTGTGATACAACAGACCAGCTTAAAGAATTCTTCGAAACTTGTGTAGATCCTTCTATAATGATCGATGCGACATTCCCATTCATACTTGCAAAGGTATTTGGAGATAAGAAGAAATATCAGAATGAGATTCAATCACAAGAAACTCTTCGTAATTATATTTCATCTTATTCATCCATTGCAAACAAGAATAAAGGAGCACGTAGATTCATTGCATATGATCTGTTCACATTCTTCAAGACAGATAAGGAAGGAACAATCAAGTTCCTTGAAGACTTCCTCACATTGAATCTGTATAACAATAAAGAAGTAATCGTTGAGAATAACAAACTTCTCACGGTATTCAACATCTTCGATTCGCATATCTATTTCGAGATTCTGTATAATCTGCTTCCCAATAAGGATAAATCTGTAATCGAGTTCATTAAGGAAGCACGTAAACGTGTTAACCATAATTCTCATACAGCTAATCCGTATAAAGCAGATGAGTCTGAGGATATCGATAAACCTCAGACATCTAAGCAGATACATGAATCAGCAATAGATAGATTCCTTCAGTATGGAGATGATATATCGATTTCTGATATGATGCTTTGTGAAGGTTATCGTGATATTCTCATGGATGAGATTCTTGCATTTGAGGATGAAGCATACAATCATAATCTGTCACAGATTCAGATAAAGAATTACATCGGTGAATCTTATAATGTATTCCAGGAAATCGAGCAAGGGGCTATTCCTGATTACATGAAGAACAGAATCGGTGTATCTGATGAACCTGATGCTCCTCCTGCAGAACCAGTTGACATTCCTAAAGAAGACATTCCATCAAATCCGATTGATGATTTGATTAACTCTGTTAATTCTAAATTGGATGCAGATGGTGATATCGAAGATAAACTTGGTTTGGGTTATGAGAATAATCCTCATAAGAATGCAGAAGGCAAGCAGGTTGTGTACAACATCACATACAACTACAACAATTCCTTCAACAAGGACAATCATTCTGTAACCACAAAGGACAATCATTCATCATATGATTTGTCATCTAATAAAACTGCAAACACGAAAATTTCCGATTCTTACAATAATCCAAAGAAAACACGGAAAAACAACAATAATAATGTATCATCAATTGGATTCGGAGGAGACAAGACTCCAGATACAACGTTAAAATCTGGCAAAACAGTTAACGAAGTATTTGCTTTCTTAGAATCCTCAGAGCCCCACCCCAATAGTGGTACTAAATCCAAACCTCCGAAGGAGGATCCATTAACCAAAGCAATGGATAAAGACCGTGAGAAGCTTGGTAAACACCAAGAAAGAAAACGGAAAGTCCAGAAAGCTTTAGGCACAGGGAAAGCAATACTCAAACCATTCTCTCGCACAAAGCGTTGGCTGATCAAAATGGTCGATGATCTCATTGAAAGAGATGAGAACGCTGTCAAAGCACAAATCGTAGAGAGTAAGTCTTATCGAACTGCGCTCTATAAAGCCACCAGACTCGCGTTAAAACTTGGCCTAACTGGAATTGCTTTCACAATCTCAGGCTATCTGGGAGCAGCATACTTGGGTATCCAAGGACTGAAGCTTGCAGATAGATCTCGACTCAGAAATGAAGTCGAAGAAGAGTTTGCGACGGAGATCGAAATTCTGAATGATAAAATTAAGCAGGCAGAAAAGGAAGATACTCCGGAATCCCGTAAAGCAAAATGGCAAATGATGCGTATGAGAAGTAAGATGTTGAGGATTGCCGGATCAGCATCAAAGAGTCATGTCTTGAGACCAAATGAGGTTTCATAATCAGAAAGGACTTTCGAAATGGATATTTTTCATTTTATAATGGAAGCACCGGAAGATGAAGAGATAGCCTCGTTTGATGCTACGGGTGAAGATGAAACTTCACCACCAATAGATGCATCTGGCGAAGCTCAATCACCCGGTGCTGAAGAGCAACCACCTACTGCTGACGGTGACGAAGAAATCCAGTCATTTGATGATGGCGGCGATGACTACGGAGACGCTCAGCAAGATGAGGGAGATCCAGATAGTGAAGAGAATCCTGATAAAAAGGATACCAAGCTTTCTGAAAAGGTAAACAATATTCTGAATCAGAAATTATATACACAGCTTTTGAATAAAAATGCAGAGGTTGCAGATATAATCGAAGGATATCAGACAATCATACCATCTCTCTCATCGGAAACCATCAAAAAGAATGATGGTGCGATTAAACGTTTGAAAGCAGCTTTGTCCAAAGGTCAAAGTTATGCAATCGAAAAGTTTGTCGGTTCTAAACATGGAGAGAATCAGATGTTCTTCCAGAAGTTAAATGTTTTATACACATTACTTCTTGATGAAATCAACAAAAATCTCAAAGACTCTTCAAAGTAAATTATAACGAAAGGAATGACTTATATTATGGCATATAGTCGTATATCTAATAACGATCGTCAGTCATGGTACCAGGAAACTGCAGCCATGATTAATAGAGCTGACGAAAAAGAGCTTGCCGCTGTAAGCGACAAGTTTGATGAGCATCTTGCACAGGTTAACGCTTTCATGCAGGAAAACTACAACTGTGACATTCGCGCAGACTGGAAGAAGCTCACAGATGATAAGAAGAGAGAGCTCTTCGGCGCATACAAGAAGCAGTTCCTCCAGCCTATCCTTGAGGCATATCAGCAGTTCCCCACAACTGACATGAAGGAGAAGGATCACTTCGCAAACATGGCTGATCAGCTCGATCAGGCTTGGGATGAGCAGGAGAAGGCTCAGTTCGCACAGGAGTCTTACAACGTTGCTCAGTACCTTCCTCTTTCAACTCTCGACTTCCCTGCACTCGTTAAGCAGTACATCCGTTTCCTCGGTAAGGAGCTTATGCCTATCCAGGCTGCTAACAGCGTAAACATCGAGCAGCGTATCTTTACTAAGTTCCTGGTTAACAACCAGACTGGTGCGGAGTACGAGGTTCCTCGTATCTACTTCGAGAAGGATGCTGACGGCACTCCTGCATGGAGAAAGATCTGGAACGCTGGTAAGGGTTGGAGACTCAACAACAAGAATGTTCTCACACTTGCTACAATCCAGGATGCTCCCAACAAGAAGTACTCACTCTTCCAGTGGCTCCTTGATGATGCTGGCAATGCATACTCAATCGAGAATGAGAAGAACGTTAGAACACGTCTTTCTTATGATACAAAGATCAAGTATGTTCGGATCGCTGTAAAGGAGTCTCACGACGAGTACACTCTGACAACATCAGCGCCTGCAGACTGGTCAACAAGTTACACAAGCTACTACACTAAGAGTGGTAATGACTATACCCTGGTACCTCAGGGACCTCAGGGAACAGAGGTTCCTACATGGGCTGCAGACACATACTACTCACGGACTACTGTAGTTGAAACAGTTGCTAAGAAGGTTCTTCTTCCTAAGAATGGTATCGCTCTCGATATCCAGACAGGTGGTACATTCCTCAACGGCGGTATCACAGAGAACACAAAGCTTGCTGTTGTTGATCCTGATACAAACGTTCCTACAGGCGAGATCGTTACAGGTATCTCTGATCTTCTCTCTGGTCAGGTTGACTTCGTTAAGGGCACAATCTCTGTTTCAAGCTGCGGCGTAATCGATGGTATCTACGTAGAGGGTCACATCTCAAATGAGACAAACCTCAGAACAATCGGCTTCCGCGAGTATCCTGAGATCAGAAAGTTCACAATCGCTGATGGTTGCAGATTCCAGCTTCCTTTCACTGTTGAGGACTTCGCTGAGGCTACAGCTTCACTCAACTTCAACCTCTACAACAGACTCGTTCAGGAGCTCGTTGTAAACTCTGAGTTCTTCGAGGATCAGGGTATCGTTGATTATCTTGCTAACGACTTCCGTGAGAACGACGGCGTTGAGACAGATGCTCTCAACAACGAGTCATATACTCATACAGAGTATGCTGATCTCGATCCTACAGCTATCTCACCTACATTCTCTGGCAATCCTTTCGAGTACAGAAGCGATGCTATCCACAATGCAATCGGCTCAGTTATCTACGAGCTCTGCGATCGTGGTAAGCTTGATAACCTCGGCTTCGTTATCTACTGCAATCCTAAGGCTGCTCGTCTGCTCAAGACATTCGTAACTTGGACAATGACCAAGTCTACAGATATCAAGGGCGTTCAGATGAACTATGCATGCGGTATCGTAACTGACTCTGAGACACCTATCCGCGTTGTTTCTTCTAACAGAATCGACGCATACATCAGCGTGGATGCTACAAAGCTCTACGGGGATACTGAGGACGGCATCACAAAGGAGTACTTCTTCAATATCGTTGCATATCCTATGGATAACTTCCACATCACATACAAGCACCTCAGATTCGCTCGTCACCTTACAAACTCACCTGAGAATGCTGCATATGCAGACGCTCAGAATCCTGGCGGCGCAGCAGCTCTCGTTACTACATCTTCACAGTACGAGAACATCAAGGTCCAGGGTATCCAGGGTCGTGTAATCTGCAAGAATACAAAGCTTGTTCCTGATCTTAAGGCTGGTATTCAGGCTTAATGAATCCCTCTCTTAAAAATGCATGAAGAATTTATAGCACGGGGGCGTAAGCCCCCGTGTGTTCTTCATGTTCTTGTTTCTAAAGTTTCAATCATCGTGATTGTTTTGTTTATAATGTAATCTTCTTTGATGTTTGGATAAGTTTGCCGAACAACGTTGACGACTTCTGTTATTAATTTCGATGATGGTACACGTGTTTTATTATTTAATATGACTTGAATTTCAATCTGTTCTGATATAGTTTTTGTAATTTGTTCGGACAATTCTGGAGTTGGATATATGTGTTTATTCTTCTTTTCTTCCAATCTATCCAGTGTAGTATGAACACTCGTCTGTAACAAATCAAACATTTCCAACGTTAAGTTGGAATATTTCTCATAGTCTTTTCTGAGTACGAATATTGAATATTTCAATTGCTCAATTGAAATATTCAACTTCTTGAATTTTATTATGATATATAATATCAATAATAAGAATATGATTGCGCTTGCAATTAAGATGAGAATGGTTTGCGTATGATTCATATGAATCATCCTCCTTTAAAATTAATAATGAAAGTGAGTGTGTATAAGATGAACTTTAATAGGTGCGTTATCGAACGCGGGTTAAATGAATTCAAGTTTGGATTCTTATCTGAGTACTGTAGTAGGTTACATGATACTGATACAAAGTTGAACATCATGCAATATGGTGGAGACGATATCCGTGTCTATAAGGAATCTGCTGATACAATAAGAATCCTTCTCCCTAGTGATGCTGATCCTTATCTTCAGGATTCTTTATGTAGAATGCTTGATAGCGGTTCTATATATGAGAATGCTGAGAAGATAAATTCTTATGTCGAGTATGTAATGGAGACATGTATTCCGAATAATGCTATGGAGAAGAGGTTTGGTCATCGTCCAAAGAATCTCCAGATAGTTATTGCATTGAACTTGGGTAAGTGTAATAACGATGGTGATTGTGATATCGACCAGACAAGAGTTGATAATTGTGTCACAATGAAAGATGAACTAATGGATGCTTGTCATCGTTGCAGCCAGGAACCCGATGGTCAGGAATACTTCCATAAGGATATATCTGATATCTTCCATCATCATACTGGTCTTGACAGAGGAGATCTTCCTGATGATAACAAGATGAATATGATGGATCTGAAGGATGATTTGAATAAACTTGATTCATTGAATCCCGAAGATTCTCTCGATGATACCGATTTCGATGATATCGATATTGAGGAAGATGATGAGGAAATCAAGCAGGAGTTCTTCTTGAAGAAACCCAAGAAGTTAAAACCGTTCCCGAATGATTTGATTCCGTATATCACCGTGGAGATGAATGATATTCAGAGTGCAAATGACCAGGCTATGCTGTGTGGTTATATATCATCTAAGATTGAATTGTGTGATTTCTATATCAATTGCATTGATACACAGGATTCAAGATATATCGTTCCTCACACTCGTCAGTTCTTGGTTAATCTGAATACCAATCTGAATAACTTGTTGACACAGTGCTTGAAGATCAAGCCTATCAACAAGAATTCTCCGATGTGGAAAATAAACTATCCAGATGGTTATGCTGGTTAATAAGGAAAGGAGTGATATAAATGAAATTGCAATCTGATAAGATTGGAGAATTTATCTCCGGAATTCAGTCAAAGATTATCACTGCAACTGATAAACATGAAAACTTTGATTGGGGTTCTGAGAGAGCAACATATCAAATGTTGAATTATCCCAAGATATTCGATCACTTATGTGAGTTTGCTGAGAACTATGAATCTTATCATAAGGCTGGGGATAATAAGTATCGTGATAAGATAATCACAATGACCCAGAAGTATGTTGAGAAGATTGTCTCGGATAAAGCATATCGTAAGGATTTAAATATACATGAATTCAAGGATCAGGTAAACGCATTCGTTGATGGAACATTAAAGTTCCAGAAGATCATAAAGAGAATTGAAGAAGACAGTAAATTCGAATATGAATCAAATGAATGTGCAAGGATGATATCAATGCTCGTTGATGCATATATCAAGATTGGTAATGTATTCAAACATGATTTGGATGTATACATGCCAATCAAAACATCCAACGATGGTCCTCGTAGAATACTTGTGACTGAATCTGCACTCATTGCTCAGAGTCGAATCAATACTCCGGTATTACACATAAAGAGAGAAGGTGAATAAACGTGAACATGACGACTGTTATCGATGACATCAAAATGGGTCTGGGATTACAAACAGTCGCGTTACCGTTTGATGAACCCATCGAGAATGTTATCCGAAAATCTTTAGAACGTTCTATACGAACATTTTCTCGATTCGCTCCCTTAATAAAAGAAGGATATGCTGATAGAAGTCAATTACGTAAAGCTGGTAGAGAGGATATAAATCTTCTGGGTATATATTTTCTCCCGGAATTCTTATGTACTACCCCCGTATCATATGCTGATGCGTTTATTGCAACTTCACCGGGTCAAGTAGGAGAAGTAACAACAACCACATTCACCGTTGGTTCTCCTTTCGTTGGATTCGGTTCATACTATCCTCAGGATATATTGAATGCAACTGTTACTGGTGCTGCAATCAATAAGTATGCCGGAGTAACCAGTAGACAACCATCATCAAAATGGTTAGGTTATAATCGAATTCAATTATTCGATTTTCCTGATAAATGTTGGATACGTTTTGTTGTAAAATGTGAACATGATTTATCCGGCGAAACCATCCAAGAATCTCAAGTTGAAAGTTTTATGCAATTGGCTGAACTTGATTTGAAGAGGTTCTTATATAACTCATTAAAGAACATGACTTCAGTTGGTTCTGGATTCAAGGATATTCAATTGAAGATTGATGATTGGGCTTCTGCTGAAGCTGATCGAAATGCTTTGATTGAAAAGTGGGAAGGAAGATACTACATTGATGATGATGACTTGATTCAATTCTTCTAAAAATATCATGTATGTCATACGGGGGACCAACCCCCGTATGCCATTAAGAAAGGCGGTGTATGGATTTGGCTATAACAGATTTCGTGAAACGTTCTGCAGAAATTGCATTCGGAGCAACTAAAGGTTCTTTGAAAGATTATGGTAAGAATGTCGGTGAATTAGTAACTGCATCCAAAGATATCAAAGACAAACTGATGCCTGAAGTAAAGAATGCAAAACAGGCATTTTCATCAATGAAACGGTCAGGTCCTATATCATCGATATCCAATTGGTTCTATTCTAAGGAATATGAAATTGGAGACGGTGATGATATGTTAAATGATACCGATGAATTTGATTCTGGTAATCCGAATTTAAATGACGATGAATCAGATTCAAGTTCGACTGTACTTGACGCCGGCACGGCGAAGGGTTTAGCTCGTTCTCAAGTATCTGCAATGTACAGAATCGGTTCTAAACAAACCGAAGCATCTGTTGCTAATACGGCTGAAATCATATCCAATATGTCACAACGTTCTGCGGATATGATTTCAGCAATCAATAACGTCAATTCTACATTAATCAATATATCCACTAAGATGGATAATTTGATTACACTGTTATCACCTCAACAGGGTGTTCAGGAAGTTAATCATAGCTCAATATACGATTCTTCTGGTAGATTATCTTTAAGCAGTATATCATCTGCTTTGGGTAATCGTGCTTCTTCTACATTTGGTTCATCCAAAGATATGTTAAGCATGATTAAACGAGCATTCACTCCAGAAGAAGTATTCCGAATGATGGTTGTTGATAAAGTATTCAACAAAAACTTGAATGCTTTGGGCGGTAGATCAGTTGATGAAGTTGGTAAAGCATTTAACAAAGCTTCCGGTGATGCTATCCAATCAATTCTGAATACCGCATTACAGAATACTCCATTGGGGGATTTCTTATTAAAAGGAAACAGAAAGTGGTTTGCTGATGTATCTTCTCAGAATCAGTATACCAAAGATGCTGCCGTATTCGATAAAGCTACACGTCATACAATTGTTAGCATTATCCCGGAATACTTGAAGAAGATAACCGAGGCTGTTACTGGACAGAAGTGGAATATCGATGAACGCGGTACAGTAACAACTAAGACTGTTGCCAATCCTTTTAAACAGGCAGGTGCTGCTATACTTGGTGCAAGTATCAATTATTCCAGTATGAATCGATTGAATACAACAATCGAACAGTACTCCAATCAGGCGATATCTACACAAGATCAGTCTGCAGCTGTAAACGCTCTTCTCATAGTTTATATACTGCAAGAGAAGTATAATCATCCCAGACAGATAATTGATGCTAATCAGATCAATAATACATTCATGACGAGTAATAATCGTCGTGAATATACTGAGATGGCTGTGAATATATTCGTACAGAATTCAATGATTTCTGATAAGAATAAAGCTCGTGAGATCATCAATACTGTATGGACATACTTGGCTACAGACAGAGAACTTGCTCGTTCTTTCGCTCAAGCAGTTAATTCCAACTATGATAAGATGTATCAGGCTGGTAAAACAATTGATGCGAATAACCCATTGGCACATCAGTATGCTAATGATTCAAGTATATCATATGATGATATGCTTAATCTGGTTAAGTCTGCTAATGTCAAAGGCATTCTTCAGTATGATTATGATTACAATGCTGAATACGAACGACTGCGGAAACAGTACGGTGGTCGTAGTACATTCAGTGATATGAGAATCAAGAATAAACTGGCTGAATGGGACAGAGAGAATCGTTCTAAATATCTTAAGAATGAAGAAGAGGAAGTTACTTCCAGAATAGGTCAAGCGAATGTTTCGGGTAAGAGTGATCATTCATTCTTTGCTCAACAGAAGAAACTGTTTGCTTCATTGAGTAAGTATGCACATGGCATATATGATATACTGAATTCTGGAGTTGTAAACGTTCGAATGGTTGGTCAACCTGTACGTCGTGCAGTACGTAACCATCGTGAAGTTCGTGTACGTTCTTCATTCGGAAGTAGTGAATCATCTTCGGATGATGGTGGGGCGGACGAACCTCCGCAACCTTCGACTA
>Ga0255347_1006241_pt1 | contig 13084 bp, 11 predicted proteins | sample wastewater_treat_2_FD_192479 | JGI IMG/M metagenome (GOLD analysis project Ga0255347, IMG submission 192479) | Wastewater microbial communities from Lulu Island WWTP, Vancouver, Canada - plant24 | ecosystem: Engineered > WWTP > Wastewater > Unclassified | place: Canada: Vancouver, British...
ACGTTTTCTGGTGCCCGCAAAGCCGTCACTCCGGCGTCGCCGACGCCGATCTCGAAGCCGCCGAAGAAGAGGGCCGCATCCGTCTGCTCGCCCACGCCGAAAAAGGCGGCTACACCATTTTCGAAACCCCCGACCACCAGATTATCATGCACCTCGGCCATCAGGAGTACAACTCCAGCCGCCTGCTCGCCGAATCCGCGCGCGACCGCGAAAAAGGCCGCGCCGATGTCGGCCCGCTGGAGAATCTCGATGCCACCAATCCCGTGAATAACTGGCGCGCCAACCGCAACGAGTTTTTCAACTCGTGGATTAAGCACGTCTATCTCACCACACCCTTCATCAAGGGGCCGGAAACGAGCGTGGTCACCAACGAAATTCTCGTCGGCAAGCCCGGCGACCAACCCGGCGGTCAGCCATGAATGTTGCCGTCCTCGGCGATGGAGGCTGGGGGAGCGCCCTGGCCCTGACCCTGCACCGCCACGGCCACACCCCCTGCGTGTGGGGGCCATCCGCCGACTACATCGCCGAAATCCGCCAGACCCGCCAAAACCGCAAATTTCTCCCCGGCGTCGAATTCCCCCCCGCCATCACCTGGACCGCCGACCCCTCCACCGCGCTCGCCTCCGCCACCGCCGTCGTACTCGCCGTTCCCTCGCGCTACGTGCGCGCCACCCTCGGCCGCTTCGCCCCCGCCTACCAAGCCGCCGGCGCGCCCCCCGTCGTCAGCGCCACCAAAGGCTTCGACGAAACCACCCACCAGCGCATCAGCGAAATCCTCGCCGAAATCTGGGGCGTGGCCGCCCCCGCCGCCCTCTCCGGCCCCAGCATTGCCCCCGAAACCGCCCGCGGCGTACCCACCGCCGTCACCATCGCCAGCGCCGACCCCGTCGTCGCTGAAACCTTCCAAAAGCTTTTCTGCGGCGATACCTTCCGCTCCTACACCAGCAATGACGTTCCCGGCGTCGAACTCGGCGGCGCGCTCAAAAACGTCATTGCCATCGCCGCCGGCGTATGCGACGGCCTCGGCTTCGGCCACAACGCCAAAGCCGCCCTCATCACCCGCGGCCTCGCCGAAATGACCCGCCTTGGCGTCGCCCTCGGCGCCCACCCGCAAACCTTCTCCGGCCTCGCCGGTGTCGGCGACCTCATGGTCACCTGCATGAGCCCCCAAAGCCGCAACCGCACCCTCGGCGAACGCCTCGGCCGCGGCGAAACCCTCGCCGCCATCCTCGACGGCATGGAGCAGGTCGCCGAAGGCGTCTGGACCTGCCCCCCCGCCCTGAAACTAGCCGCCGCCGCCGGTGTCGCCACCCCCCTCATGAGCCAGGTGGACGCCATCCTGCACCACGGCCAATCCCCCCGCACCGCCGTCATCGAACTCATGCGCCGCGACCCGCGCGCCGAACGCGACTAATCCCCCATGCCCGCCGCCCCCGCACACAAACTACTCCTCGTGGACGACCACGCCATCGTGCGCCAGGGACTTGCCGCCCTCCTCGCCCGCGAAACCGACTTCACCGTCGTCGCCGAAGCCGGCACCTACGAAGAAGGCTTCGCCGCCCTCGCCCAACACAACCCCGACTGCGTCATCCTCGACCTCTCCCTGCGCGACCGCAGCGGCCTCGACTGGATACGCGCCGCCCGCGCCGACGGCATCACCGCCAAAATCCTCGTCCTCTCCATGCACGACGAAATCACCTTCGCCCCCAAAGCCCTGCAAGCCGGCGCCCAAGGCTACGTCATGAAAGACCAGGCCGAAGAAACCCTCGTCGCCGCCCTGCGCCACGTCCTCGCCGGCCAAACCCACGTCAGCCCCGCCGTCCAACCCCTCCTTGCCGACCCGCCCCCCGCCGAAGAAAAAGCCACCCGCGGCATCGAAAGCCTCACCGCCCGCGAAGCCGAAATCCTCTACGCCATCGGCGGCGGCCTCACCACCCGCGAAATTGCCGAACAATTCAACCTCAGCGGCCGCACCGTGGACGTTCACCGCGCCAACATCAAACGAAAGCTCGACTGCGCCTCCCTCGCCGAAGTTCTCATCAAAGCCGCCGACTACAAACGCACCCGCGACGAATCCCTCCTGCCTCCCCAAGCCCATCTCTAGGCTCCAAAGAAGGGGGCAGGGTTTAGGGAAAGAGGTCAGAGGTCAGATTTCAGGTCAGGGGGAGCCGGGCTGTTGGCTGTTTCGGTTTCTTCTGACCCCCGACCTCTGTTTTCTGTTCTCTTCCCCCGGCGATTTTCCCGACCCACCCCCTAAAAAAGAGCGATATTATGCGATGTCATCCAATGGTTAATTAACCATTAGATAACCTTTCAAATTCAGAAAACACAATAAAATCAGCTATTTTAGGAAAAAACATCTAATGGTTAATTAACTATGGAATGTTCAAAATCTATCTCATTGTGCTACAAGTACTTAATTTTTGAAAAGGCCGTTTAATACTTAACAAACTTTGTAACTTTTTATCTTAAGATATTGAGGTACAAGAGGATACAGAAGCAAAAAAAATGTTAAAAATCAGGCCCAGTTATGCACACTTTTTCCGAATTTTTCCGCACATGGCCCGCCGGGCCTTTTGAGGGCGAATTTTGCCCCCAAAACCACGAAAAATCGGCCCGTTTTTGGCAATTTGGGGCGTTTCGGGGCAAAAATCCCGCGAAAGGGGCCATTTGGGGGCGTTTTTGAGGCTGTTTCGGTCTTGATTGGGGCAAGGGCGGGCTGGTAGTTTTCCGGCCATGGAAAAGCCGCTGTGACATTCCTCAATTTTGCCATGACCGCCCCAAAAACATTCAGTACCATCCTTCACAGTCGCCTTTTCGCTATTTTTTCGCCCAAATGCACTCCGGGAGCACAAGGAGATGACGATGAATCATGAAGAAACCACAATCATGGAGTTTGGTCCTTCGGCAAAAGGGTTCATCGTGGCGATTCTTCTTGGAATCATGCTTTTGCCGATGTTCATCGGTATATTCATTCTGCTCGGTGTCTGTTGGGCGCTAAAAGCGACGAAATACAAACTTACGAATCAGCGTTTTTTTGTCCGAACAGGACTCATCGCCAGGAGAGTTGAAGAGCTTGAGCTGTTTCGCATCAAAGATGTTTCCATGAGACAGGGCATCATTCAACGGTTGATGGGCGTTGGGAATGTCACGATTCTCTCGACAGATGATTCGACGCCAGTCGTGCATGTTGGGCGTGTCTCAAAACCCGAAAAGGTCAAAGAAGAAATTAGGCGCCAAGCTCGCGCGGCCCGGCAATCCGAGAAGGGGCTGACAGAGTTTATCCATTCATAGTCGGATAAACTGGCTTGGGGCGAGCTTGTGCCACGGCTTGAGCGGCTGCCGCCGGTGCCCGCGCCCGGCGCGCGAGAAAAAAAACAAACCAACCCCATTTAACGCAAACGACGCAAAAGGCCCGCAACCGCGAATACCACCAAAACCGGAAATGATACGTTCGTTTTTAGGGGCTTTCCGTCTTGATTGGGGTAGGGCGGGCTGGTAGTTTTCCGGTTAAGGGAAAGCCGCTGTGGCATTTCCAGCAGTTCAAACAAGAAAGAAAGCCCAGAACCAAGAGCTAATCTGACAATTTAATGCGTTAACGCGCAGTATCGTTTCTACTGAAAACTGGCAGTTTTTAATACCGAGACGACCTGAGCGGAGGCGCGCCCATTGGCGCGGCTTCAGCTTTGTGTTTCGGTATGGGCATGCCAGTGCCTCAGTGGAGACACGAGTTGGGGTTCGCGCCACTTTTTCGGTGCGGATTCCAGATTCCGCCATGCCCGCCCGAAAAACAAAATCCAATACCCTCCATCGCGATTGCCTTTGCGCGATTTTTGCATCCAATCTGAAACGGTTGCGGCAGCAGTCGGGGCTGAAAATGTACGTGGCCGCCGAAACCCTTGGAGTTTGTAAGTCCACCTGGAGCCAATGGGAATCCGGCAAGCGTTTTCCTAGCGCTGAAATGCTCGCGGCGATTGCCGCGTGCTTGCATGTCAAGCCTTGCCTGCTTCTTGGGGCGGTGGACTGCAAATGCCTGCCCCCATGTTCACAAAGCGTGAACCCCAAAGCCTTGCGCACGGTTTCGCCGTGATTCACACTAAAAAAGTTAAGGGAGATAACGGAGAAGCAGAAAACAACCACGGAGTTGGACGCATCACATGGCGAACACAAGGATATTAACAGGTGCGCTGCAGTCATTTCATTTCGAGGGCGAAACGTACAAAATAATCGAATGCGGGATGGAAGATGGCCAGCCATATGCTGAAGTGGAACCCAGCAACCCCGCTCTTGTGGCAGCCATTAAAGAAAGATTACGTCGTGAGCATGGGCTGAAAGTATATTTGGCTCCCGGCTATACATGCTTTCCTGAAGAGTACAATCCCTAGGGTGGATACTTCGCAATGAAATCGATGCTTACGCGTTATAAATATCTGTTAAGTGTTGCTGTTGGACTAATTTAAAACAAGTAGCAGGAGAAACTCATATGAAAGAGAAAAGATCATTCATAGGAACGGTTAGAATTTCTGCGGAGATTGCAAAGAAGCATGCTCTCTTAAAGAAGCTCGAAATGTCCGATTTAAAAGGAGTCTTCTTTAAGCTCGGGGAGTATGCCTATAAAAACAATATAGGCCGCGACTCGTTTACAGAGCGTTTTGCCGCAATCGATGAACTAGATGCAGAAGTAAGCCAGAAGAGGCAACATGATTCCTTAGGCGAAACGGCTACGCTGGGTGACAAAGCAAAACACGCGGCGATTGCTGCTAAAGATAGGGCATCAGTTGAGGCAATGCTGTTGCGCCGAAAAGGCCTTATTGCCGAACTTGGCAGTGCACTTCTAGAAAATGAGATACACGACGAAACAGTTAAGCAAATCCAAACTGAAGCATCGCGCATCAAATCTGAGATTGCAACTATCCAGGAGGAATTATCCGACTTAGATAAACAGGTTACCGGCATAGCAAAAAGGCCCTTCCTTGCTGGTGTTTTGGGAGTAATATGCTTGATCCTGACTTTTCTAGTATTTTCCGGAGTCAAGGCGGGCTGTTCTTATTCAAGTCAAATCAACCGTGCGGCGCGAGATGCTGATAAGGTCGCCTCAAGATTTAACAAAGACTCTCTGGCTGTGCAAAAAAAGATGGCCGCAATCGAAATGCAAATGCGTGCGGAGCAACTTCAAGAATCTGAAAGAATCAAACTAGAACGCGCAAAATCTGAATTGCAAGAAAAGCAACGTCAACTTGAAATGCAACGCGAACTAGCACAGCGCGAACAGGATAGAATCGCCAAGGAAAGGCAGCGTCAACTCGAAATGCAACAGGAACGGGAGCTGCGCGAAAAAGAGCGTATCGCAAAGGAAGAGCAACGGCAACGAGAGTTGCAACAGGAACAGGAAAGGCTTGAGCAAGAGCGAATCACAAAGGAGCAACAAAGACAACTTGAAATTCAGCGCGAACAAGCGCAACGCGAAGAAGAACGCCGCGCAGAGGAGTTAAGAATTCAAGAAGAAGCAGCGGCCAATGAGCGTCAACGCCAACTTGAAGAACAAACTAGGCGCCAACAAGAACGGGCAAAGCGCATACAAGACCAAAGCGAGAGAGCATCATTAGCCCTCGAACGTTTCTCTAAAATATCTTTGGAGCCAAATTTTTATCCCAGCAAGACTATCAATAATCAGGGAGCCCAAATCGAAGTACGCGGAAAAAACTGGGATCAAATAAAAAGTCTACACGCAACCAACTCGTGGCTTGAGCTTATTAATATTTTACTTGATGTAAAACTTACCGAATATCCAGAAGCCGACCAGATTGAGGAGGCTGCAGACAAATTACTTAATTACCAACTGTTCATTCTTTGTAGGACTCGACTCCGTGAGGATGGGAACAATCGCTTTATTCTTTTGACGCTTGGACCTGGCTATAACGATTATGATGTTGTTGGGGTCTCAACAAAATGGAAAGCGCACCCCAATGGAATTGGCTATACCCACCCATGGTCCCCGTCATACGGAGGGGGCATTATCCTTTATGGGGAGTACTGGCGGCAGTTTCGATCACAAATTGATAGAATCAATGCAACTTATCGGAGGGGCAAGGATGGTCTTGATGAAAGGGTTAAACTGGGCGAAATCACGCCGGCAATGCGCGCTGAAAGATTTGCAGAACTTGTAAAGAGAGCTCACGCCGCAGCCGTCGCCTGGGCAATCCAGCAGTAAGAAGTTCAACAAAGTGCCGCACCGTACAGCGCTCAAAGTGCGCTGCCGGTGAGCTTGATCGTTGATGACTAATTGAGTTGGGTCTTATCCCAATGGGGTCAGAGCGTCTTCTGCAAGACAAGTGATTTTTTAAGGAAGCGACTAGGCTAGCCGCCACACACTAATTTCGGGCATTGGCAAAGTTTTTGGCCGAGTCGGGGGTGCGTGGGGCTGCCCGTGGTTCGTGAAGGAAAATCAGCGTTGGGGGAAGTCGAGGTAGAGGACGTCTGGGGTTTGTTGCCAGTTGCGGGCGGCTTGGAGTTGGTCCAGGACGCGGAGGCAGAAGGAGCGGATGGCGGCGGCGTCGAGCGGCACGTAGGCGGTGGGGCGCCTGGGGCGGCGTCGGCGGCGAGGGGTGGGGGCGAAGCCGACGGCGTAGAGTCCGCGCAGGCCGAGGAGGCCGACGCCGGAGGTTTCGTCCCAGGCGGGGGCGAGTTGTTCCAGCAGGGCGCGCAGGCCGGGGAGCAGTGTTATTTCCATCCAGCCGGCTTCTTCCTGGCGCAGGCGGCGGAAGTCCAGCGTCCAGAGGATGCTGCCTTCGGCGGTGACGGTGTGGGCGGGGCGGACGAGGCGCGAGGCGAATAGCTGCCAGACGAGCAAGGGGACGGGGCCGGGCCAGAGGTCGGGGTCGAACACGGGCAAGTCGCCGTGGGTGTGGAGATGTTCGGCGGCCCAGGCGCGGGCGGCTTCGTTTTGGTTCAGTGAACGCAGCGCGCGGTAAATCAGCAGGTGCAGATAATCGTCCGGCAGGGGGGGGGCGAGGCCTTGCTCGTCGAGATAGGTCACCACGGCGGATGCGACGGCTTCGGCGAGTTCGGGGTCGAAGGCGGCGCGGTCAATCAGTTGCGCGAGGTGGTCGCGGAGGGTGGCGCGGATGTCGTCGCTGGTGGGGAGGATCATCATGCGGGGGGCGGGGATGGGGCAACGGGTGGCGTGGGGCGGCTCATTGGCGGTTGATGAGGTTCTCAATTTCGGAGAGGAATTGAGAGGCGTCGCGGAAGCGGCGGAAGACGGATGCGTAGCGGAGGAATGCGACTTCATCGAGCTTTTGGAGTTTGCTCATGACTTTGTTGCCGATGACGGTTGCGGGGACTTCGCGCTCATATTCGCTTTGGATTTCCTGCACGATGTCATCCACCAGCAGCTCAATTTGCGTTGCGGCAATGGGGCGCTTGACGACGGCGTGGGTTACGGCGGCCATCAGTTTTTCGCGCGAGAAGTCTTCGCGTCGTCCGTCGCGCTTGAGGACAATCAGCGTTGGCTTGACGACCTCTTCGTAGGTGGTGAAGCGGTGGCCGCATTTGGCGCACACCCGCCGGCGGCGAATGACTTCGTCGTGGCGAATGGAGCGCGAATCAATCACGCGGTCATCGGATTGGGCACACTTTGGACAGCGCATGTGGGCAGTCTGCGAGGGGGGAGGCGGGAAGTCAAGTTCGCAACGGCGTTTGAAAATGTCATAGGAGTGCTTGCATTTTGGGTATTACCTTGGGAATATCCCGCGCCATGGACGAACGCGACGACCAAGGCATGCGGATTTACCTGCGCGAAATCGGGCAGGTGGATTTGCTGACGCCCGAAGAGGAGGTCGAGCTGGCGCGGCGCGTCAAGCGCGGCGATGAGGAGGCGCGGCAACGAATGATTCGCGCCAATTTGCGCCTGGTGGTCAAAATTGCCGGTGATTACGCGCGTCTGGGTCTGCCGCTGCTGGATTTAATCAGCGAGGGCAACATCGGACTGATGAAGGCGGTGAGTCGCTTTGACCCCAAGAAGGGGGGCAAGCTGAGCACCTATGCCGCGTGGTGGATTAAGCAGGGGATTCGTCGCGCGCTGGCCAACCAGGGCAAAACCATTCGTCTGCCGTCGCACATGGTGGACAAGCTGTTCCGCATGCGCCGGATGAATGAAACGCTGACTCACAAGCTGGGGCGTCCGCCCACGCCTCGCGAGCTGGCGAAAAAACTCGATGTATCCGAAAAAACGGTGCGCTATTGGCTCGAAATTTCGCAGCGGCCATCCTCGCTGGATGTGCCGTTGGGTGATGAGGGACGCGAAAATCTCGGCGACATCATTGCTGACGCCGATGCCAAATCGCCTTTTGAAGCGCTGAACGACCGGCAACTGCTGGAGGAGATGAACGCGAATCTTGAGCAGTTGGGCGAGCGCGAACAGTTGATTTTGAAGCATCGCTTCGGGCTGGACGGCATTCCGCCGGAATCGCTCGAAGAAGTTGGCAAGCGCCTTGGAATTACCCGCGAGCGCGTGCGTCAGTTGCAGAATCAGGCGCTTGCCACGCTGCGCGAAAAAATGTTGCAAGACTAGGCGCGCCGCGAAATAAAGAAAGCAATCGGGCCGCTCAAGCGCCCAAGGAGATGAGCATGACAGACAATGTGGAAAAAGAACTTCAGTTGGACGCCGCTAATTTGTACCGCGAGGAAAGTTATACCGATTTGAAGGCCGGCAGCTTGCGCAAGCTGGTGCCGGTGACGGCTGACGGCGCGGATGACCTGAGCCGTCCCGCGATTTTTACCGCTTCGACCCAAGTGATGACTCCCGGCGGCATTCTGCCGCTGAGCGGCGAAATTGACGGCGCGACGAATTTGCCGGAGGCCATTGCCGGTTTCAATCCCGCCATTCGCAAGGCGCTGGCTGATTTGCGCGAGGAGGTCGCGGCGATGCAACGCGAGCGAGCCTCGCAAATTGTGGTTCCCGGCCGAACGGCTCCGCCGCCCCCGCCGGACTTGCTGATTCGTTAAGAGGCGGCGCGCTTATTTTTCGACCGGCACGACGATGCCGCGCAACAGAACGCGCTGACAGGCGAGGAATACCGCCAGCGTCGGAATCGCCGCCAGTAGTAGCGACGCCTGCACCACGCCCGGCCCTGAGCGCTGTTGCAACTGATACAGCCAGACCATCAGCGTCCACATTTTCGGGTCCTGGCAAATCAGGAGCGCATACATGAAATTGGCGTAGGCCACGCTGAACGCTTGCAGGGCAATCACGGAGAGAATCGGCGCTGACAGCCGCATGGTGATGTGCCAAAAGAGCGTCCATTCGCCCGCGCCGTCGAGCTGGGCCGACTCGTATAAATCGCGCGGCAACGAATCGAAAAATCCCTTCAGCAGAAAGATGGAGTAGCCGCTGGCCATGCCCGGCAGAATGAGCGCGGCAAACGTGTTCAGCAGGCCCAGCTCGCGCAACAAAACAAACACGGGGATTTGCGTGACCATGTGCGGGAAGGCCATCGTCAGCATCAGGAACAGCAGAATTTGGGGTGTGGCCGACGGGCGGAAGCGGCTCAGGGCGTAGGCCGCCAGCGGGTTGACCACCAGCGCCAGCAGGACGGCCAGGGCGCAATAGACTACGGTGTTGAAAATGCCGCGGCCGTGGAAAAGGATGTAGTCGAGCACGGTACGATAATTGCGGGCGAGCAGTTCGCGGCGGATGGCGGGTTTGTTGTCGCGGAACAGTTGCGCGTGGTGCGCGAATTGCGGCAGGGGGGCGGTGAGTTGCGCGGCGGGCAACTCGCGGCCGGCGGCCTGCTGTTCCGCCAGAAATGCGCGCCAGGCCAGCTCGGGCGTGTGGAGGCGGCCGTTGGTGTGCCACAGCGGGGAGAGCGAATGCGTCAGGAATTCGTGGCGGTCGGCGCGTTCTTGGGGCGTGGCGGTTGGTGGTGTGTCCGCCGGCAGGGTGATGTCGGCCCACGTCGCATGGGCGGTGCCGTGGGCTTCGTTGTAGGCGGAAATGTCTTTGGTGTAGCGCGGCTTGAGATAGAGGCGTTTGTAAAAGCCCTCCACGGAGAGGACCACTTGGCACCAGGCGGGCGCGGATAATTTGAACGCGTCGAATTCGGTTGCCAGCGGCGTTGCGTCGGGCTGGGCGTAGGGGAAGAGATAGGCTGGCGGCTGGATGAAGACGGAATACCATGCGTCGAAGTCCGTGCCCAGCGCGTCGTTCATGGCTGGCAGCGAGCCGTATTTGGCTTGCAGGTGGCGGCGGAACTCGCGCAGTTGAAAGGGGAATGCGCCCGCCTGCGGCGCCCAGTAGTGGCCCAGCGCGATGGCGGCGGAGGGCAGGCGGTCCGCCGCGAGAAACTCGCGCCACAGCGGCACCCACGCCGCGTCCGGCGCGTCGGCGGGCGGCAAGGGAATGTCCGCGAACATTACATAATCCGAATCAAACGCGATATTCAGCGCGTCGAGCGATTCGTTAAAGAGCGCTTCGAGATGCTTTTGCCAGAGGGCGGTGTCGTTCACCAGAAAACGCGGAATCAGCACATGCTCGCGCTGGTCGGCGATGGATTTGGTGGAACCCGCCGCCAGCAGGCCCAGCGGGTACAGCATGGCCACCGCGCCCAGCAGCAGCGCGCCGTAAATCAGCGCCACCAGCGCCCGTGTTCGCGGCGCGCGTCGTCCAATGGCCGCTATGATGCCCACGCCGCTCCTTTCGCGGTCTGGCAACCGCCGCCGGTTCCATGGCGTGGAAGAGGCGCGAAAAAGTTTTCCATGGTGTGGAAACATTCAGCGGGCGGATTCATGGCGCGCATGGTAGCAAAGCGGGGCGCGCGGGGGAAGCGGCAGTAGCGGTCGGGGGCGGTGGTGTGGTATGATACGAAAATGGACTCAAATCCGGACAATCGCTTGAATGCCACGCCGCGCGGGGAGCGGGTGCATATTGCCATTTTCGGGCGGCGCAATGTCGGCAAGTCGAGCTTGATTAACGCGCTGACCGGCCAGGATGTGGCGATTGTGTCGCCGGTGAAAGGCACGACGACCGACCCGGTGGCGAAGACCATGGAATTGCTGCCGCTGGGGCCGGTGGTGCTGACGGATACGCCGGGGCTGGACGACGCGGGCGAACTCGGCGCGCAACGGGTGCAGCGGACTCAGGCGGTGCTGAAGCAGACGGATATTGCCGTGCTGATGACCACTGCGGAGTTCGGCTGGGGCGAGTGCGAACAGCAACTGGCGGCAGCGGCGCGGGCGCAACGGATTCCGTTGCTGGTGGTGGTGAATAAAACGGATGAGTTGCCGCTGGCGGATGCCGGCCGCGAAGCGCTGGCGGCGCAAGCCGGGGCGCCCGTTCACGCAGTTTCCGCGCGGACGGGCGCGGGTGTGGAGGAGCTCAGGCTGGCGCTGGCGCATGTTGCGCCGGAGGATGCGGCGGACGCGCGGCGGATTGTGGGCGATTTGCTGCAGCCGGGGGAGTTGGTTGTGCTCGTGACGCCGCTGGATGCCGCCGCGCCGAAGGGCCGCCTGATTCTGCCGCAACAGCAGACGATTCGGGATATTCTGGATGCGCGGGCCGTGGCGGTGGTGACGCAGCCGGGCGAGTTGCGCGTCACGTTGGAGCGTCTGGGGCGGCCGCCGCGTTTGGTGATTACGGATTCGCAGGCGTTCCGCGAGGTGTCCGCGGTAGTGCCGCCGGATGTGCCGCTGACGTCCTTTTCCATTTTATTTGCGCGTTACAAGGGCGATTTGGCGGCGCTGGCGCGCGGCACGGAGGCTGTGGCGCGTCTGCGCGATGGCGACCGCGTGCTGGTGGCGGAGGGATGCACGCATCACCGTCAGGAGGATGACATCGGCTCCGTGCAGATTCCGCGCGCGTTGCTGAAACATACGGGCAAAAAGCTGGCGTTCACCCACACGGCGGGAATGGCTTATCCGCCGGATTTGAAGGATTACGCGCTGGTGGTGCATTGCGGCGGGTGCATGTTGAACCGGCGCGAAATGCAATGGCGGCAGGCGCAAACGCAAACGGCAGGGGTGCCGATGGTCAACTATGGCGTCTTGCTGGCCTATTTGCAGGGGATTCTGCCGCGATGCCTCGCGCCGTTTTCCGGCGGGCGCCAATGAGCGGTTCAGGCCGGGTTTGAGGCGACATGCGGTTTATGGGGGATTGCCTTATTTCAACATCAGCGATTTCACGCTGGGCAAGATATTCGTTGCGGGCGGCGCTGGCTCAGGGGTCTCTTTTTCGCCGCAGAACGGCAAGCGCCAACGGGCGGTTGAAGGGGCGCGCTGGCAACAGGCATGCACCATCGCGCCGACGATAATCAATATAATAACCACTAGCGACAGGCGCGAGAACCAGCTCATCGAGCGGGGCAATACGGCGCCACAGCGCGAGCAACGCCGCGCTTCGGGATGCGCGTAATGGCCGCACGCTCGACACAATTTCGGTTTTAGGTCTGTACGCATCTCATCTCGGCATGTGCCGGAGTCCTTCCGGTATTCCGCCCATGTCTTGCAACATCACGCTAGGGAGGGGGCGGGCGAGTGTCAACATGCATTTCAAAAATATGGGATTGGCGGCGAAGCTTTTCGCTCCGGCGGTAACGTTCGCCTTTTGTTTTGAACCGAGGACCATTTTTGTGTATTCAATGACGCCATGGCGGAAATGTCTGCAGCGATGACAAAAGCTCACCCATCCATTCCGGTTGTCTGGCAAGAACAGGTTGCGCTGAAGCCGCTGACCACGATGCGGGTGGGCGGCCCCGCGCGCTATTTCATGGCGGCGCGCAGTGTGGATGACGTGCGTCAGGCTTTGCTGTCGGCGCGGGAGCTGAAGTTGCCGGTTTTGATTTTGGGCGGCGGCAGCAATTTGGTGGTTCCGGATGAGGGCTTTCCGGGGCTGGTTCTCAAAATGGAATTGGCCGGTTTTGAAGTTGTCGCGGAAGATGAGGCGACGGTGACTGTTCGGGCGGCCGCCGGAGAAACGTGGGATGGGTTGGTGGCTCGTTGCGCGGAAGCTGGATATTGGGGCTTCGAAAATCTGGCCGGGATTCCCGGCACGGTTGGCGCGGCGCCCATTCAAAATATCGGCGCGTACGGG
>Ga0255347_1006249_pt1 | contig 13074 bp, 12 predicted proteins | sample wastewater_treat_2_FD_192479 | JGI IMG/M metagenome (GOLD analysis project Ga0255347, IMG submission 192479) | Wastewater microbial communities from Lulu Island WWTP, Vancouver, Canada - plant24 | ecosystem: Engineered > WWTP > Wastewater > Unclassified | place: Canada: Vancouver, British...
TATTATTCCCGGTACTGCCTGCCATTGTTGAACCGGGTGTCTGACCTTGCCTGCGCGATCCGGCCTTCCGGGAACCACCCTGTTTTCTCCTCCATAAATGCATCGCAGGCAGGGATGTATGGCTTGATGTCAAGGAGAGGTGTTCCGTCGAGGATATCCAGGTCGCTGACCACCAGGATATTATCCTCTCTTCGCACGAGACGAACTGCCGACAGGCCGACAGGGTTGGGCCTCGCCGGGGCCCGGGTCGCAAAGACGCCGTGGGAGGCGGTATCGAGGAAAGGTGTGACATCCAGGGAAAAAGGGCGGGACCTGTGGAAATGATAGATGAGGATGACCCGTGAAAACCCGTCGATATCCCGGAGTCCCCCTCCGAATTCGGGTAGCACTTCAACGGTGCCTTCCACGCCGCATGCCCCTGCCGGCTGGATCGGCATACCTTCAGGGTCGCGAAACGGTGAATGAATGGTCCCGATCGAGCGGTAACAAATGGCGTTCCCCATGATAGTGATAGAGGGGAGCGGGTGCAAAATGGTTTCCCGGAAAGGTAAACTGACCCTTGTTTGTTCCTTCCGCCCGGAAAGCCCGGAGCGCCAGAAAATTACGGCAGAGTGCAAACGGAGATGCGCATCCCCGGCCGGGAATATCCCCATAATCCCCCTGCGGGCCCATCAAGGATGGAATAGAAAAACGGAGCACAGAAATACTCTATAAACCGGGGCCTGGACGGCTAGGACCGGGGAAAGGCAACCGGCCATCCAGTCCTGTGCAGGGGGCCGGATAGGAAAAAAGTGGGTGTTAGGCCTTGGTGACAAGCCCGGAGAGCTGGGAGGGGACATTCCCGTATCCCACTGCAGGGACAATGGGGGTCTGACCGTCAGCACTCAGGATGTCCTGGCCGGTCTTGTCGAGAAGCATTTTCACGAATGCAATACCGCCATCGGTGCTCCGGGCGTTCTTGGGCACAGTCACGGCATAGATGATGGGTGTAGCCACTTCAGTGGTTGTCGTGGTCCCGCTGACCCGCTTGACCTTCACGGTGGCATACTTGTCGGAAAGAGACGCCTGGGAGAGGTCGATCTCCTGGGGAAGGGTCACGTAGGGGAGCTTGTTCTGGATGGCAACACTGCTGTACTCGATTACATAGTCTACCTTCCCGTTTTTGAGGAGGCCGACCACGTCAGGCCCGGACTTCCCGATCACCAGTTTCCCGTCGGGCGTTGGCTTGGTGACATCGATCGTATATACGCCATCGCTGAAGGTCCGGGTCATCTTGCTGTGGGCCCCAACGAGGCTGTTGAAGATGCTGTCAAGACCATAGGCACGCTCGGCCAGCTGTATGGTCATGATCGCGCGGTATCCTGCTGGATCGGTATTGGGGTCGCTGACGGCAAACTTGACGTCCGGGCGGTTCAGGACCTCGTACCAGTTATCAGGAGTAATCTCGGTCGAGTACTTGCTCTTCTCGGTGTAGGCAATCACCATCTGGTTCCTGGCAAAGTTGACGTACCAGTCAGCATACTTGGGCATCATCATCTTGGGAATGAGGTACGAGTCGGCACTGGCCAGCACGTCGGCCTGTTCCCCGCCCTTCGTGATCTTCTCGATCATGGTTGCGCTCGGGCCCCCGAAGGTCTGGACGTCCCAGGAGGGGCTGGCGGTCTCGAATGCCGTCTCGAGCTTGGCAAACGGCGTGTTCAGGCTGCCGGCCTGGAAGACGATCACGGGCCTGGTCGCGGTAACCGAGCCAGTACAGACGCACGAGAACTGGCTGCAATTGCCATTCATCGCGGAGAAGAGGCTCTTGCCGTATTTTTCTTTCCCGTAGTCATCAATGGCCTTCTGGGTATCAGGCGAGAGCATGAAATTGACGAAGTTGTTGGCCATTGCCACCTTCTCGGCTGGCTGCTTCTCGTTCCAGACGGTGATGACGCTGTATACGTTCAGGAGCGTGCCTCCCTTGACTATGACCGGCACGAGGTCGAGATTGCCCTTGTAGGCCAGGTAGGTCCCCTCATCGGTCAGGGTGTAGGCCTGCTTCTCGGAGGCCATCTGCAGGGTCTCACCCATGCCCCGGCCGGCCTCGATGTACCAGTTCCCGGACTTCTGCACGTCCTTGGCATAATCAAGGCCTGCTGCCTTCCAGATCGCCTTTTCAGCAGAATGGGTCCCTGAGTTGTCGCCGCGGGAGACGAACATGACGCCGGCTGTATTCGCCTTGCCGAGGGTCCGCAGCTTCTTGAAAGCGTCCTCGGGTTTCATGTCCTTGATACCGGCAGGGTCGTTCGCCGGGCCCACGATGATGAAGTAATTATAGGCGAAGCAGCGCCGGTTCAACCCGGTACCACCCTCCATGTACGTGATTTCCTGGCTGGGCGAGTGGACCGCCAGGATGTCGCAATCACCCCGCTTTGCGATTTCCAGGGCCTTCCCGGTTCCCTGCGAGGTGATGAGGAGTTCTGCATTATACTTCGACTCGAACATGGGTTTTAAGTAGTCGAGGAGGCCCGTATCGTACAGGCTCGTGGTGGTCGCCAGAAGGACTTTCTGCTTCGGCCCCGCTGGTGCTGCGGGCGTGGTAGTAGTTGGCGCCGGCGTGGAAACAGTCGCCGCTGGAGTGGCCGTTATGGTGGGTGTTGCAGTCCCTCCGGCCGGCGTTGTCGTGGTGCATCCTGCGAAAGCTATCCCGAGTACGATGAGGACGGCCAATGCCAGGAAAATCGTGGAATTTTTCCGTGTGAATCTCATGAGGCTCACGGGTGTATAATCTGCAGGAGGAGAGATGAACATTTCTTTTTACCTTAAGATTTGAGTTAATCAATTGCATTATCAACTGATTATATCAGTTGGATCAGGCAAAAAAACCTTTAACACCCTCACCGTCGACCTGATGCTTCATGTGGAAGGCCGTGACCAGCGGGGAATGGATGGCGAGGCGGCGAAGTGAACTGGCCTCGGTCCGGCCGGTGGTCGATGAGATCATCGCCCAGGTCCGGGAGAGGGGGGACGCCGCCCTCGTGGATCTGACCAGGAAGTTCGATGGCGTCACCCTGGATCGCCTGCAGGTGAGCGAGGAGGAGCGCGAGGCTGCCTACGACCAGGTCGATCGGCGCCTCCTCGAGGCCCTCCTGGAATCCGAGGCAAGGATCTCCCGTTTCCACGAGCTCCAGCTCCCGAGGGACCTCTGGCTCGCCCAGGTGGAGCCAGGGATAACCCTCGGGGTAAAGACCGCCCCCCTGGCACGCGTGGGGGCCTACATCCCGGGCGGCCGTGCGGCGTATCCGTCCACCGCGCTGATGTGCGCCATTCCCGCCCGCGTGGCGGGGGTCGGCTCTCTCTGCTGTTGCAGTCCGCCGCCAATCCCCCCGCTTTCCCTGGTGGCCATGGATATTGCCGGGTATGACGAGATCTTCAAGATCGGCGGCGCCCAGGCCATTGCTGCCATGGCCATCGGGACCGAGAGCGTCCGGGCGGTGGATAAGATTGTGGGTCCGGGGAACGTCTATGTGACCATGGCCAAGATGCTCCTGCGGGATCGGGCCGAGATCGACTTTCCTGCCGGTCCAAGTGAGATCCTGGTTATAGCGGACGAAACAGCCCGCCCGGAGTTTATTGCCGCGGATATCCTTGCCCAGGCGGAGCACGACCCCGGGGCCGCCTGCCTGCTTATCACCCCCGACGCGTCGCTCCCTGCCCGCGTCGGTGCGTCCCTGGAGCTGCAGGTGAAGGACGCCGCCCGGAAGGAGGTCATCAGGGAGGCCATGGAGCACTCCGGGTTCCTCGTGGTCGATACGCTTGGCCGGGCGGTGGAGGAGGCCAACCGGGCGGCACCGGAACACCTGTCCCTGCAGGTACGGGACCCCATGGAAATTCTGCCTGAGATCACCCATGCCGGCTCCATTTTCATAGGGCCCTATGCTGCAGTGGCCTGCGGGGACTATGCATCCGGCACCAACCATGTCCTGCCCACTGCTGGGTACGCAGGTGTGTACTCAGGGCTTGACGTCGGACATTTCCTCACCCGGTCAAGCGTCCAGATCATCAGCCGCGAGGGGCTCGAAGCCATCGGAGACACCATTGAGGCCCTGGCGGAAGCGGAAGGGCTCGAGGCACATGCCCGTTCTATCCACCTGAGGCGGACCTGAATTCACCGGTTTTTCCCGTGAACTGGTCTCTGGGGCGCTGACGAGCCGCACCAGGGATGAGCGGAACTGCAGGCCGCGTTATAAAATCGCGCTCCGGGGCCAGGCCGAAAAAATCCGGCAGCCCGTCTAGAATTCCATCACCATGACGGCTTCTTCCTCTTCTTTTAACTCCCCTTTCAGGTGGTCGGCATCGAACTGGTACTGCTCCCACGGGTCATAATCGGGGTAGAGCTCGCACTTGTCCAGGACGTCCACAAACTCTTTTAAGAAGATGCGGGGAATCACGTCAACGCGCCCCCCGAACTTGGTGGTTATCTTCTGGATCATCGCCCGGATGAACCGGTGGGATGCCCGGGACCGGTCCACCTCGGTATAGGCCTGCGAGTAAATATCAATGACCTTCAGGGCCACCTGCTCGAGTTTCCGGGCGTTGAACCGGGCAAGCATGATCTGGGGCTGTCGGGGGTTGCGGAACCCGTCCGTGGCTGCGACGCTGATACGGTCAAAGAGCGGGGGGAGGGTCCGGATCCCCCGCGGCCCATCGAAGAAGGCCGGGGTTCCGGTGAATATGAAGTAGCAGTGGGGCAGGTCACCCCGGTCAAGCGAATCGATGATCATCTGCAGGGTATGGTAACCCTTTTCCCGCTGGTTCCGGGGCATGCCCTGGGTAGTCTCGACCTCGTCAACGGCCACGGCAAGCCCCCTGTACCCGGCGCTGACAATGATCCGGAGCAGGCCCTGCAGGAAGATGAAAGCCATCGATTCGTCTACATCGCCCCTGATCCCGGCCTTCTGCTTGAAGTCCCTGCCCACGTTGGGCTCGGCACAAATCCACCCGATGGCAGCCTGTGCTGTCTGGAAATCACCGGCATTATTGGCCCGGTAATAGGTCCGGAGTGCAGCGGCAAGCGCCGTGTTGACCTCGGATATCGCGGCAAGAGCTGTCTCGATCTCTTTTATCGTTGTCTTCTCCAGGATCTCGTCAGGCAGGGGCTGGTCGCTCACTTTCAGGATCCTCTCCTCGATGGAGAAGAGCCAGGAATCGATGATAGCCTTGCCGGCACGTTCCTCCTCGGCGGTGCGAAGGGTGGCGCACACCTGCTGGTAGATCCCCTTGAACTTGTGGAGAGGGGACCCCGAGGAGATGACCGCCTGGGCGGTGACAAATCCTTTCTGCCTGGCCAGTTCCAGGGACCTGGCCACCAGGAAGGTCTTCCCGCTTCCGTAATCCCCCCGGATGAACTTGAGGTCTCCTCCACCCCTTCCCACAAAATCCAGCTGTGCCCCGATAGCCTGCTCCTCCATCTCGAGCCCGACGCCGACCCGGGAGAGTCCGCGGGCAGGGACAGTCCCCCTGCGCAGGGCATTGATGATATTCTGGCTCTCCAGTTGGGCTTCCTGCCCGGTTTCAGGCCCTGACATACTCATATATCTCCCCCTGCTCGGATATGCCCTTCTTCTCAATGACCCGCATGCCCTGGCTCGCGGCTTTCTGGATGATCCGGTTGACGATCCCAACGACCCTCCGGGAGCCCAGCAGGGTCCGGAGGTCCATTTCGCTGGCCTGCCGGTGGTCCCTGAGAAATTCAAGGATTTTTCGTTCTTTTTCATCGAGATCAAGCGTCTGCACGCGGGCATCATGCTCCTGCCGGGGCGTTTCCGGAGATTTCTCCATGCGGGAGGGAAATTGCAGTACCGGGACATCGCAGAGGGAGCGCTCCTTGCAGCTCTTCAGGATGGAGAGGAAATCATCGGGCCGAATGGCCCGGGACCCGGCAGGGAGCACGTCCAGGCCTTCCAGGCAAAATTCCTTGCATGCGGCAAAGTCTGACCTCTCAAGGGCACGGGACGATGCGACCAGGCAGGTGAGGGCCAGGTACTCCAGGCCATCCGAGGAGAGCTCCCCGGCTTTCTCTTCCAGGCGCAGGCGGAGGCGTTCGAGGAGCCGGGGCATGCGGTGGAGGCTCTGGTGCTCGTCCATGACGACCCCCGCCAGGCGGACCAGGTCGCAGGTCTTCCGCAGGTTGTTCACCACGTAGAGCATGACCTTCTCGCACTCGCGCAGGTCGCCTGCCCGGAAAAGGAACCTTGCATATTCCAGCCCCCCGGCCAGGTAGTCGCTCCGGTACGCACGGTAGAACCAGGCACGGGCCTCCACGAGGTCACCTATCTCCTCGTAGAACGCTGCCCCGGCCAGCAGGCAGGCCACGTTTGCTTGCGAGGCGATCTCCTTGAGGAAAAACGATTCAGCCTCCTTTACCGGGTAGTGGGTAAGGAGGAAGCTGCGGAACGATGCGAGGATCGCTGCAAGGAGGGCCGGATCATCGAGGGACTCGAGTTCTCTCCAGAGGAGCGCCTGGTAATGCGCCAGGGCTTCCCGGGTCCGGCCGGCGAGAGTGAGCAGGCGGCACTCCTCCAGCCGGACATCCCCTGGCAAAGACGTGCCGGCTGCTTCCAGAAGGGGCGCGAGGACATCGAGTCCCCGGCCTGGTTCCTCCTGTAGCCGGAGAAACGTGGCATAATCCAGTCTCAGGGCCGGGTCACCAACCTGCCCGAGTACACGCGGAAACTCCGCGGCTGCCTGTTCCGGGTCTGCTTTTACCAGGCACCGGAGGTATTCCCGGGCATGGCCGGCATCTCCACTGTTCATAAATGCCTCGCGGGAGGCTGCAGCTGCCTCCCGGTACCTGCCGCACGCAATGAGGAGTTCCTGGAATTCGTGGTCGGTGCGGAATGGAGACCCCTCCAGCAGGTCAAGGGCGGCCCCTGCCATCCCGGCCCCGCCGAGGGCCCTGGCCAGCATGCGGGTGTCCTCGTCCCTCCGGGATCGCCCGGCCAGCTGGCGCAGCACCGGGATGGCCTTCCGGAAATCCCCGGCAGCGAGCAGAAAGGAAGAATAGGATCGCAGGGCCTCGAGGTTCCCGGGATCGAGGATCACCGCCCGCGCATACTCGGCGGCAGCTTGCGAGTCCCCCCTGGCCTCGAGAACCTTTCCCAGGTAGCTGTGAACGTGCGAAGCGCCGGGGAGTGAAACGGCCAGGTCCCTGAAATGTGCCTCGGCCTCGTCCAGCCGCCCGAGATGAAAGAGGTTGGTGGCGCAGAGGACCGAAACGGCCGGGTCAGAAGTCCCGCCTGAGATCTCCCGGCACAGGTCCCAGGATTCCTGGTACCTCCCCTGCTCAAAGAGCTGGAAGGCCATTTTCTTCCGTTCTTCTGGAGAGATCAGAGCCATGCCCTCACCGGATGAACCGCACCCTGGCCAGTCCGAGGAGCATGCGGACAATATCGCCTGCCCGGACCCTCGATTCACCCCTGTTCTGCCAGGAGATCGGGTGCTCCCTGATCCGGAAGTCCCGGGACTGCAGCCGCCACAGCAGTTCTACATCGAATTCAAAGCCCGTGGAGACCATTTCACTGATTACTGCATCAACTGCTGCTTTTTTAAATACTTTTGCCCCGCACTGCGTATCTTTAAACGGGAGATCAAAGAGCAGGCGCGTGAAGATGTTGAAAGCCCGGCTCTGCAGACGCCTTGTGAACCCCTGGGGTTCGAGGAGGACAGATCCTTCCGTCCACCGCGAACCGATCACGGCATCCGCCCCATCGAGTTGGGAGAACAGGAGCAGCATCTGGGAAAGGGAGGTAGACCCATCTGCGTCCATGTACCCCACCAGCGGGGACCGTGCCAGGACGAGGCCGGCACGTATTGCCCCTCCCTTCCCCATCCGCTCCCTGCGGCTCTCGCAGCGGATACGCACTCCCGGATGGTCTGCGGCAAATTCCGTGACGAGCTGGGCAGTCAAATCAGTCCCCTCGCAGACAACGATAAACTCTCCCCCCGCACCGGGGAGCTGCTCGAGCAGGCTGGAAATCCTTCGCTCTTCGTTGTAGGCGGGTATAACGAGGGTGTAGGGCACCCCTTCCTTACCGGCCCGCGCCGTTTCTGCTGCCGGTGCTGCCGGGCTATGTCTATTCATAGGCCATACCGGGAATCGCGCCAGGACTATTCACTATAGAATGAATTTCAGAGAATAACTTACTGGTGGCCTATTACGTGCTCGCGGAGCTCCGAGCCCGGGCGGTACCGCTCCGCCATGGCCACGGCTGTTTCCCGCAGGCGCCCGTGCTCCGCCACGCAGGAACCTGGCGGGGGAGATTTTCGCAGGATCGAGGAGGTATTCTCGGTCACCTGCAGCAGCTCGGTGGCGATCACGGCATTGAGCCAGACGAGATCGGCCAGCATGGCCCTCTCTTCAGCGTCCATGGAATAGTAATGGGCATGCAGGAGAATAATCCTGGCGAAACCGGAAACAACAAGAGTTAATCCCTGCCGGCACTATTCCTCCCTCTATGAGTTATATTCAGCGGATCCGGGACCAGGGCAGGGATGCCAACCCGTTCTTCTCCCTCATGGACATAGAAGTCGAGGCCATCGGGACAGGTGCCGGGAGCCTGCGTATGCCGGTCCGCCCGGACATGATGAACGGGGAGGACTGGATGCAGGGCGGGATCTTCACTGCGCTCGCAGACGAGGCCATGGTCCTGGCCGTGTACTCCCTCCTGGACCCCGATGACCGGATTGCCACCATCACCGAGACCACCACCTTCATCGCGGGTACCCGGGGAGGGACGCTGTATGCCCGCGGTTCGGTGATCAAGCAGGGGAGGCGGGTGGCATTTGCCGAGGGGGAGGTCAGGCAGGATGAACCCGCGGGAAGGCTCCTTTCCAGGAGTACAGCGGCTTTTGCCGTCTTGAAGACCGCAAACCACGCGTGACAGCAGGCTCCCGGAACCATTTCGACATCTCGCTGGACCGTGAAGATACAACTATCTCCAGTGCAGGAGAATATTTTTCCCATATTTGGCAGGTGGAAAAAAAACCAGGGTCAGGGGTATCTTTCGTGAAATATATCTTTATCACCGGGGGTGTCATGAGCGGCCTTGGCAAGGGCATCACTGCTGCGTCAGTAGGAAGGATCCTCAAGAACAGGGGGTACGAGGTCACAGCCGTCAAGATCGACCCATACCTGAATATCGATGCAGGAACGATGAACCCGGGCCAGCACGGGGAAGTATTTGTCCTTTCAGACGGGAGCGAGGTTGACCTTGACCTGGGCAACTACGAACGCTTCCTGGATATCGACCTCTCGGCTGCCCACAACATCACCACGGGCAAGGTCTACCGCAGTGTTATCGAGAAGGAGCGCCGGGGCGACTACCTGGGCGAGACCGTCCAGATCATTCCCCATATTACCGATGAGATCCGGGCCCTTATCCGGGGTGCGGCAGAAGGCGGGGCCCCGGGCCAGGAGAAAGCGGAAGCCTGCCTCGTGGAGATAGGGGGCACCGTGGGTGACATCGAGAGCATGCCGTTCCTCGAGGCAGTGCGCCAGATGCGCGGCGAATTGCCCGCGTGCGACACCGTGCTGATCCATGTCACCCTCATCCCCGAGGATACCATGGGGGACCTCAAGACCAAGCCAACCCAGCACTCGGTCAAGGCCCTCCGCGAACTCGGCCTCCATGCCGATATCATCGTGGGCAGGAGCGAGCGGCCCATCGGGAGCCATACGAAGCGCAAGATCTCGGCGTTCTGCGACCTACCCCAGCAGGGCGTGATTTCAGCCGCTACCGTCCCGGACATCTACCAGGTCCCCATGGAACTCGAGAAGGAAGGGCTGGCTGATGTCCTCTCCCAGCACCTGGGCCTTGAGAAGAGGAAAGCTGACATCGGGTGGTACCACCTGGTGAGCAAGGAATACACCAGCCGCGTGAGCGTTGGCATCGTGAGCAAGTACGGTATCGAAGACGTGTATCTCAGCATCAAGGAAGCCCTCAAGCACGCGGGGCGGACCCTCTGCACCGAGGTGAAAATTATATGGCTCGATGCCGAGCGGCTGGAGGAGCACCAGCTCCCCGATTTTGACGGGATCCTGGTCCCCGGCGGGTTTGGCAAACGGGGGATCGAGGGCAAGATCGAGGCTATCCATTGGGCCCGGACCCATGCTACGCCATTCCTGGGGTTGTGCCTGGGGTTCCAGCTCTCGGTGGTCGAGTACGCCCGGCACGTCCTGGAATGGGAAGATGCCACCAGTGCCGAGATTGGAGAGGGGAGGCATGTCATTGCGATCCTCCCCGAGCAGGAAGAGGTTACTGACCTCGGGGGGACCATGCGGCTGGGTAACTATCCCGTTACCCTGAAGGACGGGACCCTGGCAATGGAAGTGTACGGGCAGAAGGAGATCGTGGAGCGGCACCGCCACCGGTACGAGGTGAATCCGCGGTTCCTGCCCGACCTTGAGAAGGGCGGCCTTGTCTTCTCGGGGTCTTACCAGAACCGCATGGAAATCTGCGAGATCCGCGACCACCCGTTCTTCCTGGCCACCCAGTTCCACCCCGAGTTCCGGTCGCGCCCCGCCAGGCCTTCCCCCCCGTTCGTCGGGTTTGTGAAGGCCTGCCGGTCCAGAAGCGGGGCGAAGGAGCGCTGATGCTGCATGGTGCAGACAGAGAAATTTATCGAACAGGCCGTCCGGGAGATCCACGAGGAGGCCGGTTCCGCCCGGGTGGTGATGGCTCTTTCCGGCGGGGTGGATAGCTCGGTCTGTGCGGCCCTGGCAGCCCGGGCCATAGGCGACCGCCTGGTCCCCATCTATGTGGACACGGGGCTGATGCGGAAGGGGGAGACCGTGCGCGTAAAGGAGGTCTTCTCGCACATGAACCTTCACGTGGTTCCTGCAGCCGACGAGTTCTTCCAGGCCCTTGAGGGGATAACCGACCCGGAGGCCAAGCGGAAGGTCATCGGGGAGCGCTTCATCAGGGTTTTTGAGCGTGAGGCGCAGCGTACTGGGGCGAGCATGCTCCTCCAGGGGACCATCTACCCGGACCGCATCGAGAGCGAGGGCGGGATCAAGAGCCACCATAATGTGGGGGGCATGCCGCTCCATATGAAGTTTGAGAAAGTGATCGAGCCCCTCCGGGACCTTTACAAGGACGAAGTGCGGGCTGTGGCCGGGGCACTGGGCCTGCCGCCGGAGATACAGCACCGGATGCCGTTCCCCGGCCCCGGCCTCGCCGTCCGCGTGATCGGCGAGGTGACCCGGGAGCGGATCGAGGTGGTGCGCCAGGCCAACGGGATCGTTGAAGAAGAACTGGTGGAGCAGTTCCACCCCTGGCAGTGCTTTGCAGCCCTGGTGGGCCTCGGCACCGGGGTGAAGGGAGACAACCGGGTGCATGGATGGATCGTGGCGGTCCGCGCGGTCAACTCCCGGGACGGGATGACCGCCGACCCGGTGCAGATACCCTATGCCACCCTGGACAGGATGGCGTCCCGCATCACCAGGGAGCTTCCGGACGTGGCCCGGGTCGTCTATGATATCACATCCAAGCCTCCGGCAACCATCGAATACGAGTAAAAAGACAGTTCGCAAAACAGGAAAAAACGTCCTTTGGAAAGATACCATGCAGGATACGAGCAATTACCGGGACCTCGAAGCCCGGTACTACATGCCCGCTTTTTCGCGGGAGATCATGATCGTCCGCGGCAAAGGCGCAAAAGTGTACGACGCGGATGGAAAGGAGTACATCGACTGCGTGGCCGGGATCGCTGTCTGCAGCACGGGCCACTGCCATCCCGAGGTCGTGCAAGCCATCTGCGAGCAGGCAGGGAGGCTGATTCACTGCTCGAACCTCTATTATGTGCCCGGGCAGGCCGAGCTGGCCCGGAAACTCACCGGTGCCTGCGGGATGTACAAGGCCTTCTTCTCCAACTCGGGGGCAGAGGCCACCGAGGCTGCCCTGAAACTGGCCAGGCTGGCCACCGGGAGGAAAGACTTTGTCGCGTTCACCCACGGGTTCCATGGGAGGACCATGGGGTCCCTGGCGGTGACCCATAAACCCGCCATCCGCGAACCGTTCCTGCCCCTCGAGCCCCGGTGCGATTTCGTGGAATTCGGGGACGCCGATGCCCTGGAGAAGGTGGTCTCGGACAGGACGGCCGGGGTCATCGTCGAGCCCATCCAGGGGGAAGCAGGGGTGATCATACCCCCGGAAGGGTTCATGGAAGCGGTCCGCGAGTGCTGCGACCGGCACGGGGCCCTGATGATTGCCGACGAGGTCCAGACCGGGATGGGGAGGACCGGGAAATGGCTTGCCATCCAGCATACCCGGGCACAGCCTGACATGGTCACCCTGGCGAAGGGAATTGCCAGCGGTTTTCCCATGGGTGCACTGCTGGCCAGGGAAGGGCTGGAATTCAAGAAGAGTGAGCATGGGAGCACCTTCGCCGGGGGGCCCCTCGCATGCGCCGCAGCCATGGCTACATTCGGCGTGATCGAGGGTCTCCTGCCCGGGATACCAGCCAAGGGCGAACGGTTCCGGCAGGGACTGGCCGATTACCGCCCTCGGGCCAGGGGCCTGATGATAGGCGTGAGCGTGGGCGTACGGTGCTCCGAGGTGCAGAAGTACTGCGCCGGAGCGGGGGTGCTGGTAAATTGCGCCGCGGACGGAAACCTGCGCCTGGTGCCTCCCCTGGTTATCAGCAACCAGGAGATCGACCGGGCCGCCTCGGTCATACGGGATGCCCTCGGGTGAGGGCAAAAAAGAACCTATTTTCCGATCTTCAGCACTTTTTCAAACCGCTGGTTTACGAAGTCCCAGTTTACGATGTTCCAGAACGCTTCGATGAACTTCCCGCGGTCGTTCTTGTAATCGAGGTAGTAGGCATGCTCCCATACGTCGATGACCATGAGGACGGGGTAATCCGGGAACACGTTGGCGTTGTGCTTCTCGATCTGCATGATGATCGGCCGGGCGGTCCCCCTGCAGTATGCCAGGGCCGCCCAGCCCGATCCCTCCACGCTGGAGGCCGCCGCGGTGAACTCTTTCCTGAACCGGTCAAAGCTGCCGAACTCCCTGTCCAGGGCCTAAACCA
>Ga0255347_1006250_pt1 | contig 13071 bp, 15 predicted proteins | sample wastewater_treat_2_FD_192479 | JGI IMG/M metagenome (GOLD analysis project Ga0255347, IMG submission 192479) | Wastewater microbial communities from Lulu Island WWTP, Vancouver, Canada - plant24 | ecosystem: Engineered > WWTP > Wastewater > Unclassified | place: Canada: Vancouver, British...
AGTCTTCCTGGAAATAAATTATCTTCTTTATATGAGGATTTAAACAATGAAATTGAACGAGATGAAGATTAAACTAGGTAAGGAAATTGTAAAGTCTCCCAGACTTTTAAAAGAAGAAAAATTAGAAATTCTAGCGTGTATAAAAGAAGAGAAAAACTCTGAGATGATAGAGTCTATTTTACATGAGTATAATCCTCCTTGTTTAGAAAACAAAAAGGAAAAGGTACATAAAGTAAACGCAAGACTTGGATATGAAATTGCAACTTTAGCGATTAAAGGGTGTCTGAAAAGAGCAAACAAAATAGAAGATCAAAAAAAGAGGGAACTGGCAATTTCAAAGTGTAAAAAAATTAGAAAATATACATAAAAAAAGTTTCTAAGAAACTATAAAATAAGAAAATGCCGAATTTTTTTCTCAATTAAATTGGGGATTTACATATGCGAGAAGTACTGAAATTTCTGTTTCTGAGTATTTACCATGTACTCAGTTTTAGTTTGTTTCTTAGATAATATTACGGAGATGGATAGATGCCTGGAGATGAAGAAAAAATCGTACTTTCTAGAGCTGACCTCTATTTAGTTATGGAATCTTACCGTAATAATATTGCACTGAATACTACATTAGTAGAGCAGCAAAAACAAGTAATGATATTGCAAAATGATATTATTGATAAACAACAAGATTTAGCAGAGGTTTTAAAAGAAATTTCACAAAACGCAAAGGAATTAGTTAAGAAACAAGAAGAGGTTTTAAAGAAAACAGAGGAATCAGCTAAAAAGTTTGAATCATGTGCAGAGGAAATTGCATGTAAAGAATCTGATATTATTAAAGCACAGCAAACTCTGGATAATACATTAGATAAAGCTAGGGCAGATTTAATAAACTCAATGAGTCTTGACAGAGCTGCTTGTGCACAAGATCATACAGCTTTAAAGGGAACTATTAAAGGTATCATTGGAACATTTGCAGCGATAGTACTTGGTTTGATTGGTTTGATTGCTACGCTATTTACGAAATTTAATTTGTTAGATGATTTTCAAAAAAGCTTGGATGTTCTTAATAAAGCACTACCAGAAATTCTGAAGAAACTTGGATAGTGGTGAGGAATTACGTAATGCAAAAGAAAATTCTTATTTTATTGACAAATGAAAATAAAGAGTGTATTGAGACTATTACGAAATTGATAAATAAAAATATCAAAGGTGCTGAAGTTGTTGCGTTCGAAAATAAGAAGCAATTGTTACAATATGATAATCTTGAAGATTCAGATCTTATAATTTCTGATATTTCCGTATCTGAACACAAAGAAGAACTACGGGTATATTATGACCAACTAATTAAAGTTGCATCACCAGAAAAAATCCCAATGTTATTAGTTGTATCTGATGACCAATTTGATGAATCTTTAGTCAATTATTTTGCAAAATGTGCTATTTATGATTTTATAAGGAAACCATATAACTATCCAATTTTTGTTAATAGAGTAAAAGTTTTATTGAATATTCCACGAACTAAAAAGTATCTTGAAGATGCTAAGAGAAAGGTAGAAGTAAATTTATGGAATGCATTAAATTATTCTAACTTATTAATTCTTGTTCTGGATAAAGAAGGAAAAATAAAACTTTGCAACTATAGATTATCTAAGTTTTTGGGTGTTGATAGGGAAGATGAACTTGTTGGAAAATCTTGGTATGATTTTTTAAATGAATCAGATCAATCAATTTTCATTTATATTCAAGATAAGATGAAATCCAAGACAGAAGGATTTGAAGAAGTAGCATATGATATTTTAACACCAGATGGGAACATTGCTGTAAAATGGTTTGTATCTATTATTAATGGTGACTTAAATTGGACATTCTGTGTTGGGATGCCAATCTACTCAGGAGTAACAGTTGAAGATAATCTTGATGCTCTAAGATCTTATTTTAGAGATATTATAGTAAAAGATAGAACTACAATAAATGCAATGAAAGAAATTACAAAAAAATTTTCCGAACAGATACAAATGCGTAACAAAATAATAGAGGATGAGGATAGTCAACCATATAACGGAATTGCCAAAGATGTTGACATTATAACGTAATTTGGAGGATTAAACAATGGCAGTAGCAACTGTTGTATATAAGTATGAGGCGAACTGTTCAATACCATTTATTTTCATAAGATATGATTATAATGCAGGAGTTCCTGGCGGATCTGTGATTAGTGAGTTAGTTGAACTTCCTATGTATGCACCTCTTCCAAATTATGCAAATGATCCAAAGCTGGTTCTTGGTGGAAATTGTTATGCAATCAGGATTGCACAGGTTGGAATAGCATGTTTATCTGCTGATTATGATCTTAGGATCTTTAATAAATTTGGTGAATTTTCTGATCTTATCGACTCTGTAAATGAAGTTCTTGTTTATAAAAATCTAAATAAAACTAAATTAGATACAGATTTTGGTGAGTTTTATTTAGCAATCAATAGAGATGAACCATCTACAAACAAACTTTATTTATACATTAACAATTATGATATAGCAACAGGACCAATAAGATTAGATGTAGTTTATATGCCTGTTCATACAGCACCTTTTGTAAGATAACTATAGGAGTAACTTAGGATGGCGACAACAATTAGAATTAAACCAGCAGAAAAAGCTGGAGCCGGAGGAGGAAGTGGATATGGCTCTAGTGGTTACTCTGGAATTAGTGGCTATTCTGGATTAGATGGAGCAGCCGTTGGATCAGGTTATAGTGGAATAAGTGGATACTCGGGATTCTCTGGAATTAGTGGATATGTTGGATTCAGTGGATATTCAGGTATTAGTGGGTATATTGGTTTAAGTGGTTATTCAGGAACCGCAGGATTATCAGGTTATTCTGGAGCGACAGGGACTATTGGAATTTCCGGATACTCTGGGTCAGTTGGTTTAACAGGAGCATCTGGATATAGTGGAACAGTGGGTGTTGCAGGTGCTTCTGGTTATTCAGGTCTTGCTGGTTATTCAGGATACTCCGGAATACAAGGAACAACTGGTATTAGTGGTTATAGTGGAATACAAGGTGTAGCGGGAGCAAGTGGGTATTCAGGAACTGCTGGGATTGATGGTGTGTCAGGTTACTCCGGTATTCAAGGATCAGCAGGAACACCTGGTGTTTCTGGTTATAGTGGTATTCAAGGATCAACAGGAAGTCAAGGAGTAAGTGGTTACTCCGGTGTTAGAGGATATTCGGGATACTCTGGTATTGAAGGAACAGCTGGAGTTAGTGGTTATTCTGGTATTGAAGGTACTCAAGGTATTCCTGGTTCTTCTGGATATAGTGGTATTGTTGGTTACTCAGGTTATAGTGGTATTAAAGGAACCACTGGAGCATCTGGTTACTCAGGTATTGCTGGAAATACTGCTGCATCTGGATACTCAGGTATCAGTGGCTACTCTGGTATTGCAGGAGCATCAGGTTATAGTGGTATAACTGGTTATTCAGGTTATTCTGGTATTGGTTTCACAACAGGAGCAACAGTTACAATTGCAACCACGGCTGCTGATGGAACTGATAATAATTCACAATTCTATTTCCAGAACGGTGCTTCACAAAACTTGGCTATCATTTGGCATTCAACTCAGACTTCTCCTGAACAGACACCAAATTCTGATGGAAGATTAAGTTCTGGAAAAGTCTTTAATGCAGTTTACAATGATATTGCTGACTTTATGGAACTTGATGAACCAATTGAAAAGATTGAAGTTGGTAAAGTTTATGTAAGAGATAAAGATAATAAAGTAAGAATTTCAGAATCTTATTGTGAAAAAGGTATTCTTGGTATTGCTTCAGACACTTATGGTTACGGTCTTGGTGTTAAGAACTTTGATTTTACAAATTATTTCATGCAGATTCCAATCTGCATTGGTGGATTTGTTTTAGCATACGTTGACAAACAATACGAACCCGGAACACCATTGACGTCTGCTCCAAATGGTTACTTAACTGAAATGAAAGAAGAAGAGAGATGCAAGAATCCTGAAAGACTAGTTGGAACATATTTAAAAGTAGAGAAAAAAGATGAATGGAACGATGTAGTTGTTAATGGAAGACATTGGATTAAAGTATAATTTAATTACATAAAAAATAGAAAAGGAGAAGAGATTGCTTCTTTTCTCCTTTTCTATAAAATAGAGGAATACAACTATGGCTTTTACATGGACAAAAACCATTGGTGTTGGTAATCCCAATATTGCTGATGCTATAAACGAAATTAGAACTAATACTGATACATTGAATGATACTAGAAGTTCTTATTGTGCAACACATTATGTTACATATGATAATGCAGTTCAGCATGCAAATTATGCAACACACAATGTTACACACTTAAATAATCACAATACTTCAGATAGAAGTACGCACGATGCTTCATATTATAATGACTACAATGCTAGTAATTTGACTAATTATAATGCAACTTATCGTACCACTCATAATTACAGAGGATAATATTTTATGGAGATATAACTATGTCATATTCATGGTCAGAAACAATAACAAAAAATACAACTCTCATTAAAGCATCTCACACTTCTGAGTTACATACTAATATTAACTCGGAACGGGCTGCTAGGGGATTGGGAAACTACTCATTTACCCAGATTCCAGAACAATATGCTAATAAAAATCTAAATGCTGATCTTACGGAAATGAGGACAGCACTAGATGAAGCTCATACAGAAAATTATTGTCATACTCATTATGCTAACCATGATAACAATGATTTAACAACTCATAGAGCAACACACAACACAACATACTATCCAGGTTATGATGGAACACATTATCCAGGTAATGATGCAGCATACTATCCAGGTTATGATGGAAATCATTGGGTTGGTCATCGTGGTGCACACTATGGGACATATTATACTTATTATAATCCAAGTAAGTAAGGAGATTTATGTGTTCATTTAAAAAGTTTGAATACGTAGAGATGTATAGTTCAGCAATTTGTAATTTGAATTGCTCCTATTGCTATATACCGAAAGTATCTGAATTAAAAGACGTAAATAAAAGAATTGTTGAAGATATATGTAATGGTACATATATAGAAAGAATAAAAACGATAGCACCAGATCTAAAGGGATTAGCATTTTGGGGCGCAGAACCAACTATTACTCTACCAGAAATTATTGAGCATCTAGATGAGTTTTTGATAGCTTTTCCCAAGCTAAATCATTTTTCCTTTTCAACAAATCTCATAAAAGACCCGACAGTAATTTATGAATTTCTTAAGGCACTACCAGATGATAGAAAATTTTCGGCGGGATTTCAAATATCAATAGATGGTCATAAACCAATTACTGATGCTAATAGAGGAGAAGGAACCACCAAAAAGATATCTGATAATATAAGACTATTGGCTTTTATGATGAATGATCTCAAAGATAAGAATGTTTCTGTAAGGTTTCCTACAAAAATTACTTGGACAATGGATAATGTAAGATTCTTTTACGAGAATCTCGAAGAACTGGATGAATCTTATAATTTCTTTTCAAAAATGCAAGATGATTTAGATAGGATCAATACAAATAAAAATGTTAAATATTTGATAAATTGTTGGGGTAATATGGAACTCCCCGGTAACTATACGAAGGAAGATGGTTTACTTGTAGCTGAATTATTTAAGGAAGTATATCAAAGAAAAAGAATATATATTCCAAAATCACAAAAATTTGTAAAGAAAAAATGGAAGACGTTACCATTAGATTCATTCAAATCTATGATGGAAAGAGCACTTTTTTATTCTGATTACTTATATTCAAAACAATGCATGTTTACCTGTTCTGCTGGTGATTCACAGTTTGGTATTTCTATTGACGGATATCATCCTTGCCATAGAACTTTTACTTTTATTTTGGAACAGATGAGGAAGTATGAGGGATGTGATGTTAATTTTATCAGATCAAAAATTACTGTTCCAAAGGAAACTTTTGATGTAGATTTTCCGCGTGTATCATACTTGGTAGGTGGATTTCATAATTTCTTGAAAATGAGACATAATGCAACAATTTCCTCGATTTTTGAAGCAGCGAGAGTAGGGGAAATTTTACCAAAATATAAACACTATGAAAACGCATATTATTTAGCATTGATGAATACTGCTGCATATTCTTGTCACATTGATAATTTTATACAAACATCGTCAATTGGTATTTCCCCTCTATCTTTAATAAGATTGTTTGGAAACGGTGCTTTGGACTATCTTATGAAAGAAGCGTTAAATGATAGTCCATATAAACATGAGTATAATGATATACAATAAAGGTGTGTAATGGATAACACTGAAGCTAAGACAAAAATATTGAACTCTTTTCTTGATAGAACTTGGTTTTATTCTTGGAAGAATAAAATTAATGACCCATACAGAAGTCTTGAGTTAATTATTAATGATAATTGTGATCAAACATGTAAGTATTGCTATGAGATAAAATATGGTAAATATTATTTTACAGAGGAGAGTAAAAAACCGGAAAATATTCTAAAGAATATAAAAATTCTTATACAATGGCTTAAAGAGAATAAATTTTATCCAACAATAGAAATCTTTAGTTCTGAGATATTTTCACAAGAAATTGGTTTTCAAATTCTCGAAGTTCTATTTGATGAACTTGATGAAAATTTTGAATCTATTGTTATTCCAACCAATATGAACTTTATATTTGATGATATGAAGACAAAGAGAGTCAAGGAGCTTAAAGAGAATTTTGAGAAAAAAGGAATATACTTATCATTGAGTGCATCTATTGATGGTGCCTTTATGGAGGAAAATAGACCAATACGATGTGGTATCCAAAGAGATGAAGTTTTTTATGATAAATTATTTAAATTTTCTAAGGAAAATCACATTGCTTTTCATCCAATGATTTATTCAAACAGAATAGAATATTGGAAGGATAATTGGTTGTGGTTTCAAGAAAATTTTAAAAAATATGATATACCATTTAACTCCATTTACCTACTGGAAGTAAGAAATGTTGAGTGGTCTGTTGAGCAAGTCAGAGAATTTGGTAAGTTTTTAAAATTTTTGATTCAATGGACTTTTGAATTCTTCGGAAGGAATAAAGAAACATTTTCTTCTTTTATTCTCGGTGGTGGATTTAACATTTTACAATCTATATTTACTACTACTGGAAGAGGAATACCATGTTCTATACAGTCAACACTCTCTGTTAGAACAGGTGATCTCATGATAGTTCCTTGTCATAGAACATCATATGAGCAGTTTCATGGTGGAAGGTTTACTGTTAAAGATGATAGAATAGTAGGTATTGAGGGAATAAATCCGTTACTATTCATTCAAATAAAGTCATTTGATAATAATACACAACCTTATTGTGAATCTTGCTATATAAAATATCTTTGCAGTAAAGGATGTCTTGGTGCACAATTTGAGACAACTGGAGATTTATTTACACCAATTCCAACAGTTTGTAGATTAGAACATGTTAGAGTTATTACTATTTTAGATGAACTGAATAAACTAGGTTGTTTGGGTATGATATTGGAGCGGGTTACTAAATTGAAAAGAGATAATGTATTACTAGCAATGGAGGAATTTGTATGACATTTTCAGAAACAATGGAGAACATTAAGAGATTTATAGACGAACTAGAAGGGAGAACATTTCTTGCTAAAGAAAGAGATACTTTTATTAAGATTATATATGAAATGGAAAGACAATTTTCTTTCATGGAGAATTCAGATAAAAAACCTATGGTAGATTCTATTTTATTGGATGATATCATGAGAACTTTTGATTACATACAATCAAAATATATGAATGATGTTATAACTGACAAGGTATATAAATTTGTTAAGACATATCTTTTACTTATAAATAATTGGAATAATAATGTTTCATGTGATGGTCGTATTGAGCAAATGGTATTTTTTATTAATAATCTTTATGATAATCATATGACTGTTATTGAAAGTTTTAATATCTTGAAGCATCTTCTTCGTAGATGTGAAAATCTTCGATCATTTGCTTTGCCTTCTGTAGAACTATCAAGACATTATCTGGAAGCACTAGATAGAGAAATCGAGAAAAAGAAATGAAAAAGGTTTTAATGGTAAATCTTGATGTTGGATCTGGTATTGAGTATTGTGGAAATATATTTACCTGTTGGTTAAGGGAAAGAGAAGATTTAATTTTGGAAGTGATGAAAGATCAGAATCCATCTACAATTATTGTAGACCAAATAATAAAAATTTTGCCAGATATTATTGTTCTCAATGAGCAATTTGATAGAGTTTTTCAAGCAGTATATTATTATAAAAAATTCAATCCCAGAACAAAGGTTTTACTTCTAAATCACTCATGGAAGAACATAATGGTAAAATGCGAAGATGCAAGGAATGATATTGATAGTATTAAGTGGCAATTCAACAGAACATTTTTTGATGAAACATGTGATATCATAATTAATCTGAATTGTAAACCAAAAAGTGTTGAATGGCCACTTTATGTAAAAAATAAAATGATAGATTCATATTTTCCTGTTGACCAGTCTTTTATGAATAGTACGGAATGGAGTAGCAGGAAAAGGATGTTTCTTATTTTTGGTAGTATTGGTCCATTGAGAGTATCAGAAGAGTTCATATCCTGTATTGCTGGAACAAATTTGCATATTGATTGTTATGGTAGAATGGATGGGAAAGAAGAATATATGAGTAAGTTTAATAAGTGCAAAGAACTAGTATATAAGGGAATAGTTCCACAGGAAAAAGTTTCGGATGTTCTTAACCAATATAAGTATTTTATAATGCCGCACAATGGAACAGAGATATTTAATATATCTTTACTTCAAGCTATTCTTTGTGGAACAATACCTGTAGTATGTAATGATAGAAATAGTAAGAATTTTGATTATACTTGGATAGATTGGGCTGATGGTTTATATTTTGGATGCTATAGAGCATCAGATCTTGTTCATAATCTTTTAAAACTAAGTGCAGAAAAGCCAGATCTTTCTGAAGTATCCAATCATATTTCTAAATTAGCTTCCGAAAAGTTTTCATATAAAAAAGTAAAATTAATATTTTCGGTAGCAATGAAATATTTGATGGAGGATAGATAACATGGCAGCAACAATTGTCAGCGGAAATATTGCACTAAAAACTCTCTTTTCTTCTAATAGTGGAAAAAAAGTAGGCGTTTGTACTGCAAGGATTACATCAGAAGAACATGCAGATAATAAGATTAGTATAGATGCCCTATATACTTTAACAAAAATGAGAACACTTGATGATATTACTATATGCGCTATTTTAGAACGACCAACACAGTTTAACATAACTGGGCAAGATATAATAGATAATGTAACAAATAAGTTAAATGATTTCCTTTGTGATTATGTTTATATAGATACAGATCAGCTTAATGACTCTACCCAAGTAAATAGGGAGAATAGGCTATTTTCACCTTTTGTAGAATCCGAAGGTATTTGTCAGATCACAAGATACCTTCCATATAATATGCCATTTCCCTTGGGAACAGAAAAAGTAGTTAATGATGTTAACAAAAGAAAGTATATTGCACAACTTCCTTATTTTAGATGGTTTCCAACAACTGGAAATTTCTATATAAAAAACCAGTCACTATTAGCAATTCAGAGTGGAATAAATATAAATACAAGCACTCTTGAAGAGGTTTATCAGGTAGTAAGCACAATTTCACCATATTATAGAATTCTTAATTTGAATGGTGTTGACGCAACGATTGACGATTTGAGAGCAGGAAAGGCAATCGTTTTTATGTATGACTCAGCTGCGGAAAGGGATATTAATGATAGAAAACTTTTACATCGTGTTTGCTGGTTAGGATTTAATTCTGGTGATTTATTTGATTTTTCTACAAAAACATTTGAGAGAAATGTTCTTGATACAGAAATTGATGATGTTCTCAACGAAATTTGGGGAACAGCTGAATCTACAACAATAGATGATGTTTATTTCAAAATGGAAAACTTTAGAGAAGACATAAAAAATTATTATTGGGAAAAGAAAAACAAATAAAAAAGAAAGATAGGTGTAATGTGGCAGAAGTAATAACAAATAATGAAGAATTTGTGAATACTATGCTTTCTCTACCGAAAGGAACTAGAGTTGGTTATTTTAATCATTATATGTCAGCAACTAATAGAGAGGGGTTTAAGAAACCAAGTATTGGGCATCTCTACCTTCTATCAAAAATGGCTGAAGTGTGTGAGAAAACATTTGTTGCTATTGTATTTCTTGACAGAAGTTCTGGTCTTATAGAAGACGAACTAAATACTATAAATCTTCTAAAAGAAAATTCACATTTATATCCTTGCGATTTTATCTATTTTAATCTTGATCAGACTAAAAAAGGACTTCAATTTATTGTTTCAAACCAATTAACGAAAGAAATTGTGTGGTTAATAGAAAATACAGACCTATTCAAAAATTATGATGGTAATATTAAAGATATAATGGCATTCGCCTCAAATATTTCACAATGGAAGGGAGATGCTATAGATTGTATTATTGAGTCATATAAGGTGGTTGGTAGAATTACAGATCACCTAGATGTTGTCTTTTGTAGGGGATCAAAGGACATGCCAGGAGATTTGAATGTATATGGAAAAATAATAAATGGTCCAAACTATCCAAATACTTCTGTAGATAAAATGGATAACTTGAAACCGTTTTTATCTGAAGTTGTTAAGTCCAGAAGATGGATTGTTCCGACGTTTAGATACCCAAATGGTGTTGTTGCTTCAAGAGTTGGATTCAAGAAGATATCAGATCACATTTTTTCCATGTTAGATAAGTTGGATTTTAACAACATTACTATAGAGGAACTTAAAGAAAAAATTGAAGGTTTCATTAGAGACAAAGAAAAAAGTAAACATAAAATCTATTATGCTATTCTAAATATGATTACAGCAAAAGAAGCTACTAATGATGATATAAAAAATAAACTAGCACAGATATATGTATATAGAACCAGCAAGAGAGAACTTATAGATGGTAGATATGTTGTTGATGATGGAAAATATAATTTCAATGGTGAATGTTATAGTATATTTCCACCAACAGATGTTTACGAAGCTTGGCCAGACAATAAATTTAAAACTGTGTTTAGTGATGATTTAGATCATGCGTTAAAAGTAGATTATTATAAAAAAGAACACTTGTCTGAAGAAGAAATAATGAAATCCGCTATATCTGTAATGAAAAATTATTATGAGAGTTTTAGGTAAGTAATATGTTTAGAAAAACATTGTTTTTTTTGTTCCTTATTGTTACATGGGAGATTTCTTGTAAATATTTTGGTATCCAATCTTTTTTACTTCCACCACCCAGTAAAATAGCAAATGTCGGATGGGAAAAAGTTGATATTTTGTGGTTTCACACAAAAGCATTTATGGTGGAACTACTAGTTAGTTTTGTCTTTAGTATTGTTATAGGTTTTTGTCTTGCAGTTTTCGCCACATTATCCCGCACTATCGACGAGTCGATTACCCCTCTTATTATATTCTTTCAAGGTGTTCCTAAACTTGCTATTGCACCATTCATTCTTATATTTTTTGGATTTGGATTGTGGCCAAAAATATTCATAGCTACATTGATGGGATTTGTTGCAATTTATATAGGAACATTAAACGGTCTGAAAACTGTAAATCCAGATATTATGGATGTTGTTAAAGTATATAATGTACCAACATGGAAAACTATAACTAAAGTCAGAATACCACATTCAATACCATCGTTTTTTACTGGATTGAAAATTTCAATTCCATCAATTCTTGGTGGTGTTATAATTGGAGAGTTTATGGTTGGAAATGTTGGATTAGCATATCTTGTATTTGTTACAGCTATGTCATTCGATGTTGCAATGTCGTTTGCCGCAGTATTTCTATTATCAACAATAGGTGTTATACTGTTTCAAACTGTAAGCTATATTGAAAGGAAATATAATAAATATGTTGGATTTTAAGGCATATATTCCTAATAATGGACTTGGAGATGCAATTTGTTGTCTGCCAGTTATTTCATACCTCATTGAAAATAAAAATTACGATAATAAGTATGTATATACGAATTATTCTGGACATTGCGATCATAGAGATGACATTATATTATGTTCAATGTTATATGATAAAGTTAATGTTGTTAGGTTCAATGATCCATCATTTATGAAAGAATCATTTAGAATCAGAGTGTACGATGAAACCAATGAATGGCGCCAGTATCATTCTGTAGATTGTGCTTTTAGAAGTATTTCACTACATACGGTTGATATAAAATATAAAAATTATATTAAATATTCTAATATTTTACCTTCTTCATTTGATTTTATAGATAAGAAGCATGTTGTTTTTAATATTGGATATTTTGAAGAATGGAAAAAAATTCAAGATTATTTATTGGAAAAGATAGTAACGATGGTGGCTAAGAAGGGATATAAACCAGTGTTTGTTGGAAAGAAATCAAAAATAAAAGGGTCTGGTTTTAATAATATATATAGGACTTCTGGTATTGATTTGGTAGATAAAACATCTATCAATGATTTGCTGCGTATTTTGAGTAAAGCTCGATTGTTAATTTCTGCTGATAGTGGTGTTGTCCATTTAGGTGGAATGACAAATATTCCAATATTTGGTGTTTATACAGGAACAGACCCGCTTTTAAAATTACCAATTAGAAATAATGAAATAGGATATATGTGTGACTATGTAGTACCTGAAAATCCATGCTTTTGTATCACATCTGTTGATTGGAAAGGCTTTCCATGTTACAACACGGATAGATACTCATGTGTAAATAGAATAAATCATGAAGAAGCATTAAATAAAATAGAGGAGGTATTGAAATGGAAAAATTAGTAGCTATTTTAATGACATTGTGTTTCTTTATTGTTCCTTTGAATGGTTATGGAGAGGAAATAAAGGTTATGATGCCTTGGTATCCTAGCGCAGATTACATTCCCTATGTTGTAGCACTAGAAAAGGGATTTTATAAGAAGTACGGTCTTGATGTAACAATAGTTCCTGGGGGAATTG
>Ga0255347_1006251_pt1 | contig 13070 bp, 10 predicted proteins | sample wastewater_treat_2_FD_192479 | JGI IMG/M metagenome (GOLD analysis project Ga0255347, IMG submission 192479) | Wastewater microbial communities from Lulu Island WWTP, Vancouver, Canada - plant24 | ecosystem: Engineered > WWTP > Wastewater > Unclassified | place: Canada: Vancouver, British...
TCGGGCATTGTTTGTTTTATTTTTTCCACTTTGTGGCGAAACAAAGCCGTATCGTAGCGACGTTTCATCAATTGCAGAACATCGTCGCTGCCGGCCTGCAGAGGCAAATGAAAATGTGGTGCAAAGCGCTTTGAATTTGCCACAAAATCAATAATCTCATCGGTAAGCAAATTGGGTTCGATTGACGAAATGCGAAAACGCTCTATACCTTGTATGTCGTCGAGAGCAAGCAGCAAATCAAAAAAACGCTCGCCTGTTGTATGGCCAAAATCTCCAATGTTGACGCCTGTCAACACAATTTCTTTTCCACCCTCAGCCACAACCGATTGTGCTTGTGTCACCAGATCGGCAATAGAACCGTTACGACTTCTGCCCCGTGCGTGGGGAATGGTGCAAAACGAACAAAAATAATCACATCCGTCCTGTACTTTCAAAAAATATCGTGTTCGATCGTCAGCCGACAAAGAAGGCACAAATGTCTTTATCAGATTGGTTTTGGACGTTATCACCGCTCCCTTGTCTTTCTTGGTCAGATTGTCGAGATATTGAAAAATATCGAGTTTTTGTTCAGCACCCAATACCAAATCCACGCCTTCTATCGAGGCTATATCATCGGGTTTGAGCTGTGCATAGCATCCGGTTACCACTACAAATGCATCCGGATGTTGCTGAATCATCTTGCGAATAGCCTGCCGACTTTTCTTGTCGGCCAATTCTGTAACCGTACATGTGTTTATCACGCAAATATCGGCTTTTTGTCCTTTTCTTGCTTTCGTTATCCCCGCCTGAGACAACTGTCGTCCTATAGCAGATGTTTCTGCAAAATTCAATTTACATCCGAGTGTATAATATGCAGCTGTTTTATTTTCGAATATGGATCTGTCAATCATATTTTTAATGTGCAAAGGAGATACATCTTCTTTGTCGAAAGATATTTCGGATTGGTTTTTTTGAAACTTAATAGTTTGGCTGTACAAAAATACAACAAAATCATTTTATTTAATGAGGTTTTTCTTTTGCAATTTGAAAAGAAGGACTTATTTTTGCACAAAAAAGATAAAAATGTGCAGCAATGATAGAACAAAACTTCATCAAACTTTACGAAAATAGTTTCAAAAAACATTGGGAACTCAATGCCCTTAGCGATTACCACGCCGATAATCTTTTAACTTATGGCGATTTAGCCCGTTCCATTGCACGCACACATCTTTTGTTCGAGAAAATGTCCCTTGCCAAAGGAGATAAAATAGCTCTTGTTGGAAAAAATCACACTTCGTGGGCAACCGTTTTTCTATCCACAATTACTTATGGAGCGGTTATTGTACCGATTCTGGCAGATTTTCATCCTGAAAGCATCGAACATATCATCAATCACTCCGAAGCCAAGCTTGTATTTATTAATAAACAAATTTGGGAAAACATAGATTCGCAAAAAATAAACGTCCCCGTATTTGCGATTCCATCTTTTGAACTGATAAAAGGAGAAAACATGGATTCGGAAGACATACGCAAACAAGTGGATGACTCGTTTAAACTAAAGTATCCGGAAGGATTTCGCAAGTCTGATATTCAGTACCCAACTATTGGAAACGAAGAAGTGATTTGTTTGAACTATACGTCGGGAACAACCGGATTTAGCAAAGGTGTAATGCTTACGGCCAACAATTTTGCAGGCAACATCACTTTTGCGCAGCGGCTCAAACTGCTCTTCCCCGGCGAACGCGATTTGGCTTTTTTACCATTGGCTCATGCCTATGGCTGTGCTTTCGATTTTTTGTATGCTCTTAGCCAAGGAGTTCATGTTACTTTGCTTGGCATTCCTCCAACACCGCGAAATTTAGTCGAGGCTCTACAGGAAGTCAAACCACATATTATTATTACGGTGCCACTTATCCTCGAGAAAATCTACAAAAAAAGTATTCAGCCGCTGCTTAACAAACGGATAATGAAAATTATATTGAAGATTCCGGTTGTAAAGCACATGATCTATAGTCAAATCAAAAAAAACATTACCCATTCGCTTGGAGGCAATTTTAGAGAAATAATTATCGGTGGAGCTGCGCTCAATAAAGAGGTGGAAGATTTCTTTTATGCCGTAGGCTTTCCGTTTACCGTAGGGTATGGAATGACCGAATGTGCACCACTTATCTCGTACAGTCCTCACCAAGAATTTATACCGAGATCGTGTGGCAGAGTTTTGAAAGACATCATGCAGGCACGAATCGACTCCGAAGATCCTGAAAATATTCCGGGTGAAATCCAGGTGCGAGGCGAAAATGTGATGTTGGGATATTACAAAAATCCCGAGGCGACTTCGTCTGCTTTCACCAAAGATGGATGGCTCAAAACCGGAGATTCGGGCGTTATGGATAAAAACAATTGTCTATATATCAAAGGAAGAATCAAAGCCATGCTTCTCGGCCCTAACGGTCAAAACATTTTTCCTGAAGAAATAGAATCCAGATTGAACAATCTTCCTTACGTGGCTCAGAGTTTGGTGATTAGTCGGGATGGGAAATTAATAGCACTTGTATTTCCGGATTACCTGTCACTCAAAGAAGCCGATATTCCTCGCGAGATGCTCGATAACATCATGGTAGATAATCTCAACACGCTAAACAAACATCTTGCTAACTACGAAAAAATCAGCAAGATAGAACTCATGGAAAATGATTTTGAAATGACTCCTAAACAAAGCATCAAACGGTTTATTTACCAATAATCGCCCCGAAAAAGTTAAACAATACTAATACGGCTTGTTTTTTAGATAATTTATAACGTTAAATATGTTGTATAACATATAAATCATATATCTTTGCTGCGTTTTTGAAAAAGAAATTTATTTATCGTTTAAAATTATTGAAAGATGAAAAAAGTATTATTATTTGTAGCTATTGTAGCTACTTTGGGTTTTGCATCATGCACTGGTAACAAACAGGCTGAAGCTGAAAAAGCTAAAGCTGACAGCCTTGCTGAAGTAGCAAGATTAGACAGCATCGCTCAAGCTCAAGCTGACAGCATCGCTGCCGCTGCTGCCGCTGCTGCCGACACTTTGCAACAAGCTGTAGAGGAAGCCGCTGCTGCTGTAAAGTAAGAAACGACATTGTTCGAAAGAATGCTCAAGCCATCCCATAGAGGGTGGCTTTTTTCATGGCGTTATGAAACAAAAGTATTATCTTTGTATCGTACGTAACGAGAATCATGATAACATTAACGTTATAGATATTGAACGATCAAATGATTAAAAGATTTATTCCCTTAGGATTGCTTCTAATTACACTCACCTGTTCCGCTCAAAAAATGGGAGAACTTTTCAAAACAATGCCTCAATATGTTCTGCCGGGATTTTCCGAAGCAGACAAAATTATGCTACTCGTCGACACAGCACTGACAAGCATTCCCTATCCATTGGGAAATATTGAAAGGATTAATTACACCGACGATTTTTTAAAAATAAGAACCTCGAGTAGAGGAAATCTTCAGATAAAATTACTTCCGCTCATTAATAACACAAAAATTGTATGTGTTGTGAAAACTGTTTGTGGACAAGCATGCGACAGTCAAATTCAATTTTATTCAACCGAGTGGAATCCGATCGAATCTGAGCCCCTTCTGCCTCATCTTTCGGCAGAAATGTTTTTTGATCGATCGCAAAAAAATAACATCGATTTCGAAAAAGCACTTCGATTAATTGACATGGAGCCAATTAAAGCCGAATTTAAAGGTGGATCTGACGATCTTACTCTTATTTTGGATTACGAATCGTATGTATCTGCTGAAAATGTTGAACTAATAAAGTCTTTTATTAAACAAGATTCAATAACTTTGCGGTGGAATAAAACCTCATTCCACAACTAATTTTACTGAATGCACCCGTAGTTCAATGGATAGAATACCGGATTCCGGTTCCGACGATGCGAGTTCGATTCTCGCCGGGTGTACACTAACACATTCTCCATAAAATCAAAGCTACCGATTTTGCGGCTGAAAATCATTTTCAGCCGCAATTTTTTTCTTCGATACCTTATGCACGGATCTCAAATTTTTCCTATATTTCGAAAAAAATTGCGACGTGAATTATACTGAATTTGACGATCGAAGCTGTGTAGCCCGATTTCAGAAACCGGAGGAAAACGGGAACATAAAATGTATTCTTTGTCCTCACGAATGTACTTTGAGAGAAGGACACTCAGGATTATGCCGCACACACAAAAACATTCATGGTACATTATATTCGTTATCCTATGGACGGCCGTGTTCAATAGATATTGATCCTATTGAAAAAAAACCTTTATTTCATTTCTATCCCGGTAGCAAGATTTTGTCCCTCGCAACCGCCGGATGCAATTTTCATTGTTTAAACTGCCAAAATTGGCAAATATCGCAAACTTCGCCTCAAAATGCACATCCTTACATCGAACCGATAAGGATTGTGGATGCAGCTTTATCGCAAAATATAGGATTTATTGCTTTTACATATACCGAACCTACCGTATTCTACGAATACATGTATGACATTGCTCAACTGTCGCGCGAAAAGGACATAAAAACGGTTATAGTTTCAAATGGTTTTATCAACCATGATCCTTTGGTCGAATTGTGCTCTTTGATAAATGCAGCTAACATCGATCTAAAATGTTTCGACGAGGCGACCTACAAAAAACTCACCGGAGGACGTCTTTCGACCGTACTCGAAACTCTGTTGACCTTAAAACAACAAAACGTTTGGCTCGAAATTACATTTCTTCTTATTCCGGAATTCAATGACAATCTCGAAAAAATAAAAAAAATGTGCGAATGGCTTGTACGCAACGGATTTGATGACACTCCTTTGCATATCAGCCGCTTTTTCCCTGCGTATAAATTGTCTCATCTTCCGCCTACTCCCACAGAATTACTCTTAAATGCAAGAGAAATCGCGAAAGACTCCGGAATCAGATATGTTTACATTGGGAATGTCCGTCATTCAGAAAGCGAAAACACCTATTGTCCGCAATGCGGAAATTTATTAATTGAGCGAAAAGGTTTTTCCGTTACAAAAAACCATATAGAAGATGGAAGATGCCCATATTGTAATACGCAAATTGCCGGAACTTGGGGCTAATTTCTGAACTCCGATTCCGAAAACACAACGGCCGAAAAAATATAAATATCAGATTGCCGCCAACCATCCCATCCAATTCCGGCCTTATCACGGGCACAATGGCCCAGAAACTGTTCCAAATTCCATCCTGTCTCATCGGCGACTTGTGGTAAAAACACACCACTTGCCGAACCTTTTCGCAAATAAATTCCGTGCTTGCCAAGCACAATTTGAGAAATATCATCAATTTTTTTTAATGGCGAAAGCACAGATATTTCTATTTCGATGTGCTCGAGTTCATGCTCGGCAACCGGAGGAAAGCGGTAATCGTGAATGGCTGCAGAAACAGCCATTTGGCGTATTGTGTGAATTAATGGATTTTCGCTTTCTATCATTCCGATGCAACCTCTCAGTTGCCCGTGTTTGTGTAAGGTAACAAAAGCTCCGCAATGCGAATAAATAGCTTGAGAGCATGAGCCGATATCTATTTTATTCGCCTCGTGTCCAAAAAGAGACTTTATACTGTTTCGCGCTTCCGCCAACAGAGTTTTCTTATCTTCGTTGGTTAAATAAAACTCATCGTTTTGATCGAGATCAGCTTGTTGACAAGCGACTATCGCCCAATATCCGACCACTTCGCGACGATCACCGTAGTTTCGTTCATCACCCGAATTTCGGTAATCGATAGCTTGATAACGAAGGGAGGAGTCTGAGTGAGTCAAATGTAAGAGAGTGAGGACAGAAGTCCATCCACACAAACTCGTAAGTAGATTTGGAATACGTTTCTTCCGATTTTCAATTAAAGTATCAATGAGAATTTGTGGATTATTTGACGTTATGGCATCTTTTGTGGCAGTATCCACCTGTTTAGCCGCTTGATAATGAGGATAATGAGAAAAATCTGTACTAACAACAAACAAATTGTTTTCGGTGAAGTAAGGTTTAAGAGCTTCCGCAATACGAGAGCAAGTCTCCGGCTTTGAAGCAGCTATAACAATCGGAACGATTTGAAATTCATTTTTCAGCTTGTAATGCAAAAAAGGCAACTGCACTTCAATGGCATGTTCATTTGTGTGTGGGGCAATTTCATTCGTAAACACATCGGGAAAATCCGAAACAAGTTTTCTACCTATATCGCAATTCACTTTTTCCTCACCATAAGGCATCTCAAAATTTCCATCGCAATAAACCGATGCCTTTTCAAATTGATAATGATGAGATGACGCAAGTATAAAAACGTTTTCGTATTGTCGATCTTCTTCGAGTTGATTAAAAGCTGACGCTGCAACTCTCCCCGAAAAAACATAGCCTGCATGTGGACTAATGAGAGCCCTCACCTTTTGCACTTTACGTGGTTCTGCTATTCCCAGATAGGTTTCGACCACTGTCTTCAGTTGTTTTGGATCGTCAGGATAGAATTGGCCTGCTACCGAAGGTTTTCTGTTTTTCATAAGATCGGATTTTTTTGTTTTAACAACAAAGTATCGATCAAAGTTTCATAATTGCCTAATTTTTGGTGAAATCACTTTAAAAACTTTATACGTATCTATTTGTAGAAGATAGATAACCGGGAAGATAGTTCGAATTTGTAAAAAACAACTGAAAATATCATTCATCGAATAAAAATATTGATGTACTTTTGCACTTTGGAAAATTTCGATTGACAATATGAATTCAAAAATAGAAGGGAAAAAACCGAATCCGATCATTGACTGGTTCATAAGATTGATAAAAGGAATTATTGTGGGCATCGGCTTCATTCTTCCGGGCTTGTCAGGTGGCGTTCTGGCAGTTATTCTGGGAATTTATGACCGTCTGATACGATTTTTATCCGATTTAAAAAAACATTTCATCGAAAACGTCCTCTATTTCATACCTGTGATTATCGGCGCAGCGATTGGCATCGTCTTGTTTTCGATTTTGGTCGAAAAAGCTTTTGGCGTATATGCGGCCGAATTTATCTGTCTATTTATCGGATTTGTGGCAGGAACTTTCCCTTCGCTATACAAAACGGCGGGAAAAGAAGGTCGATCATGGCGCGATATGCTTATATTTTTACTTTCGACAGCATTTATTTTTCTTTTGATGATATATGGTGGTCAGCAATTTACAGAAGTTTCTCCTAATTTATTAATTTGGGCCGCTTCCGGAGCACTAATCGGACTGGGGGTGATCGTACCGGGAATGAGTCCATCCAATTTCCTGATATACTTTGGATTATACGATAAGATGGCAACGGGGATCAAAGATTTTGATTTTGCAGTAATCATCCCTCTACTTATAGGTTTTATCCTGTGTGTACTTGCTTTCGCAAAACTGGCGGCCTATCTTTTCAAACGTTACTACTCCGAAATGTATCATTTCATTCTGGGAATGGTGATAGGCTCATCGCTGGCAATTTTTCCAACAGTGGTGTTTCCGGCTTTTGCACCTGAGCAGCTCGCCGCTACGAGGCTAAGTTTCGGAATGGCATTTTTCCTGTGCGTCGTTTTCTTTGCAATCGGGACGCTTATTTCATTTCTGTTTAGTAAAGTTGAAGAAAAGTACCCAAGAGAAGATATTTTCTAAGGAAAAAATACCGATCAATAAAAATCTCAGATTCTAATTTTTTCTCAAAAAAAACTGGTAATTGAAACCTCAATTACCAGTTAAAACTATTCAAAGTGGAGTTGGAGGGACTCGAACCCTCGTCCAAACGAGGAAGCAATTTGCTTTCTACATGCTTATCTTCTCTTGATTTTTCGAGAAAAAGTAAGGCAGAAGCTACCAACTTTTTCCTTAGCTTTTTTGTTTCAGATAGGCGCCAAAGCCTCGCCCACCCTATCTCCGATTTATCTGCACCACCGATTCGGAACGCTTCGAAGCCACAGCTTCCGGGTGATGTCTTGTCCCAACACCTGTGCCGGGATTAAGCTTCAATCTACTATACTTCGATTAAGCAGCAAGAGCATAATTGTTATTGCCAGTTAATTGTTCGACATTTGAGATTAAAGTGCTAACTGTCAACGCACTGCATGCTTACAAACCTCTTCTACTCGCTGTCAAAACCAGTCAACCCCGAGTATCATCTCAAAAAATTTTACTTTTGGTTGTCCTTTGACACAAAATTACGATTTTGGTTTAATCCAACCAAATTTTATTGCGTCTTTTCAAGGTCATTGAGTTATATTGCAATATCCATGATAAAAAAATAAGACGAAGTACAAATTATCCTTCATTGATCAATATTATTGAAATTTGAATTTCTCGATCGTCAAAAATTCCGTACTTTTGCAAGATAATTAAACACACTGAAAGAAACAACACAAGATCATGAACAAAATTGTAGGAAAAGAAAGCTTATCCGATAAAGTCGTAAAGTTCGAAATCGAAGCTCCACTTATTGCAAAAAGCAGGAAACCGGGACATTTTGTCATCGTCAGAGTCGGGAAAAAAGGAGAACGCGTTCCTTACACAATTGCAGCTGCCGATCCTCAAAAAGGGACAATCACTCTGGTTATCCAACGTGTAGGCAAATCCTCCGAAAAACTCTGCCAACTCAATATTGGAGATTATGTAACCGATTTAGTAGGTCCCTTGGGTAAAGCTACGCACATCGAAAATTTCGGGACAGTACTTTGTGCCGGTGGCGGTGTTGGAGTTGCGCCAATGCTTCCTATCATAGAAGGAATGAAAAAAGCAGGGAACAAAGTAATTTCCGTTTTGGCTGCGCGCACAAAGGAACTAATAATTCTGGAAGAGCAGGTTCGTAAGTTTTCCGATGAAGTCATCATTATGACAGACGATGGTTCGTATGGCGAAAAAGGGTTGATAACCAATGGCGTTGAGAATGTCATTCAACGCGAAAAAGTTGATTTGTGCGTGACAATCGGGCCCGCCATCATGATGAAATTTGTTTCCGAATTGACAAAAAAATACGACGTGCCAACCATAGCCTCGCTCAACACGATCATGGTTGACGGTACCGGGATGTGTGGAGCATGCCGCGTTACGGTGGGAGGAAAAACACGCTTCGTATGTGTCGATGGCCCCGAATTCGATGCGCATCAAGTCGATTTCGACGAAATGCTGATGCGCCTGAAAGCATACAATTAAAAAAATGCTAAAGAAAATAAACACAAATTCATAAGTAAACTATCCATAACATACAATGAATAATGAATATTTAAAGGCAGAACGTGCGCAAGAATGGCGCGAAACCCTGCGAAAATCGATGAAAAATAAGGATCGAACCGATTTGCCCCGAGTGAAAATGCCGGAAGTTCCTCCCGAAATCCGTTGTCACACATACGACGAAGTCAATCTGGGACTTAGTCTCGAGCAAGCAATTGGCGAATCGCATCGTTGCCTCGATTGTGTGGACCCAACCTGCATAACAGGATGTCCCGTTGAAATCAATATTCCGAAATTTATCAAAAATATCGAACGCGGAGAAATTCTCGAAGCCGCCAAAACATTAAAGGAAACCAGCGCCTTGCCTGCAGTTTGCGGTCGTGTTTGTCCCCAAGAGCGCCAATGCGAGAGCAAATGTTTTTACACCCTCAAACTAAAAAAACAACCCGTTGCCATTGGTTATCTCGAACGTTTTGCCGCAGACTACGAACGCAATAGTGGACAAATATCGATTCCCGATGTTGCTCCGGCTAACGGCATCAAAATAGCAGTTGTAGGCTCAGGTCCGGCCGGACTTTCATTTGCCGGGGACATGGCCAAGATGGGATATGATGTAACGGTTTTCGAGGCTCTGCACGAATTGGGCGGAGTACTCCGCTACGGAATCCCCGAATTTCGCCTTCCCAACGAAATCGTAGATTTTGAAATTGACGTACTTAAAAAAATGGGAGTTAAATTCTTGACAAATTGCATAGTCGGAAAAACTATCCTGCAAGAGGATCTCGTAGCGGAAGGCTTTCGAGGTATCTTCGTTGGCAGTGGTGCGGGATTACCCAACTTTATGAATATTCCGGGTGAGAATCTCAACGGAGTGATGTCGTGCAACGAATATCTGACTCGTATCAACCTCATGCAAGCGGCTGACCCCGAAAGCGATACTCCCATACATTTAGGTAAAAAGGTTGCCGTAATTGGTGGAGGCAATACCGCCATGGATGCCGTTCGTACGGCACGGCGTCTCGGGGCCGAAAAGGCGATGATCGTTTATCGTCGCTCGGAAGAAGAAATGCCTGCCCGTATTGAAGAGATAAAACACGCCAAGGAAGAAGGCATAGAATTTCTAACCCTACATAATCCCATTAAATATGAAGGCGATGCAAACGGCCGCGTTCAACGGATGCTCCTTCAGCGTATGAAATTAGGCGACCCTGATGCCTCCGGACGTCGCAGTCCCGTTGCCATAGAAGGAGACACGGTATGGATAGATGTGGATGAAGTAATAGTGAGCGTTGGTGTTTCGCCAAATCCTCTTATTCCACAATCTTTTTCGGGTATCGAAGTAACGTCACGCGGAACTATTGTTGTGAATAACGAGACCATGCAATCTGCAGTAAAAACCATATTTGCCGGAGGAGATATCGTTCGCGGTGGGGCAACCGTAATCCTCGCAATGGGTGACGGTAGAAAAGCGGCAAAATCGATGCATGAATATTTATCGTCAAATCAAACTGAATGAAAATTCTTGCGGATGCTCATATACCTTACCTCAAAGGTGTAATCGAATTGTTTGGCGAAGTAGAATATTTGCCGGGCAATGAATTTAGCAAAGAAAAAATCAAAGACAAGGATGTCTTGATAGTGCGTACTGTAACCCATTTCGGGAAAGAAATTCTCGAAGGGAGCAGTGTGAAACTGATATGTTCGGCTACTATCGGATACGATCATATCGACACGGCCTATTGCGATGCCCACAACATAGCCTGGCGCACAGCACCCGGATGCAATGCCAATTCGGTCGAACAATATGTTACTGCCTCTTTGCTTTACATCGCTCGGAAACAAGGATGCAAATTAAAAGATAAAACTATCGGAATTGTCGGCGTGGGGAATGTCGGAAGTCGTGTGGAAGCCGCTTGTCGAAAACTAGGCATGAAAGTACTTCTCAACGACCCACCTCGCGAAGAACGAGAAGGGAAACAAAAATTCGTTTCTCTCGATACAATTAAAAACGAAGCGGACATCATTACATTACATGTTCCGTTGACAAAAAACGGGAAATACCCCACATATCACTTGGTGGATTTCGAGTTTTTTCGTTCATTACGTAAACAACCGGTTATTATTAATTCCTGTCGCGGAGCAGTTGTTGACAATCAAGCATGGGGGAAAGCCATCTATGAACATTTAATCTCGGCATCGGTGATAGATTGTTGGGAAAATGAGCCCAATATCGATTTGGATCTGCTTCGAAAAGTGAATATAGCGACACCGCATATCGCGGGTTATTCGGCCGACGGCAAATGGACAGCCACCAAAATGACACTTGAGAACGTGAACAATTACTTTAAATTAGGCATCGATCCCATACCGTTTCAAAAGATTCCCGACCCCGATCAGCCAATTATCGATTTGCAACATGTTCCGCCTGAAGAACAGTTGCCTACTGCGGTGTGGCATACCTACAATCCGATGAAAGAAACAGAAGCACTCAAATCGAATCCTGAAGATTTTTACCGTTTCAGATCGAACTATCTCCTGCGGCGTGAATACGTAGCCTATACGGTAGTCAATGCAGATCCCAAAGTCACCGAAATTTTAAAAATGTTAGGATTCAATGTAGATTCTTTTCGAAATCGAAAAACTCTCTGAATACCCGGATGTAAATACACTTACCGGTTGACTCTACACTTTAAAATGGCTAATTAATTTCGTTTTAAAAAGAAAATAAATAGATTTGCACTCGGTTTTGAGAGAATATTAAATACAAATCATAAATACGTTCGTCATGAAAAGAAAACTTATCTATAAATCGCTTGCGATTCTGTTGTTTATTTCTTTCGTGGGGGTTTCTTGCTCAAGTCTGAAACCACTCAAGCAATCCAACTTTGCAGTAACACCCTCACCCCTCGAAACTGTAGGAAATAAGATTCCGGTTACTGTGAATGGTATTTTTCCCGAAAAGTGGTTTAATGCGAATGCAACCGTATCGATTACCCCTGTTTTAAAATATGCCGAAAACAAAGAATCCGAATCAACAGCCTATACTTTTCAAGGTGAAAAAGTGGCCGGAAATGCTACAGTAATCCCCAAAAACAGAGGCGGAAACTTTACGATGATTTTTTCATTTCCTTATCAACCCGAAATGAATGTTTCTGAACTTTTCGTGCGTTTTGACGCAAAGATTAAAAACAAACCGGTAAAATTGCCCGAGATAAAAGTGGCTAATGGCGTTATAGCTACATCCACTTTGGCAAGTGCATTGTCAACCAAACCTTCGGTTGCCGACGATGGATTCCAAAAAATCATTAAACAAACCCAAGATGCGAATATTCTTTTCTTGATTCAAAATGCAGCGCTTCGCCAAAGCGAACTCAATAAGGAAGGACTTGCCGCGTGGAAAAAACGCGTTGAGGAAGCCTACAAAGATCCAAAACAAAATATCTATATAGAAGTTTCGGCTTATGCATCACCTGACGGTGGAGTTTCTCTAAATGAAAAACTTGCAGCCGAGCGTGAGAAAAATACAACCGAATACCTCGAAAAAGAATTGAAGAAGAAAAATATAGACACAGAGGTAAATGCACATTATACTGCAGAAGATTGGGAAGGTTTCAGACAATTGGTACAAGCTTCTGATCTTCAAGACAAAGATCTTATCCTTCGTGTACTCGAAATGTATCCCGATCCGGAAACACGCGAACAGGAGATAAAAAACATATCGTTTGTCTATGAAGAATTAGCCGAAACTATACTGCCTCAATTGCGGCGTTCGCGACTGATTGCCAACATCGAAATTATTGGAAAAACCGACGAAGAAATCATGTCGTTTTGGGAAAATGACCCCAAAAAACTATCTGTAGAAGAATTGTTGTAT